>OKSC01000770.1_pt1 | contig 35531 bp, 29 predicted proteins | sample 1601161 | NCBI WGS metagenome assembly OKSC01 (sample SAMEA3541552, study PRJEB24748) | human gut metagenome | biome: human gut; feature: human-associated habitat; material: faeces | place: China | collected 2012 | reverse complement strand
CTCTTGGGGTTCCAAAGGGGATATTCTCTTTTGCGAAAGAGAATATCCCCTTTGACCCGTGCAGCGCCTTTGGCGCTGCTTCCTCGCGGCACACGTGCCGCGACTCACTTTGCACCTGAGCAAAACTGCACAGAGAATTTTTCAAAAACCTATTGACTTTTTCAAAGTCAGAAGTTATACTTGAACAGCCGCTTTGAATGGGCTTAAAGTTTCGGAAGGTTTCGAGACTTTTCGAACGCCCCCGACAGCGAGTCCGTAATTAAGGAAAGAGGTGCAAGCAATGCAAGCGATCATCGTTACCGGCGGTAAGCAGTATGTTGTGAACGAGGGCGACACCCTGTTCATTGAGAAGCTCCCCGTCGAGGCGGGCGACGCCGTTACCTTCGATCAGGTTTTGGCGATCGTTGACGGCGAAAACACCAAGTTCGGCACTCCCGTGGTGGAGGGCGCGAAGGTGGAGGCCACTGTCGTTAAGAACGGCAAGGGCAAGAAGGTCCGTGTCTACAAGTACAAGGCCAAGAAGGGCTATCACAAGCGTCAGGGTCATCGTCAGCCTTATACCAAGGTTGAGATCGGCAAGATCTCCGTCTAAGGCATGACCACTGTTACATTCCTCACTGAGGGGAAGCGCATCATCGGTTTTGATGCTAAGGGCCACAGCGGTTACAGCGAAGAGGGCAGCGATATCGTCTGCGCGGCAGTCACAAGTGCGGTCCGCCTTGTGGAAAGCACCGTGAACGATGTTTTAGGCCTCGCCGCTTCCGTCAAGGTCCATGAACGCTCCGGCGCTGTGGAATTCCGGCTCCCCGGCGGTCTGTCCGCCACGAACGAGAGCACCTGTCAGGCTCTTTTAACGGGTTTGATGTTGCTCTTTTCCGAGCTGCACAGCGAATATCCGGATAATATCGAAGTCATGGAGGCGTAAGCCCCCTGTTCCGATCATCTTACAGAAAGGATGGCAAATCACCATGCTGAACATCGGTCTTCAGTTTTTCGCCCACAAGAAGGGCGGCGGCTCCACGAAGAACGGCCGCGACTCTAACGCCAAGCGCCTTGGCCCCAAGCGCGCTGACGGTCAGTTCGTTCTCGCCGGCAACATTCTTGTGCGCCAGCGCGGCACCCACATCCATCCGGGCGTCAACGTCGGTATCGGCTCTGACGATACTCTCTACGCCAAGGAGAGCGGCGTGCTCCGTTTCGAGCGTCTCGGCAAGGATCGTAAGCAGGCTTCTGTTTACCCCGCTGAGTAATTGCACAATGAAGAGCCTCGAGCGAATGCTCGGGGCTCTTTTCTTTATCTTTTCCGCAGGAGGTCACTTTTCATGCTCAAGGCAGTTTTGATGGATATCGACGACACGCTGCTCGACTTCGGCAAATGCGCCGAGCAGGCCATGCGCATCGGCTTTGCCGAATGGGGTCTCCCCTATGACGATTCCACTTACGCGATGTTCACGCGCATCAACGATGTGCTCTGGCAGCAGATTGAGCGCGGCGAGCTCACGACGCAGCAGCTTTTTGAATTCCGCTGGAACCGCATCTTCGAGGCCCTCGGCATCCAGGCCGACGGCGCCGCGTTTGAAAAGCGGTTTTTGGACCTCCTCTACGAGACGGCCATCCCAGTCGACGGCGCGGACGAGATCTGCCGCTACCTCAAGAAAAAATATATCCTCTGCGCGGCGAGCAACGCCTTCCACGACCAGCAGCTCAACCGGCTTGAAATGGCGGGACTTCTCCCCTATTTTGACCATGTGTTCGTTTCAGAGTCACTCGGCTACCGCAAGCCCGAAAAGGCGTTTTTCGATGCCTGCCGCGCTTTTCTTCCCGATGTTGCCGCGGACGAGTGCGTGATGATTGGCGACTCGCTGACCGCCGACATCACCGGCGGCAAAAACGCGGGCATGAAAACGATCTGGTACAACCACACGCACCGCCCCGTTCCGGAGCGCTGCGAGGCCGACCAGATCGTCGATTCGCTGCTCAAATTAAAGAACCTGCTGTAATTTAAGAGATCGCTTCCGCGCCGACGCTGTATTCCCAGCCGCTCTCTCCGCGGGAGGCCGTGCACTTCGTAAAGTAATATGCGCCGAGCGGCGAGCGCCACTTTCCGGCGCTGAAGCAGACAGACGCGCCGTTGTCCTGCGTCTCCTCCGGCGTGATGGTGAAGAGCAGGCCATTTGCAAACGAATAGGCCGTGCTGCCGCCCTCCAGTTTTTCGCCCATGAGGTACCCCTCCTCGCGCAGCTCGTCGAACGTCATCGTCAGGCCCTGCACGCCGTGCTTCTGTGCGAACACATAGGCGACCGCCGCCTTTTCGCCCGCGGTCAGCCCGCCGGGTGCCTTGCTCAGATCGACGCTCACGACCTCCGCACCGCCGTTGAGCCCGTCGTCCTCGTTCCACAGGTCCTCAAGCACCTGCAAGTAGAGGCCGCAGAGGTCATGCTGTACATCGTCCTCGTGCGAGAGCGACACGGCCACCACCTGTGAAAACTTCGCAGGATATGTCTCCTGCACGCCGCCGGTGTACCAGACCTCGGCGCTCATGCCGCTTTCGATCTCGGAAGCGGACACACTGCCGCCGTCTAAGTACAGCGTCACGCCTTCGAGCGGCAGGGCGTAGACCTCCGTCTCTCCCGCTAAAATGAGCGTACCGTTTTCACCGTCGCCCACGACGCGCAGCGTCATCGTATCCGCGCCGGCGTACTGCGGCTCAGGATTGGGCGTGTCATTTCCGTCTTCGTTATCGTGCCCGCCCTTCGTGCAGGCCAAAAGCGCCGCCGTTACGGCGACGACCATCATCAATGCAAGCAGTCTTTTCAAGGTTTCCGCTTCCTTTCCCGTTGTGTCTTTTCCTTTGACGAAAGGGAGCACAAAAAAGTTCCCAACTTTTTACGATTTTTTCTTTTTTGTGAAACGTTCCGTTTTTCTTGACGAATCGTCAAAAAACGGATAAACTAATTGTTCAGGAATAACAAGAATTCAAGGAGGTGCCAACATGGCAGCATCTTTTATTGATAAGGCGCGCATCTTCTGCCGCGCGGGCAAGGGCGGCAATGGCGCGGTGGCGTTCCACCGCGAAAAGTACGTCTCCGCGGGCGGCCCCGACGGCGGCGACGGCGGCAACGGCGGCAATATCGTCCTCGTTGTCGACGACAACATGTCCACGCTGATGGACTTTCGCTACAAGCGCAAATACGTCGCCGACAACGGCATGGACGGTCAGGGCGCGCGCAAGTTCGGCAAGCAGGGCAAGGATCTCACGATCCGCGTGCCGCGCGGCACCGTCGTGCGCGACGCGGAATCGAACGAGATCATCAAGGATATGTCCGACTCCGAGCCGTTCATCCTCTGCCGCGGCGGCAAGGGTGGCTGGGGCAACGCGCATTTCGCAACGCCGACGCGTCAGGCGCCCCGTTTTGCCAAATCGGGCCTTGAGGGCGAGGAGCACGATGTCGTGCTCGAGCTGAAGCTGCTGGCCGACGTCGGCCTCATCGGCTTCCCGAATGTCGGCAAGTCGACGCTTCTTTCCGTTGTGTCGAAGGCGCGCCCCAAGATTGCAAACTACCACTTCACCACGCTCTACCCCAACCTCGGCGTCGTGTACGTCGACGAGGGCGTTTCGTTCGTCATGGCCGACATCCCCGGCATCATTGAGGGCGCAGCCGAGGGCGCGGGCCTTGGTCACGACTTCCTGCGCCATATCGACCGCTGCCGCCTGCTCGTCCACGTGGTCGACGTCTCCGGCAGCGAGGGCCGCGACCCGGTCGAGGATTTCGACGCCATCAACGCAGAGCTCTCGCAGTACTCCCCAGATCTCGCCACCCGCCCGCAGATCGTCGTCGCCAACAAGACCGACATCATGGAAGATGCGTCCCTTCTTGAAAAGCTGCGCGCGCACATCGAGCCGATGGGCTATCCCCTCTTCGCCCTGTCCGCCGCGTCGCACACCGGCACGCGCGAGCTCGTGCTCAAGATCGCCGAAAAGCTCGCAACGCTGCCGCCCGTCACGGTCTATGAGCCCGAGTACGTTCCCAAGCCCGTGAAGATCGACGCGAGCGAGCCGCTCAAGATCACCGTCGAGGACAACACCTACATTGTCGAGGGCAAGTGGCTTGAACGCCTTATGAGCAACGTCAACTTCGGTGACTACGAGAGCCGGATGTTCTTTGATAAGATGCTGCGAGAAAACGGCGTTTTCCAGCAGCTTGAGGACCTTGGCATCAAGGACGGCGACATCGTCAGCATGTACGAGCTCGAATTCGAGTATCAGCACTAATTTCTTTCGGGAGATGATCTCATGTCCATCAGCCTGTGCGAAGACTGCGTTTATTACAGCTACGATGAAGAGTCCGACAGCTACTACTGTGACGAGCAACTCGATGAGGACGAGATGGCGTCGTTCCTGCGCGGCAAGCTGACCGCCTGTCCGTTCTACCATCCGGGCCAAAGCGACTATTACCTCGCGGGAAAGCAATAAAAATCGCAAAAAGGGAGCACGCGCAAGCGTGCTCCCTTTCTTCTGTCAGTCTCGATCAAAATGTGATGCGCATCTGGTGCCAGACAACGCCGCCGTGCACGGACTTGTCTGTCACGCCCTCGTCGACAAAGCAGAACTTCGCGTAGTAGTCGACGAGCCGCTGTTTGCAGGTCAGGACTGCACCCTTTCTCCCCTGCTTTCTCGCATCCTCAACGGCACGGTGGAGCAGTTCGCCCGCGTAGCCGTTTTTCCGGTACTCCGGCAAGGTGTTCAGACCGAAGAGCATCTGCCACGCGCCATTTTCGTCGTGCATGGATGCTTTCGCGTACATTTCGTCGGTCAGGTCGGGCTCGTCCGTTACAAAGCCATCGAGAAACGCGATGAGCTTACCGCCCTCGAACATCAGCCAGAAGTGGTCGCCGTAGTATCTGATCCGCTCGGCAAATTCCTCTTTTGTCGCCGCCTCGGCCACAGGAAAGCACTCGGCTTCCACTGCCGCGACCGCGTCCAGATCGTTCATCGTTGCTGTTCTGATCTCCATGGTTCTGCCCTCTCTATTTAGTCCCACTTTTCACGGCTGAGCTCGCGCATGTAGCCAGCCGTAATGATACCGGTCGGCAGCGCGACGATGGCGATTCCCATGAACGACGACGTCATGCTCACGATGCGGCCAATCTCGCTCGTCGGATAGATGTCGCCATAGCCGACGGTCGTCAGCGTGACGACCGCCCAGTAGATGGCGTCGAAAAACGTGTCAAAGCTGTCGGGCTCCACCTGAAACATGATGAGCGCCGACAGCGCGATATACCCGCCCGCCAGCACACACACCGCCGCGAGCGCTCGTTTCTCGCGCTTGATGACATTCAAAATAAGTTCAAAGCTGTGCGAGTAGCGCAGGAATTTGAGCGCCTTGAGCGCTTTGTTGAGGCGGAAAAGCCTAAACAGCTTGAACCCCGACGACAGCATCGTCAGCGACGGCAGGATGGACAGCAGGTCTACAATACCGAAAAAGCTGAACGGATAGCGCAAAAACGCCCATTTTCCGCTCTTTTCGTACTTTAAGTCCGCCGTCCACCAGCGCAGCAGATAGTCCACGATGAACACCGTGACCGTTGCGCGGTCGAGCCATATAAACAGCGCATTCGTCTCCTTGAAGCACAGCGGCACGATGCTCGCCGCGATGCACACGAGCATAAAGCGGTCATAAATGAGACTGTCGCGGTCGTCCTTGTCCGCGACCTCGATGACCTCGTAGATTTTTCTTCGCAAACTCATGCCGTCACTCCCTTGCGCCGGGCAGAAAGCGCTGCTCGACCTCTTCCGCGCTCATCTGCCCGCCGGAGAGCTCCGTGAGCGCGGCGGAAAAGTCCGCCACCTTCTGCACAGGCAGAAGAAACGTGAGCATCACGGCTGCGCCGTAATCGCTCGACTCGATCCTGCCCTTGTGTCCCTCGATCAGCAGCTTTATGCGCTCGAACATCGGGTACGGGCATTCGAGCAGCAGCACGGAAAACGGCTGCATTCGCGCCTTGCCCGCATTGTCAAGCGCGTCCTTCGCCGCCTTGGCGTAGGCGCGCGTCAGCCCGCCCGCACCGAGCAGAATCCCGCCGAAGTAGCGCGTCACAATGCACACGACGTTTTCGACGTTTTCGCGTTGGAAGACGTTCAGCATCGGCTGGCCTGCCGTGCCCTGCGGCTCGCCGTCGTCGCCGTAGCGAACGGTGCCGTCGTGCAGGACGAAGCACCAGCAGTTGTGGCGCGCATCGTAGTATTTCTTCTTCATCTCGTCGATGCGCGCGCGGGCCTCCGCCTCGCTCTCCACAAGGAAAACGTGGCTGATGAAGCGCGAGCGCTTTTCTTCAAACTCGCTCTCCGCGCTCTCGTATGGGACAAGGTACTCTGTCATGGTTTCAATGTTCCTTTCAGCGGGTTTTCTCCCACTTTTCTTTCGTGAGAACGTAAAAAAGCGTCGGCCGCAGCGCATCGTCCACAAGCGCCGGCCTTTCACAGGTCAGCTGATAAGAAAAGCCGCACTTTTCGATCACGCGCTTTGACTTTTCATTGCCGGCATAGTGCGAACACCAGACCCGCTGTGCGCCTTTATCCTCAAAGCAGTACCTCAGCAGCTCTCGCACGGCTTCGGGGATAAGCCCCTGACCCCAGAGCGGGCGGCCGATCCAATAGCCGATTTCCGGCTCACTCCCAATTTCTGGCGCTTCCGTCGGAAACACGCCGATGGAGCCGACAGGCTCGTCTGGCCGTTCCTTCAAAATGACTGCAAACGTGTCCGGCTCCGAGAGGACGGTTCGGATGATCTCGCGGGAGTTCTCCACGCTCGTATGCGCCGGCCAGCCTGCGGCGGGGCCGACAAACGGATCCCTCGCGTATCGATAGCAGCTCTCCGCGTCGCTCTCGCACCACGGACGCAGGAGAAGGCGCGTCGTTTCAAACGTCATTCCTCCCAGTCCTCCTTCGGCTCGCGGTAGCCCTCGATATAGTCCTTGACCTGGCCGATGACGCGCGGCACGCAGGTGGCCACGATGTCGATGGTCTCGCCATATTCGACGGATTCGACCTTCGCCTCGCGGTAGAGCATATCGAGAAGCCCGCCCTTGTCATAGGGCAGGTGGATCGTCACGCGGCGCGTGCCCTTGTCGAGGAGCTTGTCGATGCGCGCAAGCAGCTCATCCACGCCCTCGCCGGTCTTGGCGCTGATGTTGACGCTGTCCTCCCCGTGCGGGCGGATATCGCCGAAGTAGAGGTCGGACTTGTTGTAAACGCGCAGGCAGGGAATTTGCTGCGCGCCGAGCTCTTCGATCAGCTCATCCACGATCTGCGCCTGCTCGAGCCAGTGCGGGTCGGAAATGTCGATGACGTGCAGCAGAAGGTCGGCGTATTCGAGTTCCTCGAGCGTTGCCTTGAAGGCCTCGACCAGCTGGTGCGGCAGCTTGCGGATAAAGCCGACCGTGTCGGAGATCACGACATCCAGCGTGTCGGACACCGTGAGAAGGCGCGTCGTCGTGTCCAGCGTGTCAAACAGGCGGTTATTCGCGGGAATGCCCGCGCCGGTCAGCGCGTTCAAAAGCGTCGACTTGCCCGCGTTCGTGTAGCCGACGATGGCGACGACGGGAATTTCATTCTTGCTGCGGCGGTCGCGCTGCGTGGCGCGCACGCGGCGCACCTCTTCAAGGTCCGCCTTCAGCTTGTCGATCTTTCTGTGGATGTGGCGGCGGTCGGTCTCAAGCTGCGTTTCGCCGGGGCCCTTCGAGCCGATGGGGCCCTTGCCCGACGTGCCCGCCTGACGCTCCAGATGCGTCCACATACCGATCAGGCGCGGCAGCAGGTATTGATACTGCGCGAGCTCGACCTGAAGCCGGCCCTCTTTTGTCTTCGCCCGCTGGGCGAAGATATCGAGAATGAGGCCGCTGCAGTCGAGCACCTGCACGCCGAATTCTTCGCACAGAACGCGCATCTGCGAGGGCGAGAGGTCATTGTCGAAGATGACCATTGTCGCCTCCTGCGACTTTACCAGCTCGCGGATCTCGTCCACCTTGCCCTCGCCGATGAATGTGTGCGGGTTCGGCGACGGCAGCGTTTGTAAAACCACGCCGGCGCTGACGCCGCCCGCCGTTTCGACGAGCGCACCGAGCTCTTCAAGGCTCTCCTCGTCGGCATTCTCTTTTCGATCGAGCCGCGGCGACGAAAGGCCGACTAAAATCGCCCTGTCGCGCGGCGCATTGTTCTCTTTCAATTCTTCCATAGATTCTCCTTATCGCGCCGAAATCGGCGCTGTACAAATCATTTTTATTATAGTGTATTTTCCGCCAAAAGAAAAGGCAAAAACGCTTTTCATTGACATTTCCTGCCCTCTCATGCGAAAATAAGGCAGACGCAACCTCAGGTTGACAAAAAGAAACGCCCAGTTGGTGGTGTTTTCTCCCGTTTTCCTGCTATGCTTTTCCTGCAAAGGCGCAGTGCACGGCGTCGAACGCAGCAACATTTCCCCAAGGAGGAACCTTTCATGGAACTATATGAAAAGCTCTACGAACTGCGCCGCGCGAGCGGCATGTCGCAGGAGGAGCTGGCGGAGAAGCTCGGTGTCTCGCGCCAAGCCGTCTCCAAATGGGAGAGCGGCGCCACGCAGCCGGAGCTTAGCAAGCTCATCGAACTCTCTAAGCTCTACTCCGTTTCCGTCGACGAGCTGCTCAGTCTGGAGCATGCCAAACCCGAGCAGGATGCCGCCGAATCGCCGGTTCAAAGCAACGCCGAAAAAGCTCCCGCGGAAAAGCTGAGCTTCCGCGATTTCTGCATACAGCACAAGAAGATCATCGGCGGTGCGGCCGTGGCGCTCGCCGCGCTCATCGCCGTCGGCGTGCATTACAACAACCGCATCAACACGCTCAGCACGCAAGTAAATGACCTTCGCAGCCAGCTCTACAACGTGCAGAATAACCTCTCGAACCAGATCGCGGGCATCAGCAATAATGTCTCGGACATCTTGGAGCGCGAGTCGAGCCTGATCTCGCAGTACAGCTATGAGGTCAAGCACGTCGACCTCAAAAAGCAGGAGTGCACGCTTGCCTTTTCTCTTCTGCCGAAGACGATCAGCGACGAAACGATCGTCAACATCTCTGTGATCGACCGCAGCAGCTCCTCTCCACTGAGCAGCGTCGGTCCGTCTGTCTACAATGTTCCGCTCACGCAGGATGGCTTCGGGTATCTGCGCGGTGACATAGCGCTCGCATTGAGCGACGAGCTCGGCGTCAATGTCAACTTCATGACGAACGGCGAAACGCAGTCGCAGGAGCTCGATACGATCAGCAATCTCAAATCCCAGTATCAGCCGCAGCTCAAAAGTTTTCTCGCCCCCATCTCCTACGAGCGTCAGGCCGGCAGCAAATGGCAGTACCAGTTCACGCCGGGCAATGCCGGCATCCCGCTCGGCACCATCTCGCTCGGCGCGCTGTCCGATGTGTCCATCCGCAGCGCGTGTCTTGAATACACGTGCGCCAATCAGCTGCTCAGGCGCGTGCCGCTCGAAGCATCGTACAGCGATGGCAGCGCCGTCACCTATGTCGGCGATGACAGCGCCGAAGCCGTGGGCGCATCCGTCATAGAGGGCGTGTCGTACTATGACCTCGCCTATGCCTCCAGCAGCGAATCGGAAGCTTTCACGCTCCCGCTCGGGGCAACGCCGCTCGTCTGCGAGCTTGTCGTCAACCTTGCGGACGACACAGCACTGCGCGTCCGCCTCTTCCAGGTGCGCGCCATTGCAGGCGGCGACAGCTACGAGGAGATAAACTACCTCGACCAAAGTCTCAGTGAGCCGCTCCCCTTCATCGTCGAATATCCCGACGGGCAAAACTGAGCGTTCCAAAAAAGCAGAAAAAAGCAGCTCTGCCGTAGCAGAGCTGCTTTTGTGATTGAATTAGTTCAGGCCGAACTTCTTGTTGAACTTGGCAACGCGGCCGCCGGTATCGACCAGCTTCTGCTTGCCCGTGAAGTAGGGGTGACACTTTGAGCACACTTCCACCTTGATGTTCGGCTTGGTGGAACCTGTCTCAATCACATTACCGCAGGCGCAAGTAATAGTAGTCTGCTGATAATTGGGATGGATTCCTTCCTTCATTGCTCGTGTTCACCTCTTTCTGATCCAAATGTACTTTTCTAAAAAAGCCATATAGGATATTACCACGCTTTGTGTCAAATTGCAAGAGAAATTTTTGATCCTCTCCGTGCTTTTCTCTTCCTTAGCACTTTTCCCTAATTTCATCGTCAATTTTTTAACGCTCGTTATGCAATTTCTCTTTACTTCTGCCGGTTTCAGTCGTATAATGGCATTTACGCGCCTTGCGCACGGATGATTGGAAGTAAAGGAACATCAGAATTATGTCGAAAAAACATTTCCTGCGGGGACTGCGCGACGGCATCCCCATTGGGCTTGGTTATTTTGCTGTCAGCTTCGGCATCGGCATCAGCGCGCACAACGCGCACCTGAGCATTTTTCAGGGTTTTTTGCTGAGCTTTTTGAACAACGCCTCGTCGGGTGAATACGGCGGCATCACCATCATCGCCGCCGACTCCGGCCTCTGGGCCATGGCGCTGATGATGCTGGTCGTCAACGCGCGCTATCTTCTGATGAGCTGTGCGCTCAGCCAGCGTCTCTCGCCCGATACGCCGCTTCCCTGGCGGCTCCTCATCGCCTATGACCTGACGGATGAGATCTTCGGCCTCGCCATCGCGCAGCCTGGGTATCTTGAGGTGTGGTATTACTTCGGCACCATGTGCGCGGCCATGCCGGGCTGGAGCATCGGCACCGTGCTCGGCGTGCTGATGGGGAATCTCATGCCCGTCTGGGCCGTCAGCGGTTGCTCCGTGATGCTGTTTGGCATGTTTCTCGCCATCATCATCCCCGTCGGCAAGCAGAACCGCATCGTGCTCGGCTGCATCGGCGTGAGCTTTCTCTGCTCGCTTCTTGCAAGCGTTTTGCCGTTCACGCGCGAGCTGTCCGAGGGCATGCGCATCCTGGTCTTGACCATCGTGATCTCTGCTGCCGCCGCCATTCTGTTCCCGCACAAGGAGGATGATCTCGTCGCATGAAAACGTATTTATATCTTTTCGTCATGGCGGCGACGACCTATCTCATCCGCGTCCTGCCGCTCACGCTGATCCGCAAGCCGATCCAGAATCCCTTCCTGCGCTCGTTTCTCTTCTACGTGCCCTACGTCACGCTCGCGGTGATGACGTTCCCCGCCATCATGAACGCCACGCAGTCGCCCATCGCGGGCGCAGCGGCCATGGTCATCGGCATCGTCGCCGCCTGGTGCGGACTGGGACTTCTCCCCGTCTCGCTCGTCTGCTGCGCGACAGTGCTGATCTTAGAGCATTTTATCGTGTGAGCAAATCTTGTAAAACACCCTCCGCGGATTTCCCGCGGAGGGTGTTTTTATGTATTCACAGCACCTTTTCTTCGCCGACCGAGAAGAAGTACAGCACCTTTTCCCTGACCTTTTTGCCCATCACGCGCATAAGGGCCATGGAGTATGTCTCGAGCTGAGGGCGGTAGTGCTCAGCTCGTTCTTCGATCTGTGTTCTTCCGATGCAGTCAGTCTTGAAGTCCACGACCACAAGCTCGCCGTCCTCTTCAAAAAAGCAGTCTACCACGCCCTGCAGCAGCACCGCGTCGTCGGCGTCCAGCGTGGCAAAGTCCCGCACCGGCCGCAGCAGCGAGAAGCGGTACTCGCGCCGCACCGTCTGCGCATTCTTGCGAATGCGCGCGGCAAGATCACTTCGCAAAAATCGGACGATCGCGCGCACATCGACGGCGCTTGCCTGCTCGTCGGTCAGCTTGCGCTGCGCTCTGAGCTTTTCGACCTGCTCACGCACGCTCTGCTCTCTTGCTTCGCAGAAAAAGTCAAGGTCCTGCATCACAAGGTGCAGCGCCGTGCCCCGCTCCGCACCTGTGAGCGTCGTTTCGCCCGCAAGGAATTTTGGTTTATATAGGCTGCGCAGCCGCGGTGGGAGCGTTGTATTTTCGGATATCTCCTCGTCCAGCGCGCGGCCCTTGAGCTGCGTGGCCGTCAGCTTGGCGGGAAAGGCCGTCTGCCCCGCGTAGGGGTAGCGGTACGACAGCGCAGCAAAATCCACCGGCAGCTCATCCTTCGGCGGCGCGGCATCCACTGGCGCGTCATCGGGCCGCTGCTGCGGCGTCACAAAGCTCAAACCGTCGTGCACACGCACCGTCCACGGCGTTTCGTCAGCATAGAAGCTCCCCTCGCCATTCTGCCCCGCAAGCTCGCGCAGGGACGCCGCTTCGCTGCGCTGCAAAAGCGGTAGCATGATCCAGTCGCCCATGCACTTGCCGCTGTCCACGGCCTCGGGCAGCACAGGACAATCGCTCAGCGCCAGAAGGTCGGCGACGCGGCTTTTCGCGTTTGCCTGCGTGTGCACCATGACGAGCTTTTCCTTCGCGCGCGTCATCGCAACGTACAGCACACGCAGCTCCTCGGCCTTCGCCTCGCGCCGCAGCGTGCGCTCGAGCGCCTGCCGTGCGACCGTCGGGTACTGGATGTGCCTTTGCGTGTCCACGCACACCGGCCCCAGCCCGAGCTGCGGATGCACGAGCACCGAACTCAAAAAGTCCATATTGCTGAAGCGACGCGCGAGGTCCGAGAGGATCACGACCGGAAATTCGAGGCCCTTCGACTTGTGGATCGACATGATGCGAACGCCCGTAGAGGCGTGCGCGGTCTGCATCGAACCCGCCTCGCCTTCGGCAAGCTGCTCGCGCAGCGTGCGCACAAAATCGAAAAGCCCCTGCCGCCCCGAGCGCGCATAGTCTTCGCTGAGCTCCAAAAACGCGAGCAGATTTTCCTTGCGCTCCGCCCCACGACGCATCGCGCCGAAGATGCCGAGCACATTGCACCGGCGGTAGATTTCGCTCAGCAGCTCGCGCACGCTCAGGTGCGCCGCGCTGTTGCGCAAAGCGTCCAACGTACTGAGGAATTCTACGCTGTGGATGTCCTCACTCAAAAGCAGCGCATCGTAGAAGTCACCCGTGCGCTGCCGCGCGCGGATCGCCGCGAGCTCATCGGGTGTAAAGCCGAAGAGCGGAGAGCGCAGCACGGCAATGAGCGGCACGTCCTGCCGCGGATTGTCGATGACCTGCAAGAGCGCGAACAGCACTGCGATCTCCATCGAGGCAAAAAAGTCCTCGCCCGCGTCAGCGGCGCAGTGGAGGCCGCGCGCTTCCAGCGCGCGGCGATAGTCCAAAAGGCGCGTGCTCGGCGAGCGCATCAGAATGACGATGTCCTCCTCGCGCACGGGCCGCAGCTCTTTTGTTTTGTCATCCTGTATAGGAAATTCACTTGTCAGCATATCACTGATATAGTCTGCGACAAACGCTGCCTCAGCCTCGCTTGCGCGCACGCGCTGCTCGCCCGTCTGCGTCGGCAGGTCGAGCAGGTGGAACTCCGCGCCGCACGCGCTCGATTCGACATAATTCGCGCCGAGGCGCAGCATTTCATCCGCGCCGTAGTCGAGCTCACCCATTTCCTCGGAAAGAATATTGTAGAAGATAAAATTCGTCGCGTCCAGCACTTCTTTGCGCGAGCGGAAGTTGCGCGAGAGCAGCAGCTTCGCGCTGTCGTGCTCCTCTGCGTCCTCAAGCGGCGGCCAGGTGTTATAATGCTGCAAAAAAATACGCGGGTCGGCTAGGCGGAAGCGATAGATGCTCTGCTTGACATCGCCAACAGTGAAAAGGTTTTCTCCTTTACAAGAAATTGCGTCAAAAATGCGGTTCTGCACCTCGTTGGTGTCCTGATACTCGTCCACCATGATCTCGCGGTAGCGCGCGCTGACGATGCGCGCAAGCTCTGTCGGCGCGCCGTCCTCTCCGATGAGAAGGCGGATGGCCTCGTGCTCCTGATCGGAGAAGTCAGCAGAATTCCGCCGCCGTTTTTCCTCGTTGTACCGGCGGGAAAAGTCCGCCGTCAGGTCGATAAGCGCGAGCATTGCGCTCGCCATCGTGCGCAGGTCCTCCACCGCCTCGTCGGACGAGGCGGAAAAAATCTCGGCAAAGCCCTTGACGGTCTCCTTGCAGTTGTCCCACAGGCTTTTCATGCGCGCTTTCATCTCGCCGCCGTCGCTGTCCTTCACCGCGGCGAGGCGCGGAAACGCGATGGTCACGCCGCGCGCGGCGTCCCAGCCCTCTGCGGTCTTCCCCTCCAGCGCTTCAAGCTGGTAGGACGCGTCGAGGAACGCGGGCGCATACTTCTGGTTCAGCGCGTCATTCGCGCACATCTCCTGCGCCGCGCGCTGCAAAAGGTTTTTGCAGTGGCGCGCCTTGCGCCGCACCTCATTGAGCAGAATTTTTCCATAGGGCGTGTCCTCGATCTTATCCGGCACGGCGCGCCAAAACGCGCGCTGCGCCTCGAGCCATTTGTCCTCATACGGCTGCGCCTGCAATTTTGCGTGCAGCTCGAGCACTAAGTCCTCAAGCGCGCTGTCGTCGCGCCCCGCGCCAAGCGTGTCGGCCAGCAGTGTGCCTCCGGGTGTCAGACGGCCGTAAAAATCGTCCAGCGTGCGCGCGAGCACGCGCTCGCGCAGCACCTGTGCCTCGTTCTCGTCCAGCACGCGGAAATCGGGCCGCAGCGCGTGCCCGCGCGCGTCCTCGCCGAGCAGATGGCAGTTTTCGCGCAAAAGCGCGGTGCAGAACGCGTCCACCGTCTTGATGTCCGCACGGTAGACGCGCAGCATCTGCTGCCGCAGATGGTAGTTGCCGGGGTCGCGCTCCATGCGCTCGGTGAGCGCCTTGGCGATTTTGCCGCGCAGCTCGCTCGCCGCGGCGCGCGTGTAGGTGATGATGAGGAAATCGTCGAGATTCGCGCCCTCGCGCTCTACGTAGGAAAAGAGCCTCTCGACGAGCACCTTTGTCTTGCCAGATCCAGCCGCCGCGGAGACGAGCAGACTGCGCTCGCGGCTGTCCACCGCCGCTTGCTGTTCGTTTGTCAGCTTTTCAGCCATTTTCGTGCGCCCCCTCTCCGTTCACCTCGTCGATGTACTGCCAGAATTCGTCGTTTTTCGTCGCTTTGATGTATTCCATACGGTCACTGCCGCAGCCGTTTTCAAAGTGACACGCGCTCGCAAACTCGCAGTAGGTGCATGCCGACTGCTGCGGCGTGCGCGCGTAGGGGTCGGCGTCGATGTTGCCCGCGAAGACCTCCTGCGTGATTTCATGTAAAATATGGTCGACGTATTTCGAGAGCTTTCCGAGCTGCTCGGCAGAAGCAAGGCTTCCCGTCACCGCGCCGTCCCTTTTCACCGCGATGGGCAGGTAGCACGGCGATTCGAGCGCGCTGTGCTCCATCGCCTGCAGAACCGCCGGGTCCTCGAGCACCATGCCGCTGCGGCGCAGCTCCTTTTTGAGTGCTTTTTCAATCTTTTCGGGCTCCGTGTCGCGCGCGCAGCGCAGCATCGGCTCGCGCGCGGGCGTATAGAGAACGCCCGCGGGAACGATCTCGTGTCCGCCGAAAAGCATCTGTCCCTCTTCTTTAAGCGTAAAGAGGTAGAGCAGCATTTGGAGCCCCAGCCCGTAGCGCAGCTCGGCGAGGTCGAAGCTCTTCTTGCCCGTCTTGTAGTCCACGACGCGCAAATATAGCTTGCCGTCGTGCAGCCAGCCGTCCACGCGGTCGACCTTGCCGACAACGCGCGCCGTGCCGTTTTCCTCGCGGATCGTGATGGCGGGCAGCTGCCCGTCCGCACCAAATTCCAGCTCAAATGCCAGCGGCTCAAAGTCGGAGCTTTGCAGCTCCTCGCTCACCTCGTCCATGATGCGCTCAACCGTCGCACACAGGCGGTTGAACAGATAACGGAAGCGCGCGCTTTTTTCGCACAAGTCCGGCAGCACGCGGTCGATGTATTCCTCGATCGATGCGCGCACGAGCGCGTGCAGCTTGTCCTTCGATAGCGTATGCAGTCCGCCGCACTCCTTCGCCTGCCGCAGCGTATGCTCCATCACATCGTGCACGAACGTGCCGATCTGCGGCGCATCAAAGCCCGCGCCCGTGCGCTCCCTGGCTTTCAGCCCGTAGCGCATGAAGTAGGCAAAATGACATGAGCGCGCCATGTCCATGCGCGAGGCGGACAGTGTCACCGCGCCGCCGTAGAGCGCGTGCACCGCGTCGCGCGACAGATGCCCGCGCGTATAGCGCGAAGCGTCCTTCATCGCGGCAAGCGCACGCTCCGCGTCGCCCTGTCCTTCAAAATACTGCCACAGCGCGCCGCCGATATGCTCGCCCGCATACTCGAGCGCCGTCAACTTTGCTGACAGGCGATATTCCTTGTCAGCGCTCTCTGTTTCGATGCTGATCGACGGCAGCAGACGCGCGATGCGCCCGATGACGAACGATGGCCGCTTCTCCGCGCCCTTTCCGTCCGAAACGGGATAGGACACCGTCAGTTTTTCCGTCGGCTGGGCCAGCGCGGCGTAAAGATTCTGAATTTCCAGATGAAACTGCTCCATCCCGTGCGGCGCGAGGAAGATTTGCTGCCTCTCGAGCGCCTCGCGGTCCTCGTCGCGCAGCACGCCGCCGCGGTTCTCCGCCGCAGGCAGCACGCCGTCGTTCGCGCCGAGCAGGAACAGCGCGCGCACCGTGTGGCGGTCGTTTCGCGTCATTTCGCACAGGTTCACCGCGTCGAGCGTCACGGGGATCGTGCCCACGCTGTACTGTGTGAGAATCAAACGCATCAGGCTTGCAAATTCCTCGGCGTCGAGGGTCGTGTCTCCCAAAATTTCCACAAACTGGTCGAGCACGCTGCAAAGAATGCTCCACAGCTGCGCCGTTTCCTCGGCGCGCTGGGCCTCGCCCGCGGCGAAAAGCTGCTCGGTCTGCGTCTGCAAGACCTCCGGCAGTTTGATCTCCTCCAAATAGCCGTACAGCGCGCGCACCTTCTGCTCGGCCTCGCCGCTGCCGCCCACGCCTTTTTTTAGGCGCGCAAACGCCCCCTGCACGCGCTCGCGCAGTGCGTTGATCGTCTTGAGCCGCGCCCTTGCCTCGTCCGTCCATTCTTCGCCGTAGCCGTCGGGATGCGCCGACCAGGGCGTCTCGCGCGTCCACATCGCGCCGCGGATCTCCCACTTGAGCGCGTAATTTTCCAGAATGTCGCACTCCGCCATGCTGAGGCCGGCGAGACCGGTCTTGAGGCAGCGGAACACATCCTCATACTCAAAGCCGCCGCTCGCGGCGTCCAGCGCGCCGAGCAGCAGCGTCAGCACGGGGCTTTTCAAAATGTCGCTGCGGTGGGCATAATAGAGCGGGATGCCGTAGCGGGCGAATACGCTCTCGATCGCACCTGCGTAGGAGTCGAGATCACGCGCCGTGACGGTGATCTCGCGGTAACGATAGCCCTGCTCACGCACTAATTTCAAAATCTGCGACGCGACCCACTCGCATTCACTGTACGCGCTGCCCGCCTCATAGAGCGCGACGGTGTCGGTCGGCTGGGTAAATTCGTCCGCCGCGCCGAAAAAGCAGCGCTCGATATGGTCGAGCGCGCCGCGCACCTCGCCCTGCGGAAGAATTTCCTCCTCGCATGCGACGCCGGCATCGCGCGCGAGCGCGTACAGCCGCTCGCGCACGCGCAGGCTCTCGGAAAAGAGCTCGCGGTCCTGCGTGTCGCCAAGGAGCGTGACGGTCACGCTCTTCGCGCGCCGCAGCAGGATACGCAGAATGCGCAGCTCACGCCCCGTAAAATACGAAAAACCGTCGAGGAAAATGTCTTTATTGTCAATATATCCCGACGCTTCGAGGTTTTCCTCCAGCTTTTCAAGCACATCGCGCGTGTCGTGCCCCGGTGCGTGGAGCTTGCTGAGGTAAATGCCGTAGATGAGCGAAAGGTCGCGCAGCTTGTCGCCGCTCTCGCCTTCGATCTGCGCTACGCTCTCGGATAGCTGCTCGGGCGATACGGCGTAGGCCTGCAATTCCTCCATCACGGCGAGCAGGCTCTCCAAAAATGCCGCGCGCTGCGACGGGCGCTTGTAGACCTTGAGCACCGGCGCAAGCTCCGTGAGCGTACGCTGGAGCGTCAGGAGCTTTCCGCCCGAATCGAGCGTCACGTCCGCGCTGCCGCCGCAGATGCCCAGCACGCGCGAGGCGAGCAGCTTGAACGTCAAGGCCTCGGCATGGCGCGACGCGGTGTCGCCGCAAACACGGCACAGGTCCATCTCCGCCACATGCGAGGCGTGCTCCGGCACGAGCAGGATTTGCTGCGACGAGTCCCCCAGTGCGGCGATCCTTTGCAGCACGCGCTCGGATTTGCCCGTGCGCGCGCGTCCCATCAGTATGTGCAGCAAGCGTCCTTCCCCCTTTTTCTCTCTTAAAGTTATCAATATTTTATCCTAATTTTATCATAGTTTTCTTTTTCGGGCAACGCAGAAAACGCCGTACGCATATTTTCGCCCATCACGGGAAGACTACCGAAGACCAAACCATCTTTTTAAGGAGGGAACTTCATGGTCATCGACAAGATCGCGCTGACGCTTGCTATCATCGGCGCGCTCAACTGGGGCAGCGTGGGCCTTTTCGGCTTTGACTGCGTCGCCTTTCTCTTCGGCGGACAGACCGGTATGCTCAGCCGCGTGATCTACACGCTCGTAGGCCTTGCCGGCATCTGGTGTATCACGATGCTGTTCCGCGAGAAAGAGCCGATGGAAAGCGGCGGCCAGGCGTAAAAAATAAAAGGAGAGGGAGTTCCCTCTCCTTTTATTTTTGCGTTAAAAATTTTCTTTACCGCTCCCCAGTCGCTTCTGCACCTTCCAGCTCGCGCATTGAGCGGCGGAACTGGCGATAGAATGTGAAGCTCGTCAGCGCCACCGCGCCGAAGTCCGCCACGGGCTCGGCCAGGAACACCGCGAACGCCTTGTCCGCGAAAAAGTGCGGCAGAATATAGATGAGCGGGATGAGCAGGATGATCTTGCGCCACACGGCGAGGAAGAGCGATGTCTTCGCGTTGCCGAGCGCCACAAACGTCTGCTGGCAGGCGATCTGGATGCCGAAAATACCGCTGCACCCCATGTAGATGCGCACGGCCCACGCCGCGTATTCGACCAGCGCGGGGTCATTATTGAAAATCAGGATGAACGCGCGCGGGAAGAGCTCGACCAGAAGCCAGATGGCCATTGAATAAGTAAAGCACGCGCGCAGCAGGCAGAAATAGGCGTCGCGCACGCGCTGGGCGCTCTTTGCGCCGAAGTTGTAGCTCACGATGGGCTGTGCGCCCTGTGTCAAGCCCTGAAGCGGCATATTCGAAAACTGCATGATGCTCGTCAGCACTGTCATCGTGCCGACGGCCATGTCGCCGCCGTAGCGCAGGAGAGATGAGTTGAAGCAGATGGCGATGAGGCTCTCCGTCGACTGCATCACAAACGGGGAAAGGCCCAGCGCGATGCACGGCAGCACGATCTTCGCGTCCACGTGCAGGTTCTCGCGCTTTAAATGCCAGCGCGTCCTCTTTCCCGTGAGGAACGTCATCACCCACACAGCCGACACCGCCTGCGAGATCACTGTCGCCAGCGCCGCACCCCGCACGCCGAGGCCGAGTGCAAAGATAAACAGCGGGTCGAGAGCCGTATTTAAGAGCGCGCCGATGAGCACCGTCTTCATGCTCACGGTGGCGAAGCCCTGTGCCGTGATGTAGGCGTTCATGCCAAGTGTCAGCTGCACGAAGATCGTGCCGAGGGCATAGATTCGCATATAGTCAAGCGCGTAACCGATGGTGTTCTCGCTCGCGCCGAACATCAGTAAAAGCGGCTCGGCAAAGGACTCGAACAGCACCGTCAGCACCAGCGCCGTGATCACAAGCATCGTCAGACAGTTTCCCATGATGCGCTCGGATTTTTCGCTCTCGCCTGCGCCCTCGGCGATCGAGGCGCGCGGCGCGCCGCCGATGGCCATGAGCGACGCGAACGCCGAAATAACCATGATGATCGGCAGGCATACGCCAACGCCCGTCAGCGCGAGTTTTCCGACGGTCTCGGCGGGCTGCATGTGGCCGATGAACACGCGGTCGACCAGATTGTAGAGCATGTTGACGATCTGCGAGGTGATCGTCGGCACGGAGAGCGAAAAGAGCAGCTTTTTGACGTCCCCGTGTCTCAGATCTGCGCGCTTATTCAAAATCATCACCTGAATCTTTCGTATTTTTCCGCATAGTTTGTTAGAATATCATGCCGCGGGGCGTTCGTCAAGCAAGCGGGCCGCGAAGCGCTCTACCATGGCATTTCCATAAAGCGCTTTTGGACATTTTTTCACTTTCTCCATTGCTTTTTCCGCGTGGGCTATTGTATAATTTGTTTTACAATCGCACCAGCGGGGCACCCTGCGTTCCGCTTATCAAACAAATAACGGAGGAATCACCATGAACGAAAAGTTTTCCAAACTTGGCTTTTATCCTTCCGACATTCTGCTGCCCAAGAAGGATGTCGATATGAGCAAGTGGGCGGTCGTCGCATGCGACCAGTTCACCTCTGAGCCCGAGTACTGGGAGCGCGTGGAGAAGACCGTCGGCGACGCGCCTTCCACCCTGCGCCTCATCCTGCCCGAGGCCAACCTGAAGGCCCCCAACGTCGACGAGTTCATCGCCGACATCAACGCCTCGATGAGCAAGTACCTCGAAGAGGGCATCTTCGAGACGCTCAAGGACTCCCTCATCTACATCGAGCGCGGCCAAAGCGACGGTAAGATCCGTCACGGCCTCATCGGTATGGTCGACCTCGACCAGTACGACTTCACCCCCGGCTCCGGCGCGCTGATCCGCGCGACTGAGGGCACCGTGCTCGACCGTATCCCCCCGCGCGCCCGCGTGCGCCGCAACGCCCCCATCGAGCTGCCCCACGTCATGCTGCTCATTGACGACCCCGAGAAGACCGTCATCGAGCCCCTGACCGCCGCGGCCGACAAGATGGAGAGCGTCTATGACTTCGACCTGATGGAAAACGGCGGCCACATCAAGGGCTACAAGCTCTCCGCTGCGCAGATCGACGCAGTCGCCGACGCGCTGACCGGCCTCACCTCCGACGAGGCGATGAAGAGCAAGTACGGCGTCTCCGGCGTCGCGCCCCTGCTGTTCGCCGTCGGCGACGGCAACCACTCCCTCGCCACCGCCAAGGCCTGCTATGAAGAGCAGAAGAAGGGCAAGACTCCCGAGGAATACCTCGCGCTGCCCTCCCGCTACGCACTTGTCGAGGTCGTGAACAACCACGACGATGCGCTCCAGTTCGAGCCCATCCACCGCGTGCTCTTCGGCGTCGACCATGAGAAATTCATGGAAGAGTTCAAGAAGTTCTACGCCAACGCCCACGAGGGCAAGGGCGAGGGCCACGTCATCGAGGTCTGCTGGAACGGCCACGACGGTTTCGTCACCGTCCCCGACCCGAAGGTCCAGCTGGCCGTCGGCACGCTGCAGGCTTTCATCGACGAGTACCTCAAGCAGTTCGGCGGCGAGGTCGACTACATCCACGGCGATGAGGTCACCCGCGAGCTCGGCTCCAAGGAGGGCAACATGGGCTTCCTGCTTCCCGCGATGGGCAAGGAGCAGCTCTTCAAGACCGTCATGGCCGACGGCGTTCTGCCGCGCAAGACCTTCTCCATGGGTCACGCGCAGGACAAGCGCTACTACGTCGAGGCACGCAAGATCCGCTAAGAAAAATGACAGCTACTGCAAAAAAGCGCCGCAAGGCGCTTTTTTGCTCAGGAGGACACCAAAATGGATTACAAAGCAGCCAGAATCTGGCAGAACGTACTGCTCTTCGGCGGTGCGATCGTCTCAGCCGTCGGCGTATGGGCGTTTAACAGCATGCCCATCATGCTCATCGGCCTCGGCATGATGATCTTTTCCATCATCGCCTGGTGGCGCTACTACCGCTGCCCCAAGTGCGGCGAACATCTGGGCCGCGGCTCGCCGTCGCGCTGCCCCAAGTGCGGCGCATGGCTCGCCAGCACGCCGGAACCCGAGCAGAAGAAGAAAATTCAGCACAAGAAAAAGAAGCACTGAGCGCACAAGGAGGCCGCGATGAACGACAAAAAGCCCCTGATGGACTATCGCAGGGCCCAAAAGCTCCAAACACCGCTGCTTCTTACCGGCGCGCTGCTCAGCGGCGTCGGCACAAGCGTCAGCGTACCGCTTGTTATTCTCGGTATCGCGATCATGCTCTTTGCCATCGTGATTGGGGTTCTTTACTACCGCTGTCCGCACTGCGGCAGACCGCTCGGACGCATAGGTGAAGGCGGTGCCTACTGCCCCCACTGCGGCAAGGCGCTGAATGCGCCGGTCGAGGAGCCCGTGCGCAGCATAACTGTCCCCGCCTATGCTAAGCTCAACCTGACGCTTGACATTCTTGGCAAGCGCGATGACGGCTACCACGAGATGCAGATGGTCATGCAGACCGTTTCGCTCCACGACGATGTGACCGTCACGCTCACAGACGGCAAAGGCATCACCTGCCGCGTCGACGGCGCGGCGCTTCCCTGCGATGAGCGCAACCTCGCTGTCAAGGCGGCGAGAGCCTTCTGCGAGGCGATGGACTACGGCGGCGGCATCGACATCGCGCTTATAAAGCGCATTCCGTCCGAGGCCGGCATGGCCGGCGGCAGCGCAGATGCCGCGGCGGTGCTGCGCGCGCTGTGCGAGCTCGTCTCCCCCACCCTCACGGACGAGCGGCTCGAGCAGATCAGCGCAAGCGTCGGCAGTGACGTGCCCTTCTGCATCCGCGGCGGCACGCAGCTGGCCGAGGGCCGCGGCGAAAAGCTGACCGTCCTCAAGCCCGCACCGCGCTTCTTCGTCGCCGTCTGCAAGCCGGACTTCCCGATCTCCACACCCGCGCTCTTCGCGCGCGTAGACGGCGTGACGATCACCGACCGTCCTGATACGGACGCGATGCTCGCCGCCATCGAGCACGGCGACGCGGACACGCTGTGTGCAAACGTGCGCAACGTCTTTGAGCAGGCGCTCGACGGCGAGCAGCGCGAGCGCATTGAGACCATCAAGTGCGATCTTCTCGCCTACGGCGCGAAGACATCGGCGATGACCGGCTCAGGCAGCGTGGTGTTCGGCCTCTTCTCTGACAAAGCGGCTTGCCGCAGAGCGTGCGAGACACTGCAAGGCGAGTGCGTCAAAACTTTCTGCGCCGAATTTGTTTGAAAACTCAGAAAACCGTCCATACTCAAAGCAAATTCTTTGAGATGGGCGGTTTTTCGATGAAATGGACGAAATGGGAGCTTTCCCTTGCCGTTGGCCTCGCGGTCATGCTGTTTTACTGCGCCGCACGCGGCCAGACCATGCTTCAGTGGTGGAGCGCGGCGTTCTCCCCGCTGTGCGACGGCATTTTAACGCAGAGCGCCGCCACTGGCGGCATCGTGGTCAAGTCGAAGCTCGCAGAGCTTTTAGCGTTACTGATGGGCGGAAAATAAAGCGTGCACAATGTGCACGCTTTATTTTTGACATAGCATTACAACGCTCCTGTTTACATTGCAACTTTTCTGCAACCAAAAGGGCATTTTCGCGCCGTTCGGCGCCATCTTGCAAAAAGTTTTCTTTGGAAAAGATAAGAAAAAAGCATCAAAACCATACGGTTTTGATGCTTTTTGGTGGAGATAAGCGGGATCGAACCGCTGACCTCTTGACTGCCAGTCAAGCGCTCTCCCAGCTGAGCTATACCCCCATGCCGTTTTGTTTTTCATCGTTCCGTTTGGCTCGGAACAAGTGATAATATAGCACAGGGAGTCGAAACTGTCAATACTTTTTTAAGGAAATTTTTGCTTTTTCAAAAAGTTTTTTGTCAGGTACGAAAAGCGCTCTGTTTGCAGGGTATTCCCAACTTTTCACCCTCGCGCAAACACTGTGTAGCGTCCGCTCGGCGCGTCGAAGAAGTTTTCGCCTGCGACGGATTTGACGTGCAGGCCGTCGCTGCCGCGCAGCAGCGTGAACGCGCCGTAGCGCACCGTGCCCGCATTCTCGTTCAAGTGGTAGCCGAAGACCATGCCCTCGCCGTTCGTGCCAAGGTAGTTGAGCTGGCCGGTGTACTCAAAGTAAATCCCAACCTCGCTGTTGATGTCCTGCACCGTGAGGCCACCGCCATCCGTGAGCGTCAGGATGTAGTCGCTGTCGTAGCTGCCCTGCTCAGCCGTGTCGTGCGTCACGGTCGCCGTCCACTCGCCGAGAAATTCCGACGGGATCGTGTAGTCCGCGTCGCTGACCGCGCCGGAGAGATCGTGTTTCTCCCCTGATGCGTCGACGGCGAACACCGTCTGATACGTGCCGTAGTCCTCCTCGACCTCGCCGGACTCGAACGAAACGATGTCCTTCACGCCGCCGAGCGGCCCGCCGTCGCAGAGGAAGCCCGCCGTCAGCCCTTCGAGTAGGTTCACATACTCCACCGCCCCCTCGCTCGTCAGCAGGAAGATGTACGGGAAGTACCCCTGCCCCACCGAGCCGACGAACACATCCGTGTAGTCGGAATACAAGCCCTCCACGGGGTAGACGGTCTTGTAGTCAAAGCGGAAATTCTCCGCGTACCACGCGGAGTCCGCCGTCTTTTCAAAGCTGACGGTCAAATCGCCGCCCGAGAGCGCTGCCTTGACAAAGCTGTCCTGCGCCGTCTTTTCGACCGTCTCGCGCGCGGAGAGGTCGAGCGCGAGGTCAGCGTCGTAGCTCTCCGCCCCGGCGAACGAGCCGACGGGCACGATCATATGCAGCGCGCCGCCGTCGAGATAGAGCCGCATTTCCGCGTTGATGTTCTCGTCCGAGAGCGTCCACGCGCGGCGCTCGGCGTAGGACGCGATGAAGTCCGCGCCGCCTATGCTACCGCTGAGCGCATCTCGGTATGTCTCATCAAAGTAGTTTGCCGCGGTGCGGCGCGCCGCCGTGATGAAGTCCTGCGTTGAAAGCTCGCAGCGCGCCAGCAGGTCCTCGCTCATCAGCCGCTTGCCGCCGAAAAAGTCGTAGCTGTACGTCTCCGTCATGCTTGTGTCGCCGTCCATCTCCGCGCGCACCACGAGGCAGAGCAGGCTGTCGTTCCAGTAGCTCGTCCACGTGACGGAAAGGCATGTGAGCGAGACACGGGATGCCATCATGTTCTTCTGCTCCTGCACGAGCGCGCCGAATTGATCGGCGATCTCGGCGTTCAGCGCGGCGGCGACCGCCGTTTCCGACACGATTCTTGGCACATGGTAATTATACGTGAGCGTGTTGTTCTCGCTATCCGTGTACTCGCCCTCTTCACTGTAAAGCTCGGAAATGAGTGAATCGTCGTAGCCGGACGGGGTGTCGTCCGGCTCCTTTTCGCCGCAGGCGGCAAGGTTCAGCAGCAAAAGCGCCGTGAGCAGCGCGGTGGTCAGTTTTTTCATAGGCTTCTTTCTCCGATCTCAAAGGTCTTGTCTTTTCTGCCATTATAGCGGATTTTTGCAAAAGCGCAACGGCTTTTCGCGCGCGGCAGCGCTCGCCGATTGACAGAATTCCACCGAGGTTATAGAATATGTGTACTTTTAAACCTCAGGAGTTTTTATGTACGATTATACACAAGCCAAAATGAACGACGATGCCATTCGCGCCATCAGCTCCATCGGCCTCGCCCATCTGGGCGATGCGGTGTATGAGCTGCTTGTGCGCACATATCTGTGTGTGCACGGCAAGGCGACGGGCAAGGGCCTTCACCGCGCGACGGTCGAGCTCGTCTGCGCGCCGCAGCAGGCGCGCTTTGCCGAAAACCTCTTACCCCTTTTGACGGAGGAAGAGGCCTCTGTGTTCCGCCGCGGGCGCAACGCGAATGTCCATTCCATCCCCCACCACGCTGACCGCGCGGACTATCAGAAGGCCACAGGCCTCGAGGCGCTGTTCGGCTGGCTGTATCTGCGCGACGATCACGCGCGCATCAACGAGCTTTTCAACCGGATGATGGAGGACGACAATGCCACTTGACGCGATCTGCCTGCGGGCAGTTTTACACGAGCTGAGACCTCAGCTCATCGGCGCGCGCATCGACAAGGTGCAGCAGCCCGCGCGCGACCAGATCGTTCTGCTGCTGCGCGGCAATCTGCGCCTGCTGCTCAACGCGGGCGCAAACCAACCGCGCATCCAGCTCACGAACATTCTGCGCGACAACCCTGCCCAGCCGCCGATGTTCTGCATGCTGCTGCGCAAGCACTTAGTCGGCGCGCGCGTGCTGTCCATCGAGCAGCCGGACCTTGAGCGCATGGTGATTTTAACGCTCCAGTGCACGGACGAATTCGGCGAGATCAGCCGCAAGCAGCTCGTGCTCGAGTGCATGGGGCGGCGGTCGAACCTCGTCCTGCTCGACGCGCAGGGGCGTATCGTCGAATGTCTGCGCCGCGTGGACGCGGACCTTTCCGCCACGCGCCAGCTGCTGCCTGGCCTTTTCTACCACCTGCCAACGCCGCTCGACAAGCTGTCGCTTTTATCGCAGGAGGAGGACTCCCTCGCCCTCGCGCAGCGCGGCGGCGACGCGGAGCAGGCTGTCGACAAGTGGGTGCTCGACCATTACACCGGCATTTCGCCGCTGATCGCGCGCGAATTCGCCTTCCGCGCGGGACACGAGACCGACGTGCGCTTCGGCGCGCTGAATGATACGCAGCGCGGGGCGCTGGTGCAGGAATTTTCCGATACAGCCAACGCTGTAAAGGAAGATAACTATATGCCCGTCATCCTCTACCGCGACGGCAAGCCCGTGGATTTCACCTACCGTCCCATCGCGCAGTACGGCGCGGAAACGCAGGTCGAGACGCGTGAGAGCTTCTCGCAAATGCTCGACGAGTTCTACGACGCGCGTGAGCGGCAGGAGCTTTCCGCCCGCCGCGGCCGCGAGCTGATGCACGCGGTCACGGTCGCGCGCGACCGCATGGCGCGCAAGGCCGAGAACTTAAAGCACGACTACGCCGCGACGCAGAAGCGCGACGAATTCCGCCTGCGCGGCGACCTCATCACCGCGAACCTGTACCGCATGAAGAGCGGAGAAAAAGTCTTGCATGCGGAAAACTACTATGAGGACGGCTGCCCGACCATCGACATCCCGCTCGACCCGCTGCTCTCCCCCCAGCAGAACGCCGCGAAAAACTACAAGCAGTACAACAAGCTCAAGACCGCCGAATTCCACCTGCGCGAGCAGATCGAAAAGGCGGAAAACGAACGCGCGTACTTGGAAAGCGTCCTGCAGGAGCTTTCGCAGGCGGAGACCGAGCAGGAATTCAATGAGATCCGCCGCGAATTGCAGGAGACGAACTATATCCGAAAGTCGAGCGGCAAAAAGGAGCTCAAGCGCGCCTTCGCACCGCGCACATTCAAAACCTCGAGTGGGCTTGAGATCCTCGTCGGCCGCAGCAACGTGCAGAACGACCAGCTCACCAAAAAGGCCGACAAGCGCGACTACTGGTTCCACACCCAGCACATCCACGGCTCGCACGTCATCCTGCGCTGCGCGGGACTCACGCCGAGCGACGATGATCTGCGCGAGGCCGCAATGCTCGCATCCTACTTCTCGCAGGCGAAGGAGAGCAGCGGCGTCCCCGTCGACTACTGCCCCGTGAAATTCGTCAAAAAGCCCGCGGGCGCGCGCCCCGGCATGGTGACCTACGACAACTACCGCACGCTCTACGTCACACCCGAGGAAGGGCTTGTCAAAAAGCTCTTTATCAGGTAAACTATCGAAAAGCGATTCCCCTCTCCCCTGTTGTACGGCAAAAGCAAGCTTGATTTTGGAAAGGAGAACCCCATGGATAAAAAGAGAAAAACCGTGCTCATCGCCGTCGCCGCGATGCTGCTCGTCGTGGCTATCTTTTTGCTGCCGCGCCGCTCGCAGCCGCTCGGCGAGCTGATCCCCGCGCCTGAGACCGCCCGCGTCGACGGACTCTTCTACATTTCGACCATTGTTCCCACGCCGGACGGCTACGGCACGTTCGACACCGGCGACTGCCGGGTAGAGGGCTATCCGGACAGCGAGGCCGCCGCGGCTCTGCGCAGCGCTATGTCTGAAATTTCGGTGCAGCGCTATTACCGCCTGCCCACCTCGCTTTTCTCCCGCTTCACGCAGAACTGGAACTATGTCACCGTCTGGTGGATCCCCGAAGACGGACAGAAGCACGACCTATACCTCAACTGGGACGAGGGCTTCATCTACGATGACGCCAACCGCGCCGTCGCCTACAAGATCGACGGCGACGCGCAGCAGGTGTTCAGCGAGCTCTGCGCCGTCATCAGTGAGTACGGCACGTACACCCGATAAAATTCAGCAATAAAAAACTCCGTATGAGAAATCTCATACGGAGTTTTTTTTGCGTCCTTACAGCATTTTCTGCGGCATCTGCCACGCGTTGTGGTCGGTGTGCAGCAGGTGGTGCGACTTTTCGCCAAGCGGTGCGCCGAGGTAGTCCTTGTAGAGCGCCTTGACATCCGGATTCTCGTGTGAGAAGCGCAGAAGCTCACCCTGATCGAGCCGCCAGAGCACGTTGCCGCGATCCTCGGCAAGCTCGGTACCGTCGTGGATGGGCTGGCCGCCGCCGCCCGCGCAGCCGCCGGGACAGGCCATGACCTCGACAAAGTCATACGCTGCGTCGCCGCGCTTGACAGCCTCAATGAGCTTGCGGGCTTTCCCGAGCGAGCTCACGACCGCGACGCGCACGTCGCCCGCGCCGGGGATGTTGAACGTCGCCTCCTTCCACCCGTCCATGCCGCGCACGGCGGTGAAAGCGTCAGGGTCAGGATTCTTGCCCGTGATGAGGAAGTACGCAGAGCGCAGCGCAGCGTCCATCACGCCGCCGGTCGCGCCGAAGACGACCGCCGCGCCGGTCGCGGAGCCGAGCGGGCTGTCGAACTCCTCCTCGGGCAGGTACTTGGGTTCAATGTGATTCGCGCGCATCATAATGTTCAGCTCGCGCGTTGTGATGCTCACATCGACCTCGGGATCGCCCGCGTCGTTTTTCATCGTGGGCAGCTCGCATTCGCTCTTTTTCGACACGCACGGCATGATCGAGACGACGAAAAGGCGCTTGGGGTCGATACCGACCTTTTCGGCAAAGTAGCTCTTCGCCACCGCACCGAACATCTGCTGGGGCGACTTGGTCGTGGAGAGATTGTCCGTCAGTTCGGGGTACTGAGACTTCACAAAGCGAACCCAGCCCGGGCAGCAGGACGTGAACATCGGCCACTGATACTGGTCCTTGTGGGTGAAGCGCTCGATAAACTCGCTGCCTTCCTCCATGATCGTGAGGTCGGCGGCAAAGTCGGTGTCGAACACATAGTTGAAGCCCAGCTCGCGCAGCGCCGCGACCATGCGCTTGGGCGTTGCGAACTCGCTGTCGAGCCCGAACTGCTCGGCCCATGCCGCGCGCACCGCGGGCGCGACCTGCGCCACGGTGACGGTATTCGGATCGTCGATCGCGTCGAAGAAGAGACCCGTGTCGTCGCGCTCGCGCAGCGCCGCCGTCGGGCAGTGGGTGATGCACTGGCCGCAGTAGGTGCACTCGGTGTCCTGAATGCGGCGGTTGTACGACGCGTCCACGACCGTGCGCGAGCCCGTGCCGAGAAGGTCCCAGATCTTCACGCTCTGCACGTTTTCGCACACCTGGATGCAGCGCAGGCACTGCACGCACTTGTCGTTCTCGCGAATGAGCGGCGTGGAATAGTCCACCGCCTCGTGACGCAGCTTTTTGGGGAAGTGCGTGCCGCGCATGTTGAAGTCGTTCGCGAGCTGCTGCAAGGTGCAGTTGCCGCTTCGCGTGCAGTTCGTGCATGACGTATCGTGGTGCGAGAGGATGAGGCGCAGGTTTATGCGGCGCGCCTCGCGCGCCTTGGCGCTGTTCGTGAAGACGACCATGCCGTCCGCCACCACATTGTCGCACGCGGGGACAAGGCGCTCCATGCCCTCGACCTCCACGCAGCAGATGCGGCATGCGCCGATCTCGTTGATGTCCTTTAAGTAACACAGCGTCGGGATATTGATATTGATCGAGCGCGCGGCCTCCAAGATCGTGGTATTCTCGGGCACGGTGACGCTCTTGTGGTCGATGGTCAGTGTAACGTTTCTTACCATTTGCCTTTCCTCCCTCCGCGGAAGATGCCGTAGCCGAAGTGGTCGCAGCGCAGGCAGCGCGACGCCTCGGAGTACGCCTCTTCATCGGTGAGGCCGCACTCGATGCACTTGAAGTCGTGCTTGCGCTCGCCTGCCTCGCGCTCGGTGGTGTCGATACGGCCGTGGGGCGGCTTGTTGTTCAGCCGCGCCGTGGGGATCTCGACGCCGGGGTCGATCTCGTGGTGGAAGCCGAGGTATTCGTCGATATTCGCCGCGGCGACCTTGCCGGCCGCGATGGCGCGGATGACGGTCGCAGGGCCGGTGACGCAGTCGCCGCCGGCGAAGACGCCGTCCATATTGTCGATCTGGCCGCTGGCCTCGGCGACGAACGCGCCGCGCTTGATGGCGATCTTCGTCTGCTCAAAGCCGTGGGTCTCCACGCCCTGACCGATGGCGACAACGACAACGTCCGCCGCGATGCGCTTTTCGCTGCGCTTGGCCTTTTCGGGCGCGGGGCGGCCCTTTTTATCCATCTCGCCGATGATCTGCGGCTGTGTCCACAGCGCGACGGCGTGACCGTTCGTATCGGTCTCGATGCGGACAGGTGCCTGAAGCGTCACGAGCTCCACGCCCTCGGCAACGGCGCCCTCCACTTCCTCGGGAAGGGCCGTCATGTCCTCCTGGCGGCGGCGGTAGACGCAGCTCACTTTGCGCGCGCCGAGACGAACCGCGCTGCGGCAGACATCCATCGCGACGTTGCCGCCGCCGATGACGACGATGTCCTTGTTGCGGAAGTCCGGCATGTAATCGTCGCCGATCTCGCGCAGCATCTCGACGGCGGAGATGACACCCTCGGCATCCTCGCCCTCGATGCCGGTCTTTTTATCCGTGTGCGCGCCGAGCGCGATGTAAAGCGCGTCGTTCTGCTGGCGCAGCTCGTCGAACGTCACATCGTCGCCGACATTGACGTTGACATGCACGTCGATCCCGAGCGCCAGCATCGACGCGATCTCCGCGTCAAGCACTTCGCGCGGCAGGCGGTAGTTGGGGATGCCGTAGCGCAGCATGCCGCCGAGCTTCGCGCGCTTTTCATACACGGTGACCTTGTGGCCCATCAGTGCTAAGTAATACGCCGCGGAAAGGCCGCTCGGGCCGCCGCCGATGACGGCGACCTTCTTGCCTGTGGGCTCGGCACAGTCGGGCTGCGGCACGTAGCCCGCGTTATCCACCGCGTAGCGCTTGAGGCCGCGGATGTTGACCGCATCGTCGATCATATTTCTTCGGCAGCGCGCCTCGCACGGATGCTCGCAGATGTACGCGCAGGCCGAGGGGAATGGATTATCCTTGCGGATCAGGCGCACGGCGTCGGCGTAGCGGCCGTACTTGATGAGCACGAGATAGCCCGGGATATCCACGCCCGCAGGGCACAGCGCCACACAGGGAACGGGCTCGCGCATGCCGCCAAGGCAGCGGTGGCGCAGAATATGCTCTTCGTAGTCGTCGCGGAAGCCCTGCACGCCGTCAAGCACCAGGCGCGCCGCATCGCGGCCAATGGCGCAGTCGGCGCTGTTGACGATCACGCGCGCCACGCGCTCGATGATCGAGATGGTCTCCATCGTGGCTTCGCCCTCGAGCACCTGCTCCATCAGCTCAGAGAGCTGGCCGAGGCCGATACGGCAGGGAACGCACTTGCCGCACGTCTGCGCATGGCAGAGGTCCAGAAAGCTCTTGGCCAGGTCCACCGGACACAGTCCCGGAGGGCTTGCGGCGATACGCCGCTCCACATCGCGGTACAGCCCGTCGATGACGGTCTGGGCATGGGAGGGCGTCATAATATCGAGTCTTGACACTGCTGTTTTCTCCTTTCACTGCTTGCCATCAGTGTAGTATCGGCCGGCAGGACAAATGCACGCATCCCGCCGCCTGATGTCAGCATCCATAAATAGATGTTATCTATAATAAACGTTAGTCATTCCATTTTCAATAGTCAATGCGGATTTTTTGTCATATTTTTCCATTTCACTCCATTTGGCTAACAAAGAAAAGCGAGGGCCGCAGCCCTCGCCTGTTCTTCCCTTTTATTTGCCGCAGATCTCGTCGAAGGTATCGGTGACGGCCTTCTCCGGCGCGGGCGTCGCGAGCGATACGATCACGATCGCAATGCACGCCGCAAGGAACGCGGGGAGCAGCTCGTAGATGGCCCACGCGCCGCCCATCGGCGCGATGAGATACTTCCAGATGAAGACCACCGCGCCGCCAGTGATCATGCCCGCGAGCGCACCCTGTTTGTTCGCGCGCTTCCAGAAGAGCGAGAAGAGCATCACGGGGCCGAACGCCGCGCCAAAGCCCGCCCACGCAAACGAAACCACGCGGAACACGGAGCTGTTGGGGTCCCACGCAAGCACCATGCCGATAAGGGCGATGCCGATGACCGTGGCGCGCGCGGCGAGCATCGTCGTGCGCTGGTTCATCTTCATGCCGAACGAGTGCTGCATGAGATCCTGCGACACGCTGGACGCCGCGGCCAAAAGCTGCGAGTCCGCGGTCGACATCGTTGCGGCCAGAATGCCGGAGAGGATGATGCCCGCCATGATGGCAAGCAGCACGCCGTGCTGGCTCATCAGGTCTGCCAATTTAATGATGATGGTCTCAGATTCCGCGCTCGTCGCCAGGAAGGGCACCTTGCCCGCGGCGGACACGCTGTAGCCTATGACGCCGATGCACACGGCGATGAACATGGAGATGACAACCCAGATCGTCGCGATGCGGCGGGACTGGTTGAGCTCCTTTTCCTCGCGGATGGCCATAAAGCGCAGCAGGATGTGCGGCATGCCAAAGTAGCCGAGGCCCCATGCGAGCGTGGAGACGATGCTCAGAGTGCTGTACGTCGAGGCCGTGCCGGTCGCGGCGTCGTAGCCCTGCGTCATGTTGAGATAGCCCGGCAGCGCGCTGGCGTTGTCGATGACCGTGTCCAGTCCGCCCGCCTGCTGCACGCCGAAGCACACAATGACGATGAGCGCGATCGTCATGAAGATAGACTGGATCAGGTCGGTGAACGAAACGGCCATGAAGCCGCCCATCACCGTGTACAGCACGACCACGATGCCGCCGACGATCATTGCCGTATGATACTCCACACCAAAGAGGCTGTTGAAGAGCGTGCCGATGGCCTTGAAGCCGGACGCCGTGTAGGGAATGAAGAAAATGAGGATCACGACCGCCGCGATGCAGGAAAGCAGATGCTTCTTATCTCCGAAGCGGCGGGCGAAAAAGTCGGGGATCGTGATGGCGCCGAGTTTGGCCGAATACCGGCGCAGGCGGCGCGCGACGATCAGCCAGTTGAGATACGTGCCGATGGCCAGACCGATGGCCGTCCACGTCACCTCCGGCAGTCCGCAGAGGTAGGCAAGGCCAGGCAGACCCATCAAAAGATAGCTGCTCATATCGCTCGCCTCGGCGCTCATGGCCGTGACGATGGGGCCCATCTTGCGGCCGCCGAGGTAGAAATCGTCCGAGCTGCTGCCGCTGCCCTTTTTGCCAAAATACACGCCCACCAACACCATCGCGGCGAGGTAGAGCACGATGGTCACTACAATAATGATCTGTGCGCTTGTCATGTGAATTTCTCCTTCAGCTTTCGTTAAAACGAGCACAATATAGCACAAAAGAAAGTAGACGTAAATACAGAATGCCGTACAGAATAATTCCTGTACGGCACTGCAAAATTTTGAATTTTCGATTGATTTTACTGCATTTTCTGTAAGACGATTTAGTAGACTGTTTTTGAAACAAGTTTTATTTTTTGCGAAAGCCATCTAAAAAGAGCGGCATCATCTCGCGCGCATACTGGACGAGCGAATATTCCCCGCCCGAAAGGCACCAGTCATACATCAGCCCGCGCTCGAACATCGCGTAGGCCTTGACGATCTCGCTCACGGTACGCGTGTCGGTCAGCTCCTCGCGCTCCTGCCCCTGAGAGACGATTTGGCGCAAAAGACGATAGTACGTGCGTTTGCGGTCGAGCAGGTGCTTTTCTCCCTTGGTCACGAGCTGGGAGGAAAAAAGCCGCGCCAGAAGCTCGATGGAGACCGTGTTCTCGATCGTCGTGAACAGCTCCTGATTGAGCCAGCATAAGAGCTCGATGCAGTCCATCTCGTCGTGGGGCTGCTGCATCAGCTCCTCATACCGCTCGTCAAACAGCACCGAGAGGGACGAGAGCAGCGCGTCCTTGCCGTCAAAATAGTGGTAAAACGAGCCCTTCGACGTCTCCGACTCGAAGATGATCTCCTCCACCGTCGTCTCCTCATAGCCCTGCTCGTAAAAGAGCTTCCACGCCGCCGAAACGATGCGCGCCTTGGTGTTGCGGCTTGATTTTTTTGCCATGCGCTCCCCTCCCCTGTTTTTATTGATCAGCCATGAGCAAAACGCAAGAAACGCAGTAATTGCAATGGTTCCCGGCCATGGCTGAAACCGAAAATCACTCAAATGATATAGAAAGCGGCGCCCCATTCTGGTAAAATTGACTTGAGAGAAAACCAACCAGAAAGGGGCTGGCCGCTATCTACCGACAGGAAATCATTCAGGATGTGACGCTGTTCACATCCCAAAGCGCCGCTGCGTTCTACGACAAGCTTTTCAGCAGTCTGGACTTCACGCTGCCCAGGGCGGCAACCGGGCGGCGGGGCTTCCCCAAAGAAGCCATGGTCTGCGCTTTTATCGTTATGAAATGCGAGGGCTTCTCACAAATCACAGATTTGGCGGATTATCTGGACAACAACCGGCTCATTGCCCACTACTGCGGGTTCAATATCATGAAGCCGCTGCCGTCCTACTGGACTTATGACCGCTGCCTGCGGCAGTTGGACAACGGCGAGTTAAAGGCAATCATGGCTGGTTTGGTGCGGCAGTTGTATGAACTGGGCGTGGTGGATGCGTCTTTCATCGGGCTGGATTCCACGCCCGTCATGGCAAACACGAAGCAGAACAATCCAAAATCCTTTGCAAAGAACAAGTTCTCCAAGGAAAACCACCCGAAAAGTGATCCGGACTGCGCCCTCGGCGTCCACTCGGCCTCCAACCAGCACAATGAGCGCCGGTATGAGTTCTACTGGGGCTACAAAAGTCATGTGCTGGTGGACTGCATCTCCGGCCTGCCGCTCTACGAGCTGACCACACCGGGCAATGTCGCCGATTCCTCCGTCGCCGCTGAGATCCTCGCGGCCGCGGATCAGACGATCTCTTTGAAGGAATGCGCCTTCCTTGCCGATAAGGGCTACGATGCGAAAATCATCTACAACACCGTGAAATCGGTCTATGAGGGCGAGGCTTTTATTCCCCTCAATCCACGCGGTACGAAAGATTTAAAGGCACTTCCTGCCGGTAATCCGGTCTGCGAGGCCGGGTTCGCCATGCACAAGGACGGAAAGACGACCGACAATGGGCGTACCCGGCAGAAATACTGCTGCCCGTTCCGCCAGTCCAAGA
>OKSC01000765.1_pt1 | contig 35779 bp, 26 predicted proteins | sample 1601161 | NCBI WGS metagenome assembly OKSC01 (sample SAMEA3541552, study PRJEB24748) | human gut metagenome | biome: human gut; feature: human-associated habitat; material: faeces | place: China | collected 2012 | reverse complement strand
ATTGTCCGCCTACCATATTGTTGCACCTTTTCACCTGCGTAATGCCCTTTATCGTTCCATACGGCATCCGCACTATGTAAAAGTTTTCCTAAAAAAACGTTTTCGAAATTACAATATCTCTCTGTCCCAGACCTGTTGCTATCCCATAATCGAGACATTGAAGAACTCGACAATGCCAACGACATGATTCTCCTCATCTACAACAATAATCGAGTGAATCTTGTTTTTACGCATCATCTCTTCAGCCACAACAATTCTTTCCGTAGGCAGAATCGTTTTCGGCGTACGGGTCATGATCTCCTGAGCCTGGATATTAAAGAAGTTCTCTTTGTACTTGGTCATTGCCCGACGCACATCCCCATCGGTAATTACTCCGATCAGTTTACCATCCTCGACAATTGCGGCAATACCCAAACGGGCATCACTGATGGCAATGATCACATTACCGAGAGTCATCTCTTTGGATACGCAAGGCAAATTATCCTTCCGCATCACATCCTGCACCTTCGTCAGCAGACGACGACCCAAACTTCCCCCCGGATGGAACACGGCATAATCTTCAGCCTTGAAATGACGCTCATTGATCAGAGCAATCGCCAAGGCATCTCCCATCACCAATGTAGCCGTAGTTGAAGAGGTAGGAGCCAAATCCAGCGGACAAGCCTCACGTTCCACACCAATATTAAGATGATAGTGGGCATGCTTAGCCAACGTGGATTCAGGATTGCCAGTCATCGCAATCACCACATTTTTATTATATTGCAAAAACGGAATCAGCTTCAACACCTCGTCCGTTTGCCCTGAATTGGCAATCGCCAAAACAATATCTTTCGACTCGATCATACCGAGATCACCATGATAAGCCTCTCCCGGATGCATAAAAAAGGCTGGAGTTCCTGTGCTGGCCAGTGTGGCAGCAATTTTTTTTCCGATCAATCCGGATTTACCCATTCCCGTTACAATCACCTTGCCTTTACAAGCAAGAATAGCCTGCACCGCTTTTTCAAAATCATCGGTCAGCTGTTCAACAAGATGTTGTACTGCCGCAGCTTCGGCATTAATGGTATCGATAGCACTCTGTCGAATCGGATTCATATTTTTTTATTCAATTAAGTTCTTGCCACTTTTAAAAGGCAATAGTAGTAATCGCATTCTCTAACTAAAAAACAGCTGTTAGCTGCTTGTCAACAAAAATAGGTAAAATCTCAGAACGTTCCACGCAAGCCGTAGCCGCTCGTTGCACAAAACACCTGACTGTAAATGTGAAATCCAGGTCTCGAAGTTTCGATTTTGCGGTCAAGCTGTAGAATCGGATGGCCTGCTTTGACTTTCAGATACTCCTGCATCCGTTTATCGGCACGAATAGCATAAAACTGCTGTACGCCTCCCGTTACCACAATCTGATATTTTGTTCTCAAAAAGTCGAACAGCGAAGTGTTTTCCAAGTTATAAGAGGTAAAACGGGGCAAATTGATGTTGGGCAACATCGTAATATCAAGAAACACCGGTTCATTATTAAGCAAACGTAACCGCTCGAAATAGATGCACCCCACCTCCTGTTCCTGCGTTGAGACAGGGAAAGAAAATGCTTCTGTCCAGGGTCTCACTTCAGGTTTGATCAGAATATGTGTAAGAAAATTCTCCCGTCCAACTGCCGAGGTTGTTCCGGACAACGAAAGGATACCGATCCCTTTAGGAGCACCTTTCACGATACTTCCTTTGCCCTGATGTTTCAGAATAAAGCCATCGGCTACCAATTGGTCCAGGGCTCTCCGCACGGTGGGTCGAGCCACATGGTGCACAATACTCAACTCATGCTCCGAGGGCAATAAATCACCAGCAGAATAGACTCCGTCGGCAATATGTCGGCGCAAGGTTTCGTAAACTTGTTTATATCGGGGCAGTTCTACCATAACTTCATTGGAATGAGAGATTCAAGCAGACAATTGGGCATCAATCACCCCCTTCTCTGAAGTCAAATATAGAGAAAGAAATCGGAGCCTCCAAATTTTTCGAGAACAAATTTGTATATACATGTTATTAACTTGTAACAACAAGATATTTTCACAACAATCTAATTATCAGCAATTAGAAAATTAATAAAAATTTACTTGTAAATATAAGTTATTGTTGTAACTTTGCAAAGAGCTGAAATAGGAGCTAACCGAACTAAACTAAAACACACATAACTTAAAACTATATGGCAACAGTAATCATCATGCCCAAACAGGGGCAGTCGGTAGAGAGTTGCATCCTAACCGAAATGAAAAAGAAAAAGGGCGACACAGTCGCTGTAGGCGATATTCTCTTCTCGTATGAGACCGATAAGGCTTCGTTCGAAGAGGAGGCTAAAGTAGCCGGTACTGTGCTGGACGTTTTTTTCGATGACGGCGACGAGATTCCCGTACTGACCAATGTGATGGTCATCGGTAACGAAGGTGAAAGCACCGAAGAGTTCCGCCCGGGAGCCGACAACGGAGCATCTGCAACTGCTACTCCTGAGGCCGCACCTGCTGCCGCTCCAGCTGCTACCTCCACCGCAGCCGCTGCTGAAACAGCTGCACCCGCTGCAAAACCTGCCACCTCTGAAGGAAGTTCTCCAGTATCTCCTCGTGCACGCGTATTGGCTGCCAAAGAGGCGATCAACGCATCAGCATTGCAGGGATCTGGACCTCACGGTCGCGTAATTGAGCGTGATGTACGCGCAGCTATCGAAGCCACTCCAAAACTTACCCCACTGGCCAAAGCCATCGCAAAAGAGACTGGAGCTATTGCGCCTGAAACCGGCAGTGGGCTGGCAGGTATGGTCAAAGGTGCAGATATGGGCGCACTCAAGAACAGCGTTTACGCTTCAGACAGCGAGATCAAGCCACTGAGCAACATGCGTAAGCTGATTGCAAAAGCCATGTACGCATCGCTGCAGAACTCAGCACAATTGACCCACCACCTCAGCGCCGACGCTCGCGGCATTTTGGCACTGCGTAAGAAAGTTAAAAAGGCGGTTGATAATGGTTATCCGACCAACATCACACTCAACGATATGGTCTGCATGGCTGTGATCCGCGCCCTCAAAAAATTCCCGCAGGTCAACTCGCATTTCCTTGGTGACAGTGTACGTCTCTTCTCGAAAGTACACCTCGGTTTGGCCGTGGATACCGAACGTGGCCTGATGGTACCGGTAGTCAAAAATGCAGACGATCTCTCTATTCAGGGATTGGCTAATCAACTCAAAGAGGTGGCCAACACCTGCAAGAAAGGCTCGATCGATCCTGATCTGCTCTCTTCGGAAGCTGCATCATTCACCGTATCGAACCTGGGCAATTACGGCGTAGAGATCTTTACCCCGGTAATCAATTTACCTCAGGTGGCGATCTTGGGTGTCAACACAATCGTTCCTCGTCCAAAAGATATTGGCGGCGGCGTTTACGCATTTGTACCGCATATCGGATTGAGCCTCACCTACGATCACCGTGCTTTGGATGGCGGCGAGGCTACCCGATTTGTAAAAGAGATCGCCAACGAAATCGAAGCTCTCGACTTCGACTTGTAACGGATCGTATGGTGATAGGACGATCCAGATATTGCGCATCGTTCCCATGCATCCTGCAACATAAACACTGAATATCAATTCAAATTCAAAACAAATGATAGATTTGGCAATTATCGGCGGTGGTCCTGGTGGCTATGTGGCTGCAGAACGTGCCGGAGCAAAAGGGTTGAACGTCGTACTGTTCGAAAAACGTGAATTGGGCGGTGTCTGCCTCAATGAGGGTTGCATCCCCACCAAAACACTGCTCTACAGCGCAAAGATTTATGACTACGCCAAACATGGTGACAAATACGGCGTCTATACGACCAATGCTTCATATGACTATGGCAAAATCATCGACCGCAAGAACAAAGTAGTCCGCAAATTGGTTGGTGGTGTCGGAGCCAAAATGAAGGCAAACAAAGTCACTGTGGTCAAAGGTGAAGCCAAAATTAAAGGTCGTTCTCAAAATGGTATTGAGATCGAATGCAACGGCGAAACCTACTACGTAGTCAACCTGTTGCTCTGCACCGGTTCTGAAGCATTTGTACCGCCCATTCCAGGTCTCAAAGAGGCCGGCGATATCATCCTGACCAACCGCGAAATTCTTGCCATGAAAGAGCAGCCCAAAAAATTGGTCATCATCGGCGGTGGCGTAATCGGCATGGAGTTCGCCAGCTTCTTCAACAGCCTCGGCACCGAAGTTACGGTGGTAGAGATGCTGCCCGAAATTTTAGGAGGATTGGATGGAGAGATCAGCGCCATGTTGCGTGACATCTATGCGAAAAAAGGCATCAAATTCAACCTCTCTTGCCGTGTAACCGAAATCAAAGGCAACGAAGTCATCTTCGTTGATCCGCAAGGCAACACCGCATCTGCTCAGGGTGATAAAATTCTGGTCAGCGTTGGACGTCGTGCCGTTACAGCGGGATTGGGATTGGAGAATCTCGGTGTAGAACTGAACCGCGGAGCAGTCAAAGTGGACAACAAAATGCGCACTAACGTTCCCAACGTATTTGCGGCGGGTGACATTACCGGTTTCTCCATGCTGGCTCATACCGCCAGTCGTGAAGGTGAAGTGGTTATCAACAACCTGACCGGACGTCCGGACGTTATGCGTTACAACGCTATTCCTGGTGTCGTTTACACCAACCCTGAGGTAGCAGGAGTCGGTCTGACCGAAGAGGCCGCCAAGAAAGAGGGTATCGCTTACCGCATTGCGAAACTGCCGATGGCATACGCCGGACGTTTCGTTGCCGAAAATGAGGGCGGTAACGGCCTGTGCAAAGTAATCGTCGGAGAGAAATATGGTGAGGTTCTGGGTGTACACATGCTGGGTAACCCTTGCAGTGAAATGATCTATGGCGCTTGCATGGCCATCGAACAGGAGATGACACTCAAAGAGCTTCAAGAGGTTGTATTCCCCCATCCGACTGTTTCCGAGATCTTCAAAGAGACCGTATTTGCATTCGGTGAATAAGAATTCAAAACTTCTACAGACAATCTAAAACTAATCAAAACATAAAAACAACTAATCATGCCTAAATCACAATACATCGATCCCAAGGAGATGCGTAAAGCCGGTGAAATCACCTTCACGCCGATCCCTGTCAATCAGTATAAAAAGAGTGTGAAGGATGAGCTGAAAAGCAAAAACTTCACCAAAGAGGATCTGAAACGCATCTATCGCGACATGGTCGTGATCCGCGAATTCGAAACGATGCTGCAGTTGGTAAAAACCACCGGTGGCTACAATGGTGTTGAATACAACAACCCCGGTCCGGCCCACTTGTCTGCCGGTCAAGAGGCCGCTGCCGTCGGCATGGCCTACATGTTGAACATCGACGACTTTATCTTCGGATCTCACCGTAGTCACGGCGAAATTCTCGCCAAAGGCCTGCGCGCCATCGAGCTGCTCGACGACCAGACTCTCGAGAAGATCATGAATGAATTTTGGGATGGTGCTACCGTCAATGTTGCCAAGAAAGCTTTCAAAGGCGGTTCTGTAAAAGACCTGGGTATCCGTTTCCTGCTTTACGGAGCTTTGGCTGAAATCTTTGCCCGCACCACCGGATTTAACAAAGGTCTGGGTGGCAGTATGCACACCTTCTTCACTCCGTTCGGTATCTACCCGAATAACGCGATCGTAGGTGGTAGCGGTAGTATCGCAGTCGGTGCTGCTCTTTACAAAAAAGTAAACCGCAAACCGGGTATCGTTGTCGCCAACCTCGGTGACGCTTCAATGGCCCGTGGTCCGGTATGGGAAGGTATGACCTTTGCTGCCATGGATCAGTTCAAACAACTTTGGGAAGGTGACATGAAGGGCGGTCTGCCTGTCATCATCAACATCATGGACAACCAGTACGGTATGGGTGGTCAGACCCGCGGTGAGACGATGGGCTTCGATTTTGCAGCCCGTATCGGTGCCGGTGTCAACCCCGAGCAAATGCATGCAGAACGTGTGGACGGTTACAACCCGCTGGCTGTAATCGACGCATACCGCCGCAAAAAGAAGATTCTTGAAGAGGAGAAGAGCGGTCCTGTTCTGATCGATGTTCTGACCTATCGTTACAGCGGTCACTCGCCCTCGGACGCTTCGTCATACCGTACCAAAGAGGAGATCGAAGCATGGGAGGCACAGGATTGCATCGTTGCCTACGGTAAAGAGTTGATCGAAGCTGGTGTTGCATCTCAGGCTGATCTGGATGCCATCACCAAAGAGATCAAAGATATCATGTTCGATACCTTCAAACTGGCTATCGACGACGAGCTTTCCCCACGTATGGATCTGCACAAAGACCCAGAACTGCTCGGCACAATGATGTTCTCGAATCAAAGCATCGACTCACTGTCAGACGCCAAACCGGAGGTTAACCATCCGATGAGCGAAAACCCACGTGTACAGCAAATCACCCAAAAAGAGCGTTTCGCTTTCGACAAGGATGGCAAACCCTTCTCGAAGATGAAACAGTTCCAGCTGCGTGATGGTATTTTCGAAGCTATTATCGATCGTTTCTACAAAGACGCATCGCTGATCGCATACGGAGAAGAGAACCGCGACTGGGGTGGTGCATTCGCCGTTTACCGTGGTCTGACAGAGGCTCTGCCCTATCACCGTCTGTTCAACGCGCCGATCGCCGAAGCTGCCATTATCGGTAGCGCTATCGGTTATGCCATGTGCGGTGGCCGCGTAATCCCTGAGATCATGTACTGCGACTTCCTCGGCTGCTGCGGTGACGAGGTGTTCAACCAGCTGCCTAAATGGCAGGCCATGAGCGGCAACATTCTCAAAATGCCGGTAGTGGTTCGCGTATCAGTTGGTTCTAAATATGGTGCTCAGCACTCTCAAGACTGGACCTCGTTGGCAGCTCACATTCCGGGTCTGAAGGTTGTCTTCCCGGTAACTCCATACGATGCCAAAGGTTTGATGAATGCAGCATTGCAGGGGACTGACCCGGTTATCTTCTTCGAAAGCCAGCGCATTTACGACGTGGGAGAACAATTCCACGAAGGCGGTGTACCGGAAGGTTACTACGAAATTCCGCTGGGCGAGCCCGATATCAAACGCGAAGGAAAAGACATTACAATCCTCACCATCGGAGCTACTTTGTATCGTGCTTTGGAGGCTGCAAAAATCCTCGAAGAGAAATACGGCATGAGCGCCGAAGTGATCGACGCCCGCAGCTTGGTTCCGTTCAATTACGAAAAAGTACTTGCTTCGGTTAAAAAGACCGGCCGCATCATCATCGCAGGCGATGCCACCAGCCGTGGATCGTTCCTCAACGATTTGGCCCGCAATATCACAGAATTGGCATTCGACGAGTTGGATGCACCTCCAGTAGTTCTCGGTTCTCGTGACTGGATCACTCCTGCTTTCGAGTTGGAATATGCCTTCTTCCCACAAGTGGACAGCTTCATAGATGCCATCCACGAGAAGATCGTTCCGCTCAAAGGTCACGTTCCAACCCGTAACTTTACTGAAGCAGAACAAATCCGTCGCGCGAAAGCCGGAATCTAATCAGAGTTCATCGCTAACCTAACCTAATCTAACCGAACCATGTGTGAACTCTGTCAACCGACTTCAAAACCCAAGGTGAAGGAGGTGAGCGTCAATGCTCACCTCCACACACCATACTCCTTCAGCGCATTCGACACGCTGACCGACTCGTTGGAACGAGCGGTCGCTGAGAATGTGAAGGTGGTGGGCATTAACGACTTCTACACCACAGCCGGTTATACCCAGTGGGACGAAGAGTGTCGCAAACGCCACCTCTATCCGCTCTTTAACATCGAATTTATCAGCCTGCACAAAGCCGATCAGGAGGCAGGGGTCAGAGTTAACGACCCGAATAATCCGGGACGGACCTACCTCAGTGGGAAAGGACTTGCCTGCCCTGCAGTTTTACCTGAGCCTTACGCTTCACAACTGGCCGGTGTATGCGCCGAGACGCACGAACAGGTCAAACAGATGTGCGACAAGCTCAACGACCTGTTAGCTCGCAAAGGCAAAGATATCGTGCTCGATTTCGAATGGATCAAGCAGAATCTGACCAGCGGTTCAATCCGTGAGCGGCACTTAGCCAAAGCGCTGCGCATGAAAGCCCAGGAAAAGTACGGCAATGCCGAAGAAGAGTTAACTGCTTTCTTCACCGAACTGTTCGAAGGAAAACCGCTCAAATCGAAACTGAATGATCTGGCTGGTTTGGAGAATGAGATTCGCGGCAATCTGCTTAAAGCGGGTGGTGCAGCCTTCGTTGCCGAGACTCCGGCAGCATTTCTGCCTGTCGAGGATGTTCGTCAGATCATTCTGGCAGCTGGAGGCATTCCCACTTATCCATTCTTGGCTGATGATGCCAAGGGCAATTTTACTCAGTTTGAAGCCGACGTGCGTAAGACAGCTGCAGAGCTCAAACGGAGAGGATTTTTCTCTGTCGAGTTCATTCCTACACGTAACAGTCTCGAGGTATTGGAAGAGTACGCCGGATACCTGCACGACAGTGGATTTGTCGTTACGTTCGGCAGCGAACATAACACACCGGCCATGGAACCAATCCAACTTGCGGCACGCGGCGGAGTACCTCTCTCAGAAAAATTGCGTCAGATCAACTATGAGGGGGCATGCGTCGTAGCGGCACATCAAGAGCTGGTTAAGAATGGCAAACAGGGCTATGTGGATAGCACGGGCCGTCCCGATGTCAGCAAACGTGACGAGTATATCGCCTACGGAGACCAAGCAATCAAAGCAGTGATCGGATAATTGATATTGTCTGTTTCCGCTGCTTGATTCCAATTAGAGAATGGAAAATAGAGTCAAAACACCCTACTATCCAAGCAAGAGAGAAAAACAGACAATAAAAATTTATCCATATCGACAAACGTAAAACCATGAACGAACTGAAACAACTTGTAAAAATATCCCAGTTTTACGGCTCCGACAGCCGCTATGTTATTGCAGGAGGCGGCAACACCTCTTATAAAAATGCAGACACCTTGTGGGTAAAAGCAAGCGGACACGCTTTAGCTACGATCACTGAAGATGGGTTTGCTGTTCTGGACCGAAAAAAACTGAATGTTATCTCTGAAAAGCAGTATTCGAGCGATACCGCTACACGAGAAGAGGAGGTTAAGAATGATCTGGCCGCAGCCTGCATCACGAAAGATCGTCGTCCCAGTGTAGAGACTTCGCTTCACAATGCACTTAGTGCCAGCTTTATCGTGCATCTGCACCCGACTTTTGTCAACGGTCTGATGTGCTCACAACAGGCTGAAGAGATGACTCACAAACTGTTCGGCGATGAAGCACTGTACATTCCGTACATTGATCCGGGCTATATCTTGTTCAAAGAGGTGGAGAGTCAGATTCGTGAATACACAAAAAAACACGGACACGAACCTTCGATTATTCTGCTTCAAAACCACGGTATTTTCGTAGGAGCTGAATCAACTGAAAAGATTCAAGCCATTTACGACGACGTTTTGGGGAAAATTGAAAAGGCACTGACCCAAAGTCCGCTGAGAGGAGAAGCCGATGTTTGCGGCTCTGCTCAGGAGATTATTCCAGCCATCCGCATGATGGTCAGCGACAAAGGCAACCTCAAGACACTGAAAGTGATCAACAATGCTCTGATCTCCTACTTCACCGAGTCAAAAGAGCTTTTTGCCAAAATTTCCAAACCCTTCTCACCCGATATTATCGTTTACTGCAAATCGAACTACATCTATATCGACAGCGAAGGAACTGAAGCCATTCTGGCAACAGCTCAACAAGAGATCGACGCTTACAAAGCAAAATACGGTTATGCTCCGAAAGTGATTTTGATCAAAGGTATCGGTTTGGTAGCTGTCGGAGATAATGCTGCTGGCTGCGACATCATTGCCGAGGTTTACCAGGACATGATGAAGATCGCTTATCTCGCACAATCCTTCGGCGGTGAGCATCCAATGACTCAGGCACAGATCGACTTCATTGACAACTGGGAGGTCGAAAACTATCGGCGTAAAGTGAGTGCCGGTGCGACAGCCGGTCGTGTTGAAAACAAAACAATCATCGTTACCGGTGCAGCCCAAGGTTTCGGCGAGGGCATCGCACGTTGCCTGATTCAACAAGGCGCCAACATCGTCGTTGCCGACTTGAACGAAGTTGCTGGAGCGAAAACTGCAGAGAATCTCAACACCCTGGCTAAAAGTAACCGAGCTATTTTCGTTAAGACCAATGTAGCCGATACGGCCAGTCTGCGCGAATTGATCCACAAAACGGTTTGTGCATTCGGAGGTCTGGATGTCTTTATCAGCAACGCCGGTGTATTGCGGGCAGGAGGTTTGGAAGAGATGACTCCCGAACATTTCGAGTTTGTCACCAAGATCAACTACAACGCCTATTTCTACTGCGCACAGGCCGCTTCTCGCGTCATGAAACTGCAGAACAAATATTGCGAAGATAATTACGGCGACATCATTCAGATCAACTCTAAATCAGGTCTGCGTGGCTCGAAAGCCAATTTTGCATACGCAGGCAGCAAGTTCGGAGGTGTAGGACTCACCCAATCTTTCGCTTTGGAACTGGCACCGTTCCGTATCAAAGTAAATGCCGTTTGTCCCGGCAACTACTACGAAGGTCCGCTGTGGAGCAATCCCGAAAATGGACTGTTCCTGCAATATCTGCATGCAGGTAAGGTGCCAGGTGCAAAGAATGTAGAAGATGTTCGTGCATACTACATGGCACAGGTACCGATGCATAAAGGAACTGGTCCGGAAGATGTGACCAAGGCCGTACTTTATTTGATTGAGCAGACGTGCGAAACAGGCCAGGCACTTCCTGTCACTGGAGGTCAGGTCATGTTAAGCTAACCTGCGAACAGGTAACAAAACAGTCCCGCAGGAAGCTCGATATTTTTAACGAGTTTTTGCGGGACCTATTTTTATTAATTTAATGCGTATATTTGCAGCCGAAAGCGGCAAGTATCGTTAAAACAAGCTATCATGAAAACGAAAGCAGTCAGACTATACGGCAAGAACGACCTCCGAATGGAGGAGTTTGAGCTGCCGCAAATCAGCGAGGATCAAATCCTGGCCAAAGTTATGTGTGACAGCATCTGCATGTCGTCATACAAAGCTTCACATGAGGCAGATATTCACAAACGTGTACCTCGTGATATCGCCGAAAACCCGGTGATCATCGGCCACGAGTTTGCCGGTGAAATCATCGAAGTCGGAGCCAAATGGAAAAATCAGTTCACTCCCGGTCAAAAATTCTCCATTCAACCTGCGCTGAACTATGAGAACGGGCCGGTCGGGGTATTAAGTGCACCGGGATACTCTTATCACCATATCGGCGGCGATGCCACTTATGTGGTTATTCCCAACGAAGTGATGGAAAAGGGATGCCTGCTCAACTATACCGGTAAAGGTTTCTATCCGGCTGCATTGGCTGAACCGCTCTCATGCGTAATCGGAGCCATGCATGCCAACTACCACATCACCCCCGGATCGTATGTTCACCAGATGGAGATTGCTGACGGAGGTTGCATGGCAATTCTGGCAGGTGTCGGTCCGATGGGATTGGCAGCAATCAATTACGCCATCCACCGCAAAGACCGGAAACCTCGGCTGCTGGTAGTAACCGATATCGATCAAAGCCGTTTGGATCGTGCAGCATCGCTCTACTCTCCAGAAGAGGCTGCCAAAAATGGCATCGAACTGAAATATGTCAATACCGGCGCAATGGCAGATCCCACCGCCGAGCTGAAAGCGCTTACAGGCGGGAAAGGCTACAACGATGTCTTTGTCTTTGCCCCGGTGGTTCCTGTAGTAGAACAGGCAGATGCCATCCTGGCTTTTGATGGTTGCTTGAACTTCTTTGCAGGACCGGCCAAGACCGACTTCAAAGCTCCGTTCAATTTCTACAACGTACACTACGCTTATACCCACGTTGTAGGAACCAGTGGAGGAAATACCGCAGATATGATCGAAGCGCTGAAAATGATGAGCGAAGGACTCGATCCGGCCGGACTGGTCACTCACGTAGGAGGTTTGAATGCAGTAATCGACACAACGCTCAATCTGCCTTCGATTCCAGGCGGAAAGAAACTGATATACACCCACATCGACATGCCGCTAACCCCGATTGCGGATTTCGAAAAACTGGGTGAAAAACAACCGGTGTTTGCAGAACTGGCCAAGATCTGCGCACGCCACAAAGGTTTGTGGAACATCGAAGCCGAAGAGTATCTTCTGGCTAATGCCGACAAGCTCTCATAGAGTTTCTCATCGGCTGAGATGCAACGACAGGCCTGACACAACAAACCACACTGTAGGGTGAAACAATACACGGTTTCACCCACAGTGTAGGATACGGGAACACAAACCCAAGAGTTGAAAAAACAATAACGACCGGCATGAGCCGGACAAATAAAAAACAATTTTAGGTTAGGTTATGAAACAGTTAGACACCAAGTTGATGCATCCTGCCGAACAGATTACGGTGATCATCGGCCGTATCTATCGCAGTGGCATGACGACCACATCGGGCGGTAACGTCTCGATCATGGACGACAATGGCGACATGTGGATTACCCCGAGTGCGATTGACAAAGGTTCGTTGACCGAAAAGGACATCATCTGTGTGAAAGCGGATGGTACCATTATCGGTCCGCACAAACCCTCTTCGGAGTACCCCTTCCACAAAGCGATTTATCAGATGCGTCCCGGCATGCGTGCCGTAATCCATGCACACCCACCCGCATTGGTATCGTTCAGCATCGTTCACAAAATTCCAAATACCAATATCATTCCGCAGGCTCGCCGCATTTGCGGTAAGATCGGATTTGCACCTTATGCATGTCCGGGCAGCCAGGAACTGGGTAAGAAAATTGCGACTGAATTCCGCAACCACCCTGACTACAAAGCTGTCATCATGGAGAACCATGGTGTTGTGCTTTGCGGTGAGGATTTGATGGATGCTTATCAGCGTTTCGAAACCCTGGAGTTGTGTGCACGTACTGAACTGAACGCCAAAGTTCTGGGTGATCCGACCTATTTGACAGACGAGCAGATCGGTCGCCACGATGCATCTCTTCCGACAGATTACCCACACTTCATGGGTGTAAGTTATCCTTCGGACGAACGTGCAATCCGTACCGACATTTGCCGCATTGTACGTCGTTCTTGCGACCAGGGTTTGATGATCAGTACTTATGGTACCGTATCAGTTCGCTGGCGCGGAAATGACTTCCTGATCACCCCCCCGGGTGTACCCCGTTGGGACATTGAGCCGGAAAACATCGTTCAGGTGAAAAACGGCATGGTAGAGGCTGGTAAGATCCCGAGCCGCTCGGTTGCTATGCACCAGGCTATTTACCAGAGCAACCCGAACATCGATTCAATCATCCTGACCCAGTCACCCTATTTGATGGGCTTCTGTACATCAGGCATTAAATTCGATGTCCGTACGATCCCTGAGAGCTGGATTCAGTTGCAGGATGTACCTTTGGTACCATTCAACCTGCAATACGAAGATCCCAACGCAATCGCAGAGATGACCAAAACACATCCTTGCCTGCTGTTGGCCAACGACTCAGTGCTGATCACCGGCAAGAAGCTGATCGACACCTTCGACCACCTCGAGGTTGCTGAATTCAGTGCTAAATCGCTGATTATGGCAGCTCCGATCGGAACACTGCAGCCAATCAACGACAAGGAGATCGAAGAGTTGCGTGTTGCTTTCCACGTAGGTCAGTAGTTCACGTCCGATCTTCCACAACAAGTGATTTGTTCTTGAACCTGGATCAATAGATCATGGCACACTGTCCAGTTCTCATTCCAGAGGTGAAGGGCCCAAATCACCATGAAGGAAGCAACGGAAATTTGAACACACAATAATGAGCAAAGGACCAATGACAACCCATTCAAGATGAAAATAATCATCAGTCCTTGGAACTCTCCGGCGCAAAATTGCGCATTGGAAGAATACATGATAACAGAACGTCCAGACGACGTTCTGTTATTGTATAGGAACCGTCCGTCGGTCATCATCGGACGCAACCAAACCGTTGCAGCCGAAATCGACGAGACCTTTTGCCGTACGCATCAGATCGAGGTAGTCCGCAGATTGTCCGGAGGGGGGGCCGTTTACCATGACTATGGGAATATCAACTATTCGTTCATAGCCAATAAAGAGGCCTCTCCAGTATTGGATCGGGACTTTCTGACACCGATTGTTGCTGTGCTACGACATATCGGGATCAACGCGACAGTCGGACACCGCAAAGAACTGCTGGTTGATGGACGAAAAATTTCCGGCACAGCATCGCATGTCACCCGCAACCGCCAACTATTTCATGGCACACTGTTACATCGGAGTGACATAGAGGTGCTGCATCACGCGTTACGCGGAGATCGTTCCGTCCGGGGAAAAGGAGTTGCTTCGGTTCCCAGTCCGGTGGTCAACATGAGCGATCTGCTCGGAAACGATGACACAACAGAGCAATTCCTAAACCACATTGGCTCCCTCTTGCTCGAATATTACCATTTGGAGGATTACACGCCACTTACAGACGACGAGGTAGAACACATTGTAGCCATTTCGCCAAAATACAGCAACGAAATTTAAGCATACACCACCTACCTCATAGGCAAAAGATCAAACGTAACAACAACACATAGACAGGTCCTCTTGACAAGAGATTGTAACCAAAGGAGAAACTCATCCTGCAAGCCTTATTTGGTTATACTCACTGGAATGGATACGGTAAAGTTTGATCCCTTCCCCATAACATACGATAGCGATCAAACAACACAAGATAGTTCTCCGGACATCTTTGGGATTTGACCTATTTTTCTTAAATTGCTATTCGATTAGCTTACTGGCACATCGGATAGCATTTTTTATGATTACTATCGAAACAGCACATACATCCTGTCACGACCGCATTCTCATATAGAACGTATTCACAGACATCTCTATCAAAAGACAATCATTTTACAATATAGGAGTATGGTTCACCTCTTTGATACTTCGACCTGAACTATTTGAACAAAACCTTAAAACACCTAACCTCAATACCTATGAAACTTAAAATACTTTTTGGAGTACTGCTGCTCTGTTGCATCACCCCGTCATTTGCAGCGCGAAACTACACAACCATCAGTCAGGGTATTCTCGAACGCAAACTCGAACACCCCTATTTGGTTTTCGACAATCAGAGCAAACAAGAGATGCTCGATCGCATTGCCGCTAATCCTGCCGAGGCACAGATTTTCGATCTGTTGCAACAACAGGGACGACGTCTGTTGTTGACAACTGTCGAACCCGAACCTTTTTTGGATAACGATGCCAACGTATATAACGAGACTTTTGATTTCGAACATTTCGTCGGTTACTATCGGGAAGGGGCTAAATTATTAGCTTTTCTTTACCAAATGACCGGAGATGAAGCCTACGCCCAAAAGGCATTCCACTACGCTGATCGCCTCTGCGAAATGACCTATTGGGTCTTGGGACTTCATCGCTATAAGGTGATTCACAAACGTGTATGGCCTTGGGGCGCCGGGGACGACCAGGTGGTTTTCACCTTTGATCTGCATACCAGCGAGATCGCATTGGCTTTAGGCCTGGTTTACGATTGGATCTATCCCGCAATGGATAAGGAGCAACGCAACCGCATTCGTAGCGGACTGCTTGAGAATGCCATTCTGCGCGTACGGGGCAACTACGACTACTTCTGGTGGAGCGGCGCCTATCGATGCAACTGGTCGGCAAGTTGCTACGGAGGTTTGGGCATTGCAGCATTGGCTCTGCTGACCGAAGACCCGAAACTGATCGATGTCGTTGCTCGCAGCTGCGAAGGGATGGAAAAGAATTTGGAACAGTATGGTTCCGACAACGGCTGGGCGGAAGGACGTCACTACTCCATATACGGGCTTCGGGAGTCCATTGCGTTTATCGATGCCATCAAACGCTTAACCGATGGAGAGGTAAACCTGTTCCAAGTCGAGGGATGGCAACATCCAGCCGATTTCGGACTGTATGGCATGACCGGAACCTTTAATGACGGCTTTTCACCAGGGCCCATCGGCTACTCCTATTTCTACAATAAATTTATTGCCGAGAATCCAGACCCGGCAGCTATGTACTACCTCGAAAAATATTTCAGTGATGACCGTCGGTCAATGAACTTTTGGGAACTGATTTGGCCACGCCCGACCATCCAGGCAGAAAAGCCTGCTGTGGCATCCAAATATTTTCCGAGTATCGATTGGGCCTTCATGCGTAAAGACTTCGGTGAAGAGAATCTGCAGGTTGCCATCAAATGTGCTCCGATGAATGATCCGCACCACGGACATTTAGATGCAGGATCCTTCATCCTGAGTTGGCAAGGTGACATTTTGGTGGGAGAGATGGATCAGAAGGTGTATGATCAGTTCTTCTTCACCGAAGACAGATGGAAATACCTGCACGTCCGTAGTCTTTCGCATAATGTCGTCCATGTCAACGGCGAGGAGCAAATTCCATGTAAGCACAAAGATCAACCTTGGATTGAGGGACTGGGTGGTAAGATTGACAAATTTTACACCTCACCGGCATTCGATTACACGTTGATGGATCCGACCAATGCCTATCCCAAACAGGAGATGAAAGGATGGAAACGGGCCATGGTACTCGACAAACGGACCAATGCTGTGATCGTATTGGATCGCATAACTTGTGAGAAAGGTGCCAAAATCGATCTGTTATTCCATCCTCGAGTAGATGTAACCATCAACGATGGGCACAGTGCCTCCCTGCAAGGGAAACACACCTCCATGGAGATGCAACCTCTGATCAACAGCCCATATGAGGTCAGTCTTCAAAAGCAGTATGTGGTACGAGTGGTTAAGAATGACCCAATGCAGATTGTTCCTTGTATCTTCACCTCTCTACAAGCACCGGCCAAAGAGACTGTAGTAGCAACTGTTTTCTACCCTTCTGACCAGAAGAGTACGGCCCAAGAGTTCACACTCGATGAGAGCAGCACGAATCCGATTGTTCGCTACACTTTGGGAGATCAAACCTATTCCTGGGAATTTGCACCGAACGAAGTAAAGGCTCTTTAGTACAAATCGCAGATATAACATTTAGGCTCTGCAACAGCTTTATTACCATAGCTTCCCTCAGACGTAGCAGATCGGAATAAATCATTACTTACAATCTCCCGGACCTAATGAAGATCCGGGAGATTTTTATTATTCGACAGTGCAACTCGCCACAAGTATTCCAAACATTTACCACTCCCCAAGCTAAATAACATAAAATCGCCCAATATTCTCCTCCGTATTCGGATATTCACAAACGATCTCAAACTTCTACACTTAGCATCCTGGGCCATTCGTGCATGTAAAAAAAATTTGTATCTTTATTTGACCTATAAACAAAACCTTAACAAAACCTAAATTTTGTTTCGCACATGCAATCACATTACCTATTGACCATTCTGGGAACCTTTTTACTGATCTTACCAGTAAAAGGTGCTGATTATCCTTGGTATACGCAGGGTGATTTCGCCCCTGCACAACGCCTCGAATTCGAAGTCACAAACCCCACAAATCTGGAACGCCCCAACACTCCTGTTATCATCAAACGGGAGAATTTTCCATTGGCAGATCTGCATGAAATGATGATTACAGTGGTTGACCCGACGGGTGATCCCCGTCCTGCCCCATCCGATTCGGTGCTGAACGTGCAGGGAGGGCATCAACTGCGCGAGGAACACAACGGCCGCATGGTTTTTCACCAATTAGATGATCTGGATAAAGACGGCATTTGGGATGAGCTTTTCTTCCAACTCGACATGAAACCCAACGAGACTCGCACGATCTATATCTATTTGGGTGAAAACATCCGAGGATGGAACCGACACCACACCCATGCCAATATCGGCAGCTACTGTCGCCACATCATGCCATTTTGGGAGACCGAAGAGGTAGGATGGAAAATTTGGTTTGCCAACAGTGTGGATGCCTATGGGAAACGTAAACCCACATTGGTTTCGCCCATTCTTTATACCCAAAACATCGACGGATATGGGATCGCCAACCTGAATCACGATTACGGTTCAGACATTCAAGAGGTGGCCCCCTCATTCGGAGCCAGTGCCATTTGCCTGTTCGAATTTCCCGATGATCCCGACTCGGTCTCGATGCCTCGCAAAACTCCAGCCAAACAGCGTTTGCATCCTGAATCACTGTGGAACGCCGGACAGATCTCCGACACTCGTTATGCATACGATGTGATCGTCAATGGTCCCTTACGCTCTACAATCCGAATCAAAGGGATGAATTGGGACACCGGCAACGGTTATTACGAATACGAACAATACTACACGGCATACGCTCATCAAAATTATTGCATATCTAAAGTGCATTATACAACCTTCCAACCCAACGGTTCAGGTGTATTGATGGGCTGCGGCATGAAAAAGAAGCCTCAGGAGGACAATTTCATTCAAAAAAACGGCTACTTGATCTCGTCAGGACCGGAAGAGGTACGAGACCCCGAAAAGATTGATCAACGCGATAATATCGTAGTGGATTTTATCGGTGGGGCCATCATTGTTAAAGAGGAGTACAAACCCGAATATCAATATATTCCTGCCTATACGGGCAATCACGTTTTTCGAGTAACACCCGATAAAGACAACACTTACGAATATATGGTTTGCACCGCCTGGAGCGAAGGGACGAAATTGACCAATAAAGAGGAGTTCAATCAGTATGTTGATCGGATGGCTATCGAGTTCAATAACCCGATTACCTACAAATTTATCCAACTCCAAAGCAAATAACTTTCAAATTGACTAGATTGTTATAACCGGAAGAGGGACATACGTTTATTTACGACTGTCACACTCTTCCGGTTCATTTACATCCACCACGTTATACTCATGTGGAAACAAACTCAGCCAATTTATTGTTGGTATAATTCCGACACAGGTTGGAACGACGTTTACTCATCATTTACAGATTTCCAACCAAGATCTACAAAAACACGTCTATCTCGCTCATTTCTCTAAACGACACCTCAATCAGCCATGAAAATTTCACCTGTTCTCAGAACGATTTGTATTACTCTATGCCTTTATGGCGGAACGATTCAAGCTCAGACAACACTTGAACCACTATATCCAGAGAAATGGTCCGAAGTCGAAAACTACATTCGGGATAATTGGATGGAGTTTGTCGAGAGCAATCCCCGCCTTCCTAAACCCTATTCCTATGCGTTGAATCCGGGAACTCTCTATTATTACGATCTCTATTTCATTAACGATGCACTTCTCAAACAGGGATTCATCGAACAGGCCCGTAATAATCTCGACTGCTTTATTTATATCGCGGATTCGCTCTCCTTTATTCCGAATGCTTTCGGTTGGGGAGAGAGTCGCAGCCAGTTGCCTTTCTTTTCGATGATGGTCCGCGATTATTATGAAAAAACCGGAGACAAAGAGTGGCTCAAACAGGCTTATCCGGCTGTTCTGAAAGAGTATGATTTTTGGACAAATCGTAATGGGAACCAGATCGAAGATCACAGCACCTCGATTCCAGGATTACAACGCTTCGGTCAACATGCCGACACAGCCGAATTGCTCGAATTTTATGATCGTGTTCTGTTTTATCGGTTTCACGTTTCGCGTGATGTTCCCGACTCGACCAAATTAAGAATCGCAGCACAACGTCTGGCGGAATGCGAATCTATGGACTTTACACCCCGTTATTACGGGCGGTGCATGGATTTTATCCCGGTCGACCTAAACGCGAATCTCTACCAATATGAGCTCAATTTTGCCTATTTCGAAAAGGAATTGGGAGTTAAGGGTAACGTAAATTGGGTAAAAGCTGCAAAAAAACGTGCAGTTTTAATGAAAAAATATTTGTGGTCACCCCAACGAGGATTAATGTTAGATTACGATTATGTCAATGGGAAACATACCGAAATATCCTGCATTACCAGTTTTACAGCCCTGATGTGGCACGTCATCGAAGGAGCCCAAGCCGAGGAGATGAAAAACAATCTATTGCGGGAATTGGAGGTTAAAAGCGGATTGACAGTCTGCTCGGAATCCCAAGAAGATATCCCGTACCAATTCGGACGCACGGCGATTTGGGGATCGATGCAATTCCAGGCCATGAAAGGGTTGATCAAAGCAGGATTTCGTGAAGATGCCGAACGTGTCGCCCTCAAATACCTCAATATGGTAACCAAAAACTATGTCGATCCCTACCCCGATCAATATATTCCACACAAAACACGCACTTTGGTAAAACGCCCTTATGGGTGCTTGTGGGAAAAATTTACCCACGACGGAGACATCAATGACAACGAATATTACAGCAGTCCAATTCTAGGGTTTACAGCAGCACCCTACATTTTGGCATTGGAAATCGTCCGCAACAAATAAACCTCATAAAACAGATGCTTTCCCCCGCAGTAAGGTTGTACCACAAATACCCCCTCATTGCTTTTTGCAGACTCCAGAAAGAGCATCTGAAAACACTCCACAATATAGAAAAGAGAGCGGGAAGACCTTTAAGTCCTCCCGCTCTCTTTTCTATATCTCTATGATGCATTCAAATCAAACGATCACGCGCACTTGTTTACTGGGACAAGTCCCGGCAAACGACCAAACCAAACCATTATTAAACTAAGCGTTGTGTCGTTGATTGCTATGCACAAGCACGTTTACTCCAAATAAAAGAGTTCTGGCAGTGGGATCGATACCGGTGAATTGTCAGGATTTGTCTCCATGATATCGGCCATGTAATCCCACCATTTCTGAACAATCGGAGTCGGACCCAGATCCTGTGAGGTCTGTTCTCCTTTGATTTTCTGTACCGCGAACAGAATATTAGTCTCTTTATCCCAGAAAATCGAGTAGTCGTACACACCCGAATCTTTCAGCATTTTGACCAATTCCGGCCAAATCTCGTTATGACGCTTCTGGTACTCGGCTTCGAAACCGGGTTTCAGCTTCATTTTAAAAGCGCATCTCATCATTTTGAATGAAGTTTTATTGGTTAATAATATTCCGGAATATGTCCGGAAGCGTTCAGGTTATTACAATTAATTTCCAAAAACCATTCTAAGCAGAGGTTCGGCAAATGATGCAAAAATCAAAATAGCCAAACCTACAACCAACACTCCGATGGTCTTTCTATTGCAGCCTTTCCACTCCTTGAGAATAATTCCCCAAACGTTGCTGAACACCACATTCAGTGCCATCAAAATGCAGAATGAGAGCGTCATCAACGATTCTGAAGAGGTCAGGAATCCTTTGCCAATCGACAAACCGAAAAATTGGCTGTACCACAACGCTCCAGCCAAAAGGCAGAACAAAGCATTGTTTGCCCAAACATTGGTCTTTTTATAATCTCCCCAAGTCTTATTTTTCTGATTCTGGTAGAAACAGTAAATTGCATTGGTCACAAATCCACCCAACGTTACCAAGAAGGTAGCAGGCAAAGTTCTGAAAATTTCACTTGTTTCTGCAAAGGAGACACTCTTGCCAAATTCGAGGCCGACATTAAAGCAACCACTCATAAAACCGGCCAACAGAGCAATGATAATACCTTTGGGGAAGTTGAAATCCTTAACAACAGCCTTTTTCTCCTCCTCAGAAAGTGAAGCTGACTTCATTGATCCGGCAACACCGATCACAGCAATGCCAATCAATGTAATTACCACGCCCACAATAACCGACGCTGTTAATTTAGAGAGTGCGTCCAGTTCGGGGAAGAAGAGGTTGAGCAACACCGGAGCCATGATGGTACCGAGACCGGCACAGGTCCCCAAAGCGATACTCTGCCCCAATGCGACTCCGAGATAACGCATCGACAAGCCGAAGGTCAGACCACCTACACCCCACAGTACTCCGAAGAAAATAGTCATCCAAATGTTAAAGGCATTGGCGGAAGTAAACAGTTCGAACAGACTGTGTCCAGAAGGAACGGCCAGCAGAGCACCCAAGAAAGGCAACACCAACCACGCGAATACTCCCTGCACAATCCAATAAGATTCCCAGCTCCAGTTTTTGATTTTGTTGATCGGCACATAGCAGCTCGACTGACCGAAACTGCCTATAGCGATAATCAACAATCCTAACACGATTTCCATAAGATCAGTAGTATTTATATGAGCCATCCGTACATGGAGCTCAAAATCGATCTTCCATGTACGGACAGTTCAAACAGTTAGCAAAAGCTGAGAATTAACGTTTCGAGGTCACCTCTTTTTCATACGTCTCGATCTCCGCGATATAATCTTCGGCAACCGGAGTATTGTTCTTCAAGCAGAAGTAGTCGTAAACAGCTGACCATGGCAGGCTCTTAGCCTCTTCGAGAGTTGCCAAACGCTGGAAGAAACGACCTGATGACTCGTAGTCACGCAGCTGTTTAATCGGAGAGAGCAGTGCCTGCAAGAAAGCTTTCTGGGTTGCACGGCTACCGATTACATAAGCACCGATACGGTTGATAGATGCATCGAAGTAGTCCAAACCGATGTTAACTTTATTCAAGGCATCAGCCCAAACGATCTCCTGAGCCAGCATAGCCACACTGTCGTTCAGAATTACGACATGGTCGCTATCCCAACGTACCGGACGGCTCACGTGCAGCAGGATTTCAGGAGTGAAGAGCAACAGTGAAGAGATCTTGTCATAGGTCTCTTCGGTCGGATGGAAGTGACCCATATCGAGGGTAGCCATCATGCCGTTTTTCACCGCATAGCCCATATAGAACTCATGTGAACCAACGGTATAGCTTTCCAAACCTACACCAAATACTTTGCTTTCAACAGCATCTTTTACGTTCGGGCATTTCACTGCAAAGATCTGATCCAAAGAATCTTTCAGCAGAGAACGATAATAATAACGATTAGCTGTCAGATCTTTTGAACCATCATGGATCCACAGGTTGTGGCAAGCTTTGTCGCCCAACTGACGACCCATCTCCTCTGCGATTTTACGACTGCGGATAGTGTGCTCGATCCAGAAATCACGAACAGCTTTGTCAGGATTTGCCAACGACAAGTCACCACTCAACGGATGTGAGAAGCTGGTGCTGTTGAAATCGAGTTTCATGTTGTTGGCCTTTGCCCAATCGATCCAGCTTTGGAAATGACGAGGCTCGATCTGGTTACGATCAACCTTTTCACCTTTGAAGTCGCCATAGATAGCATGCAGGCTCAAACGATGTGAACCCGGAATCAAGGTTTTCACCTTCTCGATATCCTGACGTACTTCGTCGATATTACGAGCTTTGCCCGGATAGTTACCAGTTGCCTGAATACCGCCTGACAACTGACCGTCTGGATTCTCAAAACCGGTTACATCATCGGTCTGCCAGCAGTGCAGTGACAACGAAATATTCTGCAATTTTTTCAACGCCTCGTCGGTATCAACACCGATCTGTGCATAGCGCTCTTTAGCGGCCTCATAGGCCTTAATGATTTGTGCTTCTTTCATAGTCAGTTTATGGTTGTTTATGTTTTACTAACTTTTTATCGATCAAATAGCAAATCTGTCATTTACGACTTTTGCTCCTATCTATTTCAAAACAAGACTTTGGAGGACACGGCAGCATCGATCAAAACGACATCAATACGCTTTTCCTTAGAATCTACCACATCCCTACGCTCCCTCAACAAATACCTATTTCAATAAATGTTTGATTTTGGCGTAAGCCTCATTCCATGAGGTTGTATCCTGAGGCAGGAAGGTTTCCGTCTCAACCACCTTAGCGATCATGTCGCGCATCTGCTGCAAAGAGTTGACACATCCGGCAGCCCAAGCCTGCAACATAATATTACCGATAGCCGTAGCTTCCGAAGGTCCTGCCACAACAGGAATACCGATTGCATTGGCCGTCAATTGATCCAACAGTTTGTTTTTCGAACCACCACCGATAACATGCAATTTCTCAATCGGGAACGGTGCCAATGCACGGAACTTCTCAAGGATATCTTTGTATTTGATAGCCAACGATTCAAAGATGCAACGGATCAACTCAGGGTGAGATTGCGGTACAGGCTGTCCGCTCTTCGAGCAGAACTCACGGATCGCTGCGGTCATGCTGGGCGGATTTGCAAATGAAGGATCATCCGGATCAATGAATGACTGGAACGGTGTTGCCCCTTCTGCCATCTTGACAATTTCCGGATAACTGTATTCAACACCCTCTTTCTTCCACTCTTTGATACACTGCTCGAGGATCCACATGCCAGTAATATTCTTCAACAGACGGGTGGTACCCTCTACACCGCCTTCATTGGTGATGTTCAGGGCTGCGGTCTCTTCGGTAATCACCGGTTCTTTCACCTCGATACCCATCAACGACCAGGTACCCGAACTGAGATAAGCGAACTTCTCATCAGCAGCCGGCACAGCAGCCACAGCAGAAGCGGTATCGTGTCCAGCTACGGCAACCACTGGCACTTTACCAATACCTGTTTCAGCAGCCAAAGCATCGGTCAATGTACCGATCACCGTTCCTGTAGGCACTACCTCTCCGAACAGAGAACCTTTTACCCCCATTTTTTCGAGCAACTGCTCTTCCATCTTCTTGGTGCGAGGGTTCAGAATCTGAGAGGTTGAAGCGATTGTGTATTCGGTAACCATTTTACCGGTCAACATATAGCTCAATGCATCCGGCATGAACAGAGCACGAACAGCAGCCTTCAGCGGAGACGAATTGTCACGTTTCATCGCATAGAGCTGGTAGAGGCTATTGAAATTCATCACCTGAATACCTGTCAAGCCGTACACCCCTTCACGAGACATTACGTTTTTGAAATACTCTTCAGGAGCACCCGTGGTATGCAAATCACGGTATGCAAGCGGCATGCCGAGGATTTGGCCATCCTCGCCGATCAGCGCGAAATCGACACCCCAAGTATCGATACCGATCGAAGTAATTTTAACACCCTCTTTCACGCAGGCCACCATACCCGCCTTGAGGTGTTCATACAGCGAAAAGATATTCCAATAATAGTGTCCGCCCAACTCCAGAATCTGATTGGGGAAACGGGTCAACTCTTTCATCTGCAACTTACCGTCGCGCAGTGTACCCAAAATCGAACGGCCACTGGTTGCTCCCAGGTCGAAAGCCAAAAACGAAATTTGTTCCATTGATTCAGTTAGGTTAAATTCCACACGACAGCCACGGCCGCCACACGGAAAAGTTGTTCAATTTATAAATCGGATGCACCAGCCTTTAAATTTTGACCGCGTTTTATTATTAAGAAAAACTTTTTGTATTTTAGGTTTTTCTTCTCAAAAAACCGGTTCAAAGGCATTTCGAAAAGCACCGATGTAACAAATATAGGACTTTATTTGGAACCCCACCCTTAAATTATGACTTTCGCCCTGTGTTTTTTGCATAAAAAAGCCATGATCATCAGCCATCTAATTACCCTCAACCCGTTGGCAGCCCACACCACACAACCGCTCCAGCCATTTCACATCCCAACGTAAAAAATTGGCAACACAACTCTCCTGCACATCAAAACTTCTTTACAACGCATGCCATTTCGGCCATACAGACACTTCACAAGAGAGTCTATATCACATTCCCCACAAATAAAACGCCCCCCTTATAATAAGAGATGACCGAACCGAATGTTTTTGCCTAAGAAAATATTACCTTTGTAGCTCAGCACCATTTTAAACAGATCAAGACAGTATATAAAATATGGGCGGATTTTTTGGAACCATCAAAAAAAGCTCCTGTGTGACCGACCTCTTTTACGGGGTTGACTACAACTCGCACATGGGGACCAAACGCGCCGGTATGGCTACTTTTGATAACGGCAATTTTTCCCGCGCGATTCACAACATCTCCAACTCTTATTTCCGTACAAAATTCGAATCGGAGCTACCCACCTTTTCGGGAAATTCGGGGATAGGCGTCATCAGTGACACCGATGCTCAACCGATTATTGTAAATTGCCACTTGGGCAAGTTTGCCATTGTTACGGTAGCCATGATTACCAACCTCGCCACTTTGGAGCGCGAGTTACTGGCTAAAGGGAATCACTTCAGCGAACACAGCAACGGCATCACCAACCAGACCGAATTGGTTGCCATGCTGATCTCTGAGGGAAAAACCTTTACCGAAGGTATTGAGAACGTATACCGCCAGATCAAAGGCTCCTGCTCAATGCTGTTATTGACCGAAAACGGCATCATTGCAGCACGAGACAAATATGGACGCACGCCGATTATTTTAGGCAAAGGAGCCGATGGCTATGCACTCTCCTCTGAAAGCTGCGCATTCGACAACCTAGGTTACAACATCGACTATTTTGTCGGTCCTGGAGAGATTCTGTTAGTCAACGCCGACGGATATACCCAGCTACGCAAACCGGGCAAAAAGATGCAGATCTGCTCATTCCTGTGGGTCTATTACGGTTACCCCGTTTGCAAATACGAAGGCAACAATGTTGACCAGATGCGTTACGACTGCGGTGTCGAGATGGGTAAAAACGATGAAATTGAAGCCGATTTCGTTTCGGGTATTCCGGACTCTGGAATTGGCATGGCCCTCGGATATGCTGCCGGGAAAGGCATCCCATACAAACGCGGTTTTGTCAAATATACACCGACATGGCCCCGCAGCTTCACCCCATCCAACCAACAGATGCGTGAGCTGGTTGCTAAGATGAAATTGATCCCCAACAAACAAATGCTTCGTGGAAAACGTGTAGTATTCTGCGACGACTCGATTGTACGAGGCACTCAATTACGGGATCATGTAGCTGAGTTATATGATTATGGTGTTAAGGAGATCCATATCCGCATCAGCTGCCCGCCGCTGATCTACCCTTGTAAATTCCTCAATTTCAGCGCCTCAAAATCTGAGATGGAGTTGATCACCCGCCGCATGATCCTCAAATTGGAGGGTGATGCAAACAAAAATTTACCGTTGTACGCCACAACCGGTTCCAAACAATATTGTGATCTCGTTGAGAGCATTCGTCAACAGATGAATGTAAACTCTCTGAAATTCAATCCGGTTGAAACTTTGGTTAAAGCGATTGGACTCCCGAAAGAGTGTATCTGTACGCACTGTTTCGACGGCAGCAGCTATGACGACTAAACACTACTGCTTCGCCGGGTTTTCACCTCAACGGTAAAAATCCGGCCGAAGCCGCATAGGTTTATAACAAGTACCCACCAAAGCGCAATCCGATTTTACCGATACGACCCAGTGCACACTGCAATGCGAAGCTATCGCAAGATAGATTTGTTATTATGGGCTCGATAATCGGGACAGTTCTCAAAATCGAGTTAACCAAATCAAAAAAAATTGCACTACGGGAGACACCGAACTATTTAGGACTCTACAATTATTAGGGATATTGCAACACGGATCTACTTTTACAAATTGTAGAGTCCTTATCAAAGGGTTCTTCAGTCATTTGTAAAGGTAATTTACATAAACAATAAAGGGATGGCATGAATGCCATCCCTTTTCTTTACCAATCATACGATCTGCAAAAACAGACCCGCAGATTATTAATAGTTTTGTTTCATCGGCTCGAAGAATGCCTGCGGATGTGCACATGCCGGGCAGCTCTCAGGAGCGGTCTTGCCTTTGTGTACATAACCACAGTTGCGGCACTGCCAGAAGATCTCCTCATCACGAGAGAAGACATCACCAGCCTCAACGTGAGCCAACAGTTTGCGATAACGAATCTCGTGCTGCTCCTCAACGGTAGCTACATTGCGGAAAACGGCTGCGATTGCGGGGAAACCCTCCTCCTCTGCAATAGCTGCGAATTCCGGATACATTTCAGCCCACTCTTCGTTCTCGCCTGCTGCTGCAGCGGCCAAATTTTCCATCGTAGTACCGATCTTACCTGCAGGATAGCTGGCAGTAATCTCTACCATACCACCCTCGAGGAATTTGAAGAAACGTTTTGCATGCTCTTTCTCCTGCTCTGCAGTTTCCATGAAGACGCCTGAGATCTGCTCATAACCCTCTTTCTTGGCCACACTGGCAAAAAAGGTGTAACGTGAACGTGCCTGTGATTCTCCAGCGAATGACTTTAACAGATTCTGCTCCGTTCTAGTTCCTTTAACACTCTTTCCCATAGTTTCAATTTTATTAAATGGTTGTCTAACTGATTTTTCTTACATCACAAAGAAAGGTGATTCGTTTCCGATTTCCAAATATTTCCAATCGGTAATTTTGATAGTCTGATAAGCGAATCCAATACGGTATTAAAACTTCTCTGTAAAACAAGGTTTAACGCAAAATTCGTGCAAATTCTCTTAAAGAAAAAATGTGTATCTTTTATCACATCCCATGAAAAAGACGTATCTTTGGCCATATTTGAGATCATTATGAGCGATTCGATTAAACACGAATGCGGCATTGCATTCGTCCGGCTGCTCAAGCCGTTGGATTTCTATCTAAAGAAGTACGGCACCCCGTTTTACGGCCTCAACAAGATGCAGATCCTGATGGAGAAGCAACACAACCGCGGGCAAGATGGTGCCGGTCTGGCGAACATCAAACTTTACCCCAAGCCAGGACATGTTTACATCAACCGCATCCGCTCAAACGATGCGACCCCCATTAAAGATATTTTCCAACGTATTCATCAGAAGATCGAAACAGCGGTCGCAACAGATCCTTCGATCTTGAAGAATCCGACCTGGCTCAAAGAGCACATGGAATTCACAGGGGAGGTCTTTCTTGGCCACCTGCGTTACGGCACGTTCGGAAAAAACAACATCGAAAATGTCCACCCGGCCTCTCGGGAAAACAACTGGATGACCCGCAGCTTAGTTGTAGCTGGAAACTTTAACCTTACAAACATCGACGAACTATACGGCCGTTTGGTCGATTTGGGACAATACCCCTCGGCAAAAACAGATACCGTAACTATTCTGGAACGCATCGGCCATTTCCTCGACCGCGAAAACGAAGACAAATACCGCTACTTTAAAGAGAAGGGCTACTCCAAACGTGAAATCACCGATCTGCTGGCCCAACACATCGACCTCAAGGAGATTCTGTCCCTATCGGCACGCCGCTGGGATGGCGGATATGTAATCGGAGGCATGATCGGTCACGGAGATGCGTTCGTGATGCGTGACCCGTGCGGCATTCGTCCTGCCTATTATTATATAGATGATGAGGTAATCGTCGCTGCTTCTGAGCGGGCCGTAATCCAAACAACCTTCAATGTCAGCTACGACAGTGTACTGGAACTCACCCCAGGTCATGCTTTAATGGTACGTCGGGATGGCAACTACTCCATCGAGCGCTTCATTGCCCCTCAAGAGGTTCGTCCTTGCTCTTTCGAGCGTATCTATTTCTCCCGAGGCAGCGATCAAGATATTTACAAGGAACGGAAAGCGTTAGGACGGCTCTTGATACCACAAATTCTGAAAAGCATCGATGACGACATCGAACACACCGTCTTTTCGTACATTCCCAACACCGCGGAAAGTGCCTTTTTCGGATTGACGGAGGGGTTGGATGCCACTTGTGCTGAAACCCGAGTCAAAAAGATCATGGCCGAGAAAGAGCACCTGACCGAAGAACGTCTGCACGAAATTTTACATTATCGGCCCCGGATTGAAAAGGTAGCCATCAAGGATGTCAAGATGCGCACATTCATTACGCAGGATGACGAACGGGACGACTTGGTAACCCACGTATATGACATTACGTATGGAACCGTACATCCCGGACAAGATAATTTGGTTGTGATCGATGACTCGATCGTGCGAGGCACCACACTGCGACGCAGCATTATCCGCATCCTTGACCGCCTCAAACCCAAGAAAATCATTATCTGCTCGTCCGCGCCACAGATTCGCTATCCGGACTGTTACGGCATTGATATGTCACGCTTGGGTGATTTCGTCGCCTTCAAAGCGGCCATCGCTCTACTTAAAGAGCGTGGCATGAATCATGTCATCGACGATGTATATCACCGGGCCAAAATTCAGATGGGGCTCGAGCGCAGCGAAGTGGTCAACTGTGTAAAGAAAATTTACGAACCATTTACCGATCAGGAGATTTCGGATAAGGTTGCACAAATTGTCACTACACCCGACATCAACGCCAAGGTAGAGGTTATTTACCAAAGTGTTGAGAACCTGCACCGAGCTATTCCGGTTCACAATGGCGACTGGTATTTTACAGGCAACTATCCCACCCCCGGTGGAAACGTAGTAGCCAATAAAGCATTTATTAATTTTTACGAAAACCGAAACGAGCGAGCCTATTGATTCCGTTTCTGACCATAATTATATATATGGTCAAAGACGAAGCAGGTACCAGCCCGCTCGACATATATAAAAGTTCAACGAGATGGCACCTTTCAAAAAAATCGGACTGCTTTTGTTGGTTGTTTTGGCCAGCATAGGGAACCTGAGTGCACAAGAAAATCCCGTACATTGGAAAACTTCGGTCGAAAAGGGTTCTAATGGAGTCTATACGATTCGTTTCACCGCTCGCATAGACGCTCCATGGCATATGTATGACATGGGGCCATATGAAGGTGGGCCGAATGCAACAACCATCACCTTTACTCCAGACAAAAGCTATTCGCTGGTCGGCTCTGTAAAACAGGTAAGCACCCCTACAAAAAAATACGATCCTCTTTTCGAAATGGAGATCGGCACCTTTGCAGGAAAGGCCACGTTTACACAGCAGGTCAAATTGGCCCCCTCAGTTTCCGAAGCCCGCATCTTAGCAACAGTTGAATGGATGGCTTGCGATGAGAGCAGTTGTCTTCCGCCGTCCGATCAAGAGTTGGTCATCCGCGTAGAAAATTCGGATGCCCAGCAGGAAGTTGCTACACCCACAAACACGGGTAAATCCACCTCCGGTAACACCAACTCAACAACTGGACAAGCGACAGATTCCAATACCTCTACAACCGAGGGTGCAGGAACTGACACCCAAAACGCAGCGATTTCAACACTCAATGGAAATTCTTCAACAACCGAAAATTCCATATCCGAAACAATCTCTTCGGCTGCAACTGAATTAACTTCAACTGATGGCACAGAAGGATCCACTTCGTCAAGTCGTGGAGGTTCACTTTGGAGTGCGATTATTGAGGCCATTTTGTGGGGATTTGCGGCACTGCTTACCCCTTGCGTCTTCCCAATGGTCCCCATGACAGTCTCATTCTTCCTCAAAGGGAGTGAAAACAAGACCCGCGGACGCACCATGGCCGCATTGTATGGACTCTGCATCATCCTGCTGTACACCGTCCCGATTGCTGTCATTATCCTGATCACCCAGATCATTGGAGGAGAAGCCGTCACCGCCGATATTTTCAATTGGCTGGCGACCCATTGGCTGCCCAATATCATCTTCTTCCTGGTCTTCATGGTTTTCGCAGCCTCATTTTTCGGTGCCTTCGAAATCACGATGCCCAGTTGGCTCATCAACAAAAGTGACAGCAAAGCAGACAAAGGAGGCTTGGTCGGTGTCTTTTTCATGGCATTGACCCTGGTACTGGTCTCCTTCTCCTGCACCGGACCGATTGTCGGCTCCGTTCTAATTAAATCTACCTCAGGAGAGGTATGGGCTCCCGTAGTTACCATGCTGGCCTTCTCGGCAGCTTTTGCCCTGCCTTTCACCCTTTTTGCTCTATTCCCCTCTCTTTTGAAAAACCTGCCCAAGAGCGGCGGATGGCTCAATTCTGTCAAAGTCGTACTCGGATTTTTGGAACTGGCTCTCGGCCTGAAATTCCTCAGTGTTGCTGACCAAACCTACCATTGGGGCATCCTCGATCGGGAGATCTATCTGGCTTTGTGGATCACTATCTTCTCTCTGTTAGGTCTATACCTACTGGGCAAGATCCGATTCGCACACGACAGCGACACACAAAAAATTGGAGTTCCGAGGCTTCTGTTGGCGATCATTACCTTTGCTTTTGTCATCTACATGCTGCCTGGCATGTGGGGTGCACCACTAAAAGGGTTATCCGGTTATTTGCCCCCGATGCACACACAAGACTTCGTACTCGGAGCTGAAACTCCAACCCCTTCAGCCCCATCTTCCACCGCATCGGCTGGATCTCCTGCACCGAAATACAGTGATTTTTTAAGTCTTCCACACGGCCTGAACGGATTCTTCGACTACAACGAAGCGTTGGAATACGCCCGCAAAGTCCACAAACCGCTGTTTGTGGATTACACTGGGCATGGCTGTGTCAATTGTCGCGAAATGGAAGCCCGCGTTTGGTCTGACCCGCAGGTATTGGAGTTGTTACGCAATGATTTCGTAATTGTAGCACTCTACTCAGACGATAAAAAAGAGTTACCGCAAGAGGATTGGGTGACAACTGAAAATGGCAAAGTTTTGAAAGGTTTAGGGAAAATAAACGCACATTTCGCCCATAAACAGTTCGGCATCAATTCGCAGCCCTACTACATGATTCTCGATACGACAGGGAAACAACTGGTTCCAGGTCGCGGATACAATCTCGACATCGATCAGTTCGTCAAATTTCTACAAACGGGACGAGACCAGTTTTACGCTGCAGGCAAATAAACTCAACATAATCGATTGTACGATCCCGAACGTGTTTACGTTCGGGATCGTTATTGATTAGCACTGCCAATCTGAATACTCCACAAATAATCTCTAAAATAGATCTGAGCAACAGATATTACCCACATAACACCCCAATCACCCAACCAAACATCGTTCTATTTCACGCCCTATGCTGACATACAGGGCTACACTTCGTCCTATATTCAATTATATATGGAGTTTCACAACCTTTGGATTTGAGCTATTGATAGATTGGTAAAAATGCACTACTTTTGTGTCCGACAATTAGAGACAAATGGTGATAACTTGTTATTTGACTCTGATTGTCTATCAATAAGGCAGGGCCCATAGCTCAGTTGGTCAGAGCAGCGGACTCATAATCCGAAGGTCGTGGGATCATGCCCCTCTGGGCCCACCACAAAAAAAGAGTTGCGACATTATTTGTCACAACTCTTTTTTGTATCTTGTACTCAGCATGATCGATCTTGTTTACAGGTACATTCACTTCCGTAATTTTCTAATTATATAACATATAACAATTTAACCATGAACACTTTATGGCTTATCATAATTTTCGGACTTATTGTTATAATCATATGGTTTACACGGGGTTTCATGAGCGCAAGACATACCGATATAAATCGTCGTCGTAAAATGGCTCGCAACCGGACACAGACCACCCCATCATCTGAAGAGAGTGACATTGAGTTAACCATTTCTTTTCCGAACCCCGCTACATCATCCCTTGACCGCATCATCGCATATCTTGAAAGCGAAAACAGCCTTGTAGTGCTGCAGCGCAATATAGAAATTGCCCGCGAATACCAAGCACTGCATAAGCCCCTTCGATTGACAGAAAAACGCATAACCCAATTAGAGAAAGCATCACCAAAAACCGCTTCAATTCCCTCCATGGATTATCTGTTTTCTAAATTTAGGATAAACTATACACTTAGTTGAATCACGATTCACGGATCGGCACAGATACAGATTGATCTACATACTGCGCACCAATAAACTTTGCTATATGATTCATATCAACCAAGCTCAATACGAATATGCCTGCAAGAGGATCGAAGAGCTTTTGCAGGTAGTGCAGGAAACAACACCTGCAACGGATCCATCCGCCATAGAGCTGACCATATTTTCGGAGGTGGTCATAGCCTACGAAAAGGCACATTATCCTCTCACCTCAATCAATCAGAATGAATGTGACCCATACCTGTGACAACAAAGCAACGTCGACTGTCGTGCTTCCTTCGCAAAACTGTACTTTGACAAATACAAAATACCAGATCAGAAATCTCACAGTTTGACACCATTGGCCCAGACCGTTTATCAAACAATAATTGTTGAAGGATATCAGTATATCATGGATAAGACCTATACAGGGGTACAATATGTGTAAGTACTGAAATATAAAAGTAAATATTATGATTGGGTTTATAATAAGTCTCTTCCTTGTGATTTGGATTTTTGCTACTTACGAAAAACGCCAACATAAAATCAAACAGCGTAAAATGGATGAAGAGATTCATAAAGCAAAAGAACAGCAGCAAAATCAGCCGAAAGAATATGAGGTGGATCTGCCGAATCCAGCAACTGTATCCATTTATCGGATTGCCGATTTTTTGCAAAAAGAATATCGGATTGCAGTACTTGAAAAGTACATAGAAGTGGCCCGCGAGTACAAGGCGGACGATCAGGTCATCACAATGATTGAGAATCGTCTTGCCGAAGTAAGGCAATTACTCAAAGAGATGTAATCAATCTGCATCAACGATGATTAAAACCTTCCCAACGGTTTTACAGCGTTTGTTATCCTATGCCAGTTGTGATTTGCTTTCAAAATTGTATCTTTGATAGGTCTGAAACACCGCAGGCCAGCACTGAGCAAGCAATGAAAGCGTTGTGATTTGCTTTCAAAATTGTATCTTTGATAGGTCTGAAACACCGCGTCCCCGATGTCTTTCATGGCTTTTATAGTTGTGATTTGCTTTCAAAATTGTATCTTTGATAGGTCTGAAACACCGATAATTACGCAATCGAAGTGAATAGGTACGTTGTGATTTGCTTTCAAAATTGTATCTTTGATAGGTCTGAAACACCGATAATTACGCAATCGAAGTGAATAGGTACGTTGTGATTTGCTTTCAAAATTGTATCTTTGATAGGTCTGAAACACCAGCCGCCGACGTTCAGTACGGTTTGGCTCTGTTGTGATTTGCTTTCAAAATTGTATCTTTGATAGGTCTGAAACACCTTGAAGTTTGAACCCTTGCATTCTGCTCTCGTTGTGATTTGCTTTCAAAATTGTATCTTTGATAGGTCTGAAACACCACTTTCTACGCTTATGAACAAGAGCCTGAGGTTGTGATTTGCTTTCAAAATTGTATCTTTGATAGGTCTGAAACACCCGATCACTGCACGTACGTTGTTTGAATCAACTCCCGTGCTTTTGGACACCTGCATAATCAACTCACTCTTTGTCATAATCCTGATATAGTTTAATTGCCTACTTAGTTATTGTTATTAGCTCTGGGGGAATTTTATATGTTGCAGACCCTCTCTTAGCCTTTTGTATTATCGCTATCCAATCAAAACAGTTTTAAACTTGATACTGGTGGCTGATAGTTCATCCAGATGCATTCTTGCATAATTGTACCTGATCCATTCACAATACCACTCCGGATATTGTTCCGTTTAAATGGAAATTTCACCTTATACCAATCAGAATACAAACGATTTGTAAGATCGCAATCATAGCTGCTAATCATGGCAAATCCGGCTATTTGATGTAGACGGTCTGCAAGTCTTTCATGATCTTCAACTGAAAATTCATATCGATAATCATGACGAGAATTCCTGCATTCTTGTGGATATGGCGGATCACAGTAAAAAAAAGCACTTGGAAAATCGATCCGATTAATAGCTGTTAAGCAATCACAGTTCATAATTTGAAAATTATTACGAATCTCTGCAGCAACATCATACAGCTTTTCTACACCATTTTTCCATCGAGATACTCCTTCTCCGGCTTGTGATCTGACTTGTTGTTTTGCCATATGCCATCCTTTTTTCAATCGTTGTGCACCAAGCCCAAAAAATGATTGACGTACTCTGACATAAAACCTACGCGCTCGTTCCAAATCTGATATATCAATGTCATCTGACACCCAACTATTGTTAAACTCG
>OKSC01000730.1_pt1 | contig 36778 bp, 29 predicted proteins | sample 1601161 | NCBI WGS metagenome assembly OKSC01 (sample SAMEA3541552, study PRJEB24748) | human gut metagenome | biome: human gut; feature: human-associated habitat; material: faeces | place: China | collected 2012 | reverse complement strand
CTTCCTCTTCAAACAGAAACAATTGTTTACAAAGTGTTGCGTAGAAAGCGTTCTAAGATTTATGCCTCTTTAGAAATGGTAATTATTGATAAACGCCATGTTTATCATGACAAATGAAATAAAATATTGAAATGATGTCAAAAATCTTATATACTAAAATTCAAACAAGCAACATTCAACGATATAGCAGGGTAGGAGGGATATTATTAAGGATACAATCGTTAAAGAGTACATAGGAAACCCGGAGATTTTTGCGGATGTCTTTAATTTTTTTCTGTATGATGGAGAACAAAAGATAAAGCCGGAGAATCTTACGGAGAAGGATGTTACGGAGTTGGTTACGTTGCCGGCAGCAACTGGAGAACATGGATCGTCACGAGAAGTGGACATTAGTACAGAAGGTTCTCAAATGAAGAAGCGTACCAAGAAGAAAACGCGCGACAGTAATTTGGCGCAGAAACATCGTGATCTGCTAAAGTTTGCAGCAATGATGCAGGACTCTCACGCAAACTATGTGATATTGGGGGTTGAGAATCAGATGGAGGTGCATTATGCAATGCCGGTGCGTAACATGGTTTATGATGCGCTGCAGTATGATAAACAGGTTGCTATGATTGCAGCAGATAATCGAAGAAATAAGAGGTTTTCCAGTGAAACCATGCGAAATAACGGAGAGTTTTTGTCGGGATTTTTAAGGACAGATAAGATACTGCCTGTTATTACGTTGACATTATATTTCGGGACAGAACCATGGGATGGACCGCTTTCATTGCGGGAAATGTACGACATTAATGACAGTAAATTACTTGACTTCGTTCCTGACTACAGAGTACAATTAATTCAACCAATGACACTATCAGAAGATGATTTTGAGAAGTTTCACACAAGTTTGCGGGAGGTGCTGCAGACGATAAAGTATTCTGTGGACGCTCAGAAGCTGACAGAATATATAACGCAAAATGAACGGATGCATCGTCTTGATCTGTCAGCAGCTAATGTGATCAATACGGTTGCAGGGATAGGATTGGAAATTAAGCAAGACAGGGGGAAAGTGGATATGTGTAAAGCGATTGAGGATCTAAAGGCGGAGAGCAGAGCGGAAGGCCGTGAGGAGGGACGTGTAGAGGGTCGTGAGGAAGGCCGTGAGGAAGGTCATACAAAAGGCCGTGCGGAAACTATAGAGCAGACGGTAGCCATGCTGAGAAATATGAAGATACCGAAAGAAACGATATTATCACAATTGCAGAGAACATTTTCGCTTAGTGAGGAGGAAGCTGACAGAATATATAACGCAAAATGAACGGATGCATTGTCTTGATTTGGCCAGATAAGAGTGCATTGTCTTGATCTGGCTAGATTTGACAAGTTTTATGTTATATGATAACCTTAATATAGATTTTGTCGTGAGGCAGAAGAAGGGGCATACCACCATCGGTATGGCTTTTTCTTCTGCCTTTTTCTTTTAAGGATAAGGATGCAGGATGATGCGACTTCCCTTGGTTGGCGTAAACCTTATGACAAAATAACATAGCAAAAGAAAGATGAGGTATACAGATGACAGGTGATATTTTAAAAGACAGTGCAGAGATTTTTGCAAATATTCAAGAAAAAGCACCAGTGGTGCATAATATTTCGAATTATATTACGGCAACAGATTGTGCCAATATGACATTGGCGTGTGGAGGGTCCCCAACGATGGCAGATGATCCGGATGAGGTTGAGGAGATTGCAGCGGCATGTGCAGGCAGTGTTATTAATATGGGAAATACGGCGGGACATTATCAGGAGTGTATGTTGCGCACAGGTATGGTTAATAACAAGGTAGATCATCCGTTGGTGTTTGATCCGGTTGGAGCAGGAGCGGCTACACATAGAAATGCAGTGCTGGAAAATTTATTGGATAAAGTTCATTTTTCGGTAATTCGTGGAAATATTTCGGAGGTGAAATTTGTCGGAGATAAAAGTTCTAAGGCAAATGGGGTAGATGCAGCAGCGGAAGATCTTGCATCGGAAGATACAATTGATGGAATTGCTGAGTATGCGAAGAAATTGAGCGAACGATTGAATACAGTAATTGCCATTAGTGGCCCGATCGATGTGGTGGCGGATGCAAATAAGGCATATCTTATTCGAAATGGGCATCCAATGATGTCACGAGTAACGGGTACGGGATGTATGTTATCCAGTGCAGTGGGAGTATTTGCGGCTGCCAATCCCGATAACTTGCTGGAAGCGACGGCAGTTTGCATTAGTGCATACGGATATGCAGGAGAGCTTGCTTATGAAAAGGTGCAGAGCACGAATGGTGGTACGGGATCTTTCCGTATGTTTTTGATGGACGCAATGAGCAATATGGATAATGAAACCTTTTTGCAGGGTGCCAAAATTGAAGAAGTGTAAGAAAGAGTGCAGAGAACTTGTAGAAAGAATGGAGACTAAAATGAAAGCGGAAGATTTGATGGTGTACGCAATTACGGACAGATATTGGCTGAATGGGGCTAAGCTGGCCGATCAGGTGGAAGATGTATTGAAAAATGGAGCAACTTTTTTGCAGTTGCGTGAGAAATCATTCACACATGAGGAGATGGTGGCAGAGGCAAAGGAAATTAAAGCTATTGCAGCCAAATATCAAGTGCCTTTTGTCATTAACGATGATATTTATGCAGCAAAAGAGATTGATGCAGATGGTGTTCATATTGGACAAAGTGACATGGAGTATCGCAAGGCGCGTGAAATTTTGGGAGAGGATAAGATTATTGGTCTGTCGGCAGGAAATTTACAGGAAGCGATAGACGCTGAGAAGATGGGAGCAGATTATATCGGTGTTGGAGCGGTATTCCATACGGATACCAAAAAGGACACGACGGCGATGAGTTTTGAGGAGTTAAAAGAAATCACAGATACCGTGTCAATTCCGGTGGTTGCCATCGGTGGAATCAGTGCAGACAATTTGATGCAGCTTGCCGGAACAGGAATTGATGGGATCTCTGTAATTTCAGCGATTTTTGGTCAGGAAGATCCGGGTGCAGCAACAAAGAAACTGGTGGAATTGACTCGTGAGATGCTATCAAAGTAAAGTGTCGTAATGCACTGAAAAATATTAGGTTATAGGTGAGGGCGAGATGATCAAATATCGAGCCTAAATTAGTATAACAGCTGATATAAAGGGCGGGATGATCGGATACAAAGATTGTATTAGTATAACAACTGCGTATAAAAGGGTGGTATATCCGATCATAAAACATAGAGAGGATTTCTGAATCATGGATAGGAATGATATACGTAAAGTATTGGCGAAGGACGCAAAACTTTACATTTTTGATATGGATGGAACAATCTTGAATTCTATGGTAGAGTGGTTCCATCTTGGACGTAATTATCTGGTTGCGCAGGGAGTGGCGGTTCCGGATGATCTTGAGCAGCGGATAGAGACAATGACGATGGACGAATCGGCGGAATATTTTCAGTCGCTTGGAGTGGACAAATCTGTCCCGGAAATTAATGAAGGAATTTTTGCCTATATTCGAGAAAAATATCGTACGTCGATCCCGGCAAAGGACGGAATGTTGGATTTGATCCGGCAACTGTCCCGAAAAGAGGACAGCATTCTTTGCATTTTGACGACATCGGAGCGAAAATGTGCAGAGATGGCAATGGAGAGATTGGATGTTTTGAACTGTTTTCGGGATATCTTTGACAGCGAGCAGATTGGCTTGAATAAACGCAGCGGAGCAATATATCAATGGGTATGCGAACATTATGATGTTGCACAAAAGGATACGATAATTTTTGAAGATGCAATATATGCAGTGAAAGCGGCAAAAGAAACGGACTGTTATGTATATGGTATGAAAGATTCTTCCAATAGCACGGTGTGGAATGAAATTTGTGAAATGGCAGATGATATTATTTGCTAATATTCCAACAGTGATTAAGAGGCCCGTTTCCGTGTCCAAGATCAAGTCCGGTAGACATTGCGCCACGGACATATTCTTTGGCTGAGTATACCGCATCGGGAAGTGTTTTGCCTAGACAAAGGGCACTTGCAATGGCAGAGGATAATGTACATCCGGTACCGTGTGTGTTCGTGCAGTTTATGCGGGAGGCGCGGAACCAATGAACAGTTCCATCGTAAAGTAGATCGTCTGCATTCCCGGTGGCATGTCCGCCTTTTAATAAAATAGCACATCCATAATGGCGGTACATGATTTGTGCCGCTTTTATCATGTCGTCAGCATTTGTTATCGCGCAAGGTTTTGGTAACGCATTGAAAATACGATTGCAGAGATATTCACTTTCGGGAATATTAGGGGTTATGAGCGTTGCCATTGGGAAAAGCTGTTCGGTCAGAACACGGATACCATCCTCGTCAAGTAAAGTTTTGCCACTGGTAGAAACAAGTACAGGGTCTATCACGATGGGGATAGTATTTGCATGAGATGGGATGGAAGAATTGGAAATAGCATTTTCGTGAGCTTGCAGGGAAGAAGGTGATTGCGTTGATGGTGAGAAAAAATCCTGTAGAATTTCGGCAACAGCAGTGGCAATCTGTCCATTTCCTAGCATGCCGATCTTGATGGCGTTTGGGGTGATATCCGACAATACGGACATAAGCTGTGCAGATACGACGTCAGTATTTATTAAATTGTTCTGTGTAACGCCAAGTGTGTTTTGCGCAGTCAGGGCAGTGATAACACTCATTCCATATACGCCATAGGCAGTCATTGTTTTTAGGTCGGCTTGAATACCTGCGCCGCCGCTGCAATCAGATCCTGCAATAGTAAGTGCTGTTTTCATAATCCCATCATCCTTTCTCTTTCTACTGAAAATGTGGCCTTCGCATCTGATATTTTGTGTGCGAAGGCCAAAATATAATCATTATCATATATAGCACAATAGTTGTAATTGCTTCATCAGGCAATAGCTAATATAGCTGTGATTATTTTGTCAGACAATAGTTAATATTACTGTGATCATTTATTCCGCAGCTATAACTGCTGTCAATTATTCGTCAAAAATAGATACGATCTCGCCATCCAAAATGCGGTTCATATTTTTGACTGCACAGAAGTTACCACACATAGAACAGGTATCTTCTTTTTCTGGTTTTGCACCTTCACGGTAAGCCTTTGCCTTTTCCGGATCGATAGACAGTTCAAAGGTTTTGTCCCAATCAAGATCATGACGTGCGGCGCCCATTGCGTCATCCCAGTCGCGTGCGCCCGGCAGTCCCTTGGCAATATCTGCAGCATGAGCAGCGATCTTGGAAGCGATAATTCCTTCTTTTACGTCGTTAAGATCCGGTAATCTAAGATGCTCGGCCGGTGTAACATAACACAGGAAAGATGCACCATAAGTAGCGGCGATCGCACCACCGATTGCGGAAGTGATGTGATCGTATCCCGGTGCAATATCAGTAACCAAAGGCCCTAATACATAGAATGGGGCACCTTTACAGATTGTTTTTTGAATTTCCATATTTGCCTTGATCTGGTTGAGCGGCATATGTCCCGGACCTTCGATCATTACCTGGACATCTTTTTCCCAAGCACGGGTTGTTAATTCACCCAAAGTAATAAGTTCCTGAATCTGAGAAATGTCAGATGCATCTTTGAGGCAGCCCGGACGGCATGCATCACCGAGGCTCATCGTGACGTCGTACTCGCGGCAAATATCAAGCACTTCATCATAGTATTCATAAAATGGATTCTCTTGTCCGGTCATTTCCATCCAAGCGAAAATAATTGAACCGCCGCGGGAAACAATGTTCATCAGTCGCTTGTTACGCTTAAAACGGGCAGCAGTTTCTTTGTTGACACCGCAATGGATCGTCATAAAGTCAACGCCGTCTTCTGCGTGCATACGCACAATGTCGAGCCATTCCTTAGCGGTGATGTCTTTTAATGCTTTGTGATAATAAACAACAGCATCATAAATTGGTACAGTACCGATCGTAGCCGGACATTCACTCGTCAGCTTGCGGCGGAATTTCTGTGTATCACCACAGGAGCTCAAGTCCATGATTGCTTCTGCACCCATGTCTACCGCACTTTTTACTTTTTCCATTTCCATGTCTAAGTCAGTCCAATCTCTGGAAGTTCCGAGATTTACATTGATCTTAGTGCGCAAGCGGCTGCCGATACCGTTTGGCTTCAAGCATTTGTGATTTTTGTTGGCAGGAATAATAACCTGACCGAGAGCGATCAGCTCACGAAGTTCGTCTTCGGCAATGTGTTCGCTTGCTGCGACCGCTTTCATTTCCGGTGTGATGATGCCCTGTCTGGCAGCATCCATCTGTGTTGTATAACTCATAATTTCCTCCTTGTCTGAGGGGCTGCATTGGCAAAAATAATAGCTGGAGTTTCCTATTAAGCAAAAAAGCACCTCAAAAAGTATCTGAGGTGCTTATTATAAGCGAAAGTACATATAGTCTGAAACACATTTCGGATAGAATGTGTGCCTTATATATGGAATCCATCTCCCTACGCCGGTATTAGCCGGATCAGGTATATGGGTCGGAACGGGTCCCTCTCAGCATAGGAGTAATCTCCTTAGCTCCCCAGATTGTATTAGTAATAACATTTATCAGTATAAGGTGGATTGGCAATTCTGTCAATCATCAACCATATAGAAAAGAGAATTGCGCACAGTACAGAAAAGAGAATTGCGCGTGGCATAGAAAAGTGATTTGTGGTATGATGAAAGAAGTTATTTGCAGGACAAAGATTGTGTTTATTGAGAGATAGCACATGGAAAGGAAAGATGCGTATGGCAGATTTTGCAAAGTTGACCCATGTTGCCAGTGAAGTAGAGGGAAATATGCTGGTAGGACGATTAAAAGATGCAGGATTGCAAGCTTTTGTGCAGCCATCAGTCAGTCCGGTGCAGGGAAAGCTGTATACCGGCGAGTTGGGAATGGCGGCTTCCGGCGCAGATGTTTGTGTTGCTGCAGAGCGCTTGGAAGAGGCGAAAGGCTTGCTAAATCAGTGGAATGCAATACAGCCGGATGAAGCAGAGCTTGCGGCAGAGTCTGAGGAGACCGGAGAAATTCCGCCGGAAATATTAGAATATTTGGAAGAGATCACAAAGGACAAGCAGCAATCAAGGTTAAATAGTATGCTTTGGATGGGAAGATCCAAAATAATTGCACGCATTTTTGCAGGAATTATGTTTATTATGGCTGTGATCTGCATCATATTAAGCGCGTTCGTGCAGTGATTCAAATGATGGATGTAAGTATAAAGAATCACTATCAATTGCCATGTTGAGCAGGGGCTGCGAAAGTGAATATAGTGATAGAAATTGTAATTCATAGCAACGGAAGAAATTGACAGAATATATGGGCATGGAGGTTTTGCGATGAAGAATAAGGAATTAGATCATGTAGATAGAGAAATATTGCGTATGCTGCAGGAAAATGCGAGAATGTCATTGAAAGACATTGCGGAAGCAGTGTTTTTGTCATCGCCTGCGGTATCGGTGCGCATTGACAATATGATTGAAGCTGGTTATATAGAGGGCTTTCACGCGACGGTTAATCCGGTCAAGATGGGCTATCATATCAAGGCGTTTATCAACTTGGAAGTATCGCCGATCGATAAGGAGCAGTTTTATCCGTATATCAAAGCCTGCCCGAATGTGGTAGAGTGCAATTGTGTGACGGGAGATTATTCTATGCTTTTGGAAGTGTGGTTCCCTAGTACACATGAGTTGGATCAATTCATTGGTGAATTGCAGCAATATGGACGAACCAAAACACTGATCGTGTTTTCTACTTCTGTAGAACACAGAGGGGTTCATGTGGATGGAGGTTTTAATGATGGAAAGGCGCGATAAAGTTAATTATTATTTGGATCTGGCAGATGTCGTGTCGCAGAGGGGAACCTGTCTGCGAAAGCGTTACGGTGCTGTCATTGTAAAAAATGACGAAGTAATTGCAACGGGATATGTAGGAGCGCCGAGAGGCCGCAAGAACTGCACAGATATTAATCGATGTATTCGCGAAGAAATGAAAATACCGCGCGGAGAGCGTTATGAATTGTGCCGCAGTGTGCATGCGGAAGCGAATGCGATTATCAGCGCAGAGCGGGAAAAAATGATTGGATCGACGATGTATTTGTCGGGTCGTGAGGTGTCAACAGGAGAATATGTACACAATTCTAATAGTTGTTCGATGTGTAAGCGAATGATCATTAATGCGGGAATCAAGCAGGTGATCGTACGTGATGATGAAGAGCATTATCGGGTGATCGAGGTGCAAAGCTGGATAGACAATGATGAGTCCTTATCCGGGATTTCAGGATATTAAGATGTGAATTTTGCTGGGAAAGATGTGGAAATTGGTCCGGAAATGGGACAGGTTAATAAATTGGACAGAGAGCCGAAAACAGGGACAGACCAATAAGCCGGACAGAGAGCCGGAAACAGGGACAGACCAATAAGCCGGACAGGGAGCCGGAAACAGGGACAGACCAACAAGCTGGACAGTGTGTCGGAATAGGGACTGACCATAATACAGGTCATTGGTCCGAAATTGTGGATAACTGTCCTGTTTTGCGGACAATTAGTGGATAACTCAACAAAAATGGGGAGAAATCCACAGGTTATCAAAGTTATCCACGAAAAATCAGTACATTTATTTTCTTTCTGATGACAGATTACAGAAAATTTGGTACACTTATTACAAAATATTATGAAGGATGTACGCTCGAAATTCTTCGTTCAGTAGATTCGGAGAGTACATAAGGAAGAAATGGAGGAAACTATGGCAAACTATATATATGGTATCGATATCGGGGGAACAACGGTAAAGATGGGACTTTTTGATGAAGAAGGAACCATGATCGATAAATGGGAGATCGTGACACACAAAGAAGATGGCGGAGAGCAGATTTTGCCGGATATTGCGGCATCGATCAAAGAAAAGAATGAGGAGAAAAATATTGCGACAGAAGATATTCTTGGAATCGGCATGGGTGTACCGGGACCGATCACAGAAGAGGGTGTTGTTTTGAAATGCGCAAATCTCGGCTGGGGAATCTTTTCGGTGGCAGATGAGGTAACCAGACTGACAGGGGTTCAGAAAGTCAAAGTTGGTAATGACGCAAATGTGGCAGCTCTTGGCGAGCAGTGGAAAGGCGGCGGCCGCGGATTTGACAGCATTGTAATGGTGACGCTTGGAACCGGTGTCGGCGGTGGAATCGTTATGAATGGTAAGATTGTAACAGGTTCCCATGGTGCGGCTGGTGAGATCGGTCATTTGACGGTCAACCTGCATGAGACGAGAGTGTGTGGCTGTGGTAAGAGGGGCTGCTTGGAGCAGTATTCTTCCGCAACAGCAATCATGCGCAGTGCCAGAGAAAAAGTTGCCAATACGGACACGCCTTCTTTATTGCGCGATTATCCGGAGATCACCGGCAAAGAGATTTTCGATGCATACAAGGCCGGAGACGACATGGCAGAAGATGTGGTTAATGAATTTGCAGAGTATTTGGGACTTGGACTTGCTCATACAGCGCAGGTTATTGATCCGGAGGCATTTGTTATCGGTGGCGGTGTTTCTAAAAACGGACAGGTCGTAGCTGATATCACCAAAGAAAAATATGAGAAAAATGTTATGTTTGCATTAAAAGATAAAGAATTTCGTCTTGCAGAGCTTGGAAATGATGCGGGAATGTATGGTGCAGTTCGCATGGTATTAGTAGATTAATCGCGGTTTCAAAAGATAGGTAACAGGGACGTCACACGTAATTGGTGACGTTCTTGTTGCCTATTGTTTTCTTATTTATTGGGATATTGCTGCTTTGCAATGTAGCTCATTACAAAATGTTGGTGTTGCTCTTACTTTTTAGGCAGTAGTATATGTTTGCAGATGGAGAAAGGGATGAGAAATTAGCATGAAATTATTTCATATATCAGACTTGCATATTGGAAAACAATTGTATGCGTATAGTTTGCGCGAGGAACAAGAAGATATTTTGCATCAAATTGTGGAACAGGCCGCAATTCACCGTCCCGATGCGATATTGATCGCGGGCGACATCTATGATAAATCGGTGCCGTCGGGTGAGGCGTATGAGATCTTTGATCATTTTCTGAATGAGATAGCATCGTTGGATCCACAGATCCCGGTGTGTATGATCGCAGGAAATCATGATAGTGCTCTCCGATTAAAATATGCAAGTTCTTTTTTGGAAAGACAGAAAATAGTCGTATCAACTATGATCCCGACGATAGAGGAGGAACATCTGCGCAAAGTGATCTTGCAGGATGAGTATGGAGAGGTGGCGGTATATTTACTGCCTTTCTTGAAACCGGGTCAGGCTAGAGTCCTTTTTCCGGGACAGGAAATTACGGACTATGACATGGCGGTCCGTAAAGTGTTAGAACGGGAAGAAATCGATTTTACGAAAAGAAATATATTGGTGGCGCATCAATTTTTTGTGGGTGGTAATGGAGAAGTTGAGCGCTGCGATTCGGAACTAATGTATTTGTCAGTGGGTGGTATCGATAGTGTTCATACTGATATGGTAGAGGCGTTTGATTATGTTGCGCTGGGACATATTCATGGAGAGCAGCCGGTGGGCAAGGCGCATATTCGTTATAGCGGAACGCCGTTAAAATATTCTGTCAGCGAAGAGCATCATGAGAAGGGAATTACCATGGTGACGCTGGGCGAAAAAGGGGACAGTCCGAAAATAGAACGAATACCGCTGCGCCCACTTCGGGATGTCTGCAGTCTGCGGGGAATTTTGGAAGAAGTAATTCAGGGTGCCGAGGCGCATCGAGACGATTATGTGAGCATTGTTTTGACAGATGAAACGGGTTTATACCGCCCAAAAGATCAGCTGGATGAATGCTTTGACCGTATTTTGGAGGTACGGATAGAGAATACACGTACCATGGCAAGAATGAAACAGCAGGAAATAGAGAATACACAGTTAAGTCCATTAGAAGCATTCCAGGAGTTTTATCAGATGATGAATGATCAGCCGATGAGCGAAGAGGAAGAATTGGAATTACAGCAGATTATTGCTAAGTGTGATGGAAGCAAAGAGGGTTGAGCTATGGCGTTGTGTGATGAGAGAATGTGATAAGCATAACTGCAAGACATTAATTGTCTTGGAAATATGAAATGGAAAGCAGGAAAAGCATAGCTGCAAGTTGTCAATTGTCTTGAAGATATTATATGAGAGGAAATGAGTATGAAACCAATATATATTGAAATGAAAGCGTTTGGCTCTTATCGGGACGAAAAAATTGATTTCACCGGCAAAAGTCAGGGTTTGTTTTTGATCACAGGAGATACCGGTGCGGGAAAAACCACAATTTTTGATGCAATATGCTATGCGTTATATGGGGAAACCAGCGGTGGCAAGCGCAGCGGTGAGATGATGTGCAGTCAGTTTGCAAAACCCGGAGAAAAGACAGAAGTAAGATTTTGCTTTGACTACGATGGTCGAGAGTATTTGGTTACGAGAAGCCCGGATCAGCCCAAATGGAACAAAAAAGGGGAGCGGTTAAAGACAACGACGGGCACAAAGGTAAGTCTTATATTGCCGGATGGTACAGAATTTGCCGGGAAAACCAAGGAAACAAACGAAAAAATACAGCAGATCATTGGACTGGGGTGTAATCAGTTCACACAGATCGCAATGCTTGCGCAGGGCGACTTTATTAAGCTTTTGCATGCGACATCGGAAGAGCGCAAAGAAATTTTTGCGCGGATTTTTGATACATCGATCTATGAACAGATTCAGCGGGAATTGGCGTTGGAGGCAAAAAGCGTTTATGGAAAGCTGATCGGAAATCGAGAAGATATCATTAAAGAACTTGGGCGCATACAGGCGGTTGATGCGGTACTTGACGAGCAGTGGAATGATTTGGAAGTGCTATTTAGTGAGACACATCGCGATGAATTGCTTGCTCTGGCAAAGCGTATATGTGAAGACAGCAACCAGCAGCTTGGACAAGTGGAAAATGACAAGGAAAATGTAGGAAAGACATTAGAAAAAATATCGGCACAGATCGAAGCGGGCACCAATATCAATCGACTGTTTGAAGAGTTAGAACGCCACCATAAGAAAGCAGAACAGTTGTCAGTGCAGAAGGAAACAGTGGATGTAATGCGGCTTAAGCTGGATGCTGGTCGGCGTGCGATGGTTGTCGACAAGGATGCCAAAATTGTAACGGAACGCAGAAAAGAATCTGCAGATTGCAAGCAGCGATTGGAACAGTTAAAACAATGGTTTGAAGAAAATGTCCCGAAAATGGAACAGATAGAAAACGATTACCAGTCATTGGGAAAGCAATTGGAAACAGAGGTTCCTGTGCTGGAAGAAAAGGTACGTGTCCGTAAAGAGGGACTTATTCGGTTGCAGGAAATACAAAAATTACAGGCAGAGTTTATGGCGTGCCAAGGAAAATTGCAGGAAGCAGAGACTCTTTTGCAGCAAAGTGAACAGGAGTATGAGGAAATTCATGCCCAGATCATGGATAATCAGGCATTGCAATTGCGTTTGACGCTGGTGGAGGGGGAACCTTGTCCGGTGTGTGGAAACGTGCATCATCCGGTGATGGAACACGATGTGGATCATGATCAGAAATCTGATAGGATGGGATCTGCGGATGCTGTGTTTGAAACAATGGTAGAGCAGGAAAGACGTTTGCAATCGAAACGGGAACAGGATCAAAAACAGGTAGTGCAGTTGCAGCAAAAGTTGGCGGGGATACAGGGGAAATGGGAAGCCCTGCAGTCGCAGCTACACGACGATGAGATGCCAACTGTTTCACAACGAACAATACAAGATGCCGTGTTGCAGGATATCCCGGATCAGTTCCAAAATGACCTTAATGAATGGCAGGCAAGGATTGCACAGATCAAGCAGAAAGCAGCCGCTGCAGAAAAGAAGCATGAAAAATTTGCTCGGGAAAAGCAGGAACGAGAGGGAGAACGTAAGGCAGAGACTGCTCATTTAGAGCGTTGTGTTGAAGCAGTGGCGCAGGCAGAAACGGCGTATACACAAAGCTTAACAGAGCAGGACTTTGACAATGAGGAAGCGTACCAAAATGCGCGCATGGACAAGCAGCAATTAGATGCATTTCAGCAGCAGATTAATGAGTATGAGCAAGCGTGCAAGCTGACCGAAGAACGTGTCCGTGATCTGGAACAGCAGGCCAAGGATAAGAAACCTATAGAACTACAGCAATTATTGCAGCAAAGAGAGGAACTTGGGCGCCGACAGAAATCATTAGAGGCACAGGTGAAAGAACTTTATCATGTGGCGAAAGAAAATGAGCGTGCATATGAAGCCGGAACGAAGCTGTACGAAAAAAGGGACAGCATGAAACGGCATGCCGAGATATTAGCCAACTTAGATAATACTGCGAATGGAAGAATTTCTAAACGGCACGTTAATTTTCAAACATATATTCAGCGGCGTTATTTTGCACAGATTATTGACCGCGCTAATCAGCGTCTGGTGCGGATGACGAATCATCAATTCGAACTTCGATGTCGGGATCTGGAACATTTGCGGACCGTGGGACAGGTTGGTCTGGATCTGGATGTGTATAGCATCGTCAATGATCAGGTGCGTGATGTGAAAACGCTATCGGGTGGAGAATCTTTTGTTGCAGCGCTTGCGATGGCGCTAGGGATGGCTGACATGATACAGGACAGCCGAGGTAGTGTACACATAGATACGATGTTTATCGATGAGGGATTTGGAGCGTTGAGCGAGGAGACGAGAAACCAAGCGATCGCTGTGTTGAATGAATTGTCAGGCGGCAAGCGCTTGGTTGGAATTATCTCGCATGTCAGCGAATTAAAGGCGCAGGTAGGAACGAAGCTTGTCGTGACAAGAACGGACAAAGGCAGTCATGCGCACTGGGAGATGGATTGATCATAAAGAAAGGCTGTGATTTTTGGTAAAAGTCACAGCCTTTCTTTATATTATTTTCTAAGTAATTCTTTATAGTCATTAGCAATTTGCTGAAGATGAACAATTTGTTGATCTTCCAAACCATAGGTATCAATAAACAGTTCCGTCGAGCCTTGATTTAATTCTAACAGATAATCAGTTGAGCAAGAAAAATAGATAGATAATTTTTTTAGTAATTCTACAGAAGGCATAATATTGTTGTTTTCCCAATTGCTGACGGTCTGCTTCGTGACGCCGATTTCTTCAGCAAGCTTCACTTGACTAATTTTGTGCAGATGACGCAGGTATTTAATTTGGTCTCCAAGCATATTTTCCTCCATTTCTCGTTAGGTATATTATTAAGAACGTATTCTACATGTTGAAAAAGTCGTAAACATGCAGAAATCACTCCTTGTTAAAGTTAGTGATGGAGTCCTCTAGGGGTTCTTATAATTATTAGTTTATAAAAGAAAAGTATATTTACAAAATACATTAGTATTGCTATAATTGACCGTATAGTAACCTAGAGGAAGAGATTTAATTGTCATATGCAGGAGGTAAATATGGAAATAGTTATTAAAACATTGATTGAATGCGTAGTGAAGAGGTAATGGTTGCACTTGAAAAAGTATGAAGAGAATCAAAAACTATATTGTATTGTAATAGAGAGATACAATATAGTCTAGCAAGCAGGGAGGAATGAAGAATGAGACACAGAAAAAAAAGAAGATTTGAAATTGCCGTAGGACTAGTGCTGGCACTGATTGTAACATCGTGTTGTGAGGGAACAGCAATGGAAACGATACATGCGTATGCAGCTAATGCAGAAAATTGGTCAGTAGTTTATTCTGATGATTTAGGATTTTCCAAGGTCTACGCAGTAGGAGGACATGTAGTTATCGGAATGAAAGACGGTGTGGTATGTTTCTATAACCTATCTACTAAAAAAGAAACAAAGACAAAGTATGATGGACTATATGCTACTTGGGGGTGGTATAGACCGACAGATGGGGCAGATTATGGTTCTGAAAATCGTACAGTACTGTGTTATCAGACCATTAATTCTGATGAAAAACAATATGATGTGGTGAAATTGGATGGAACGGTAGAAAAGGAAATAGGAAGATATTATGATATGCAATTGTACGATGTGGATTTTGAGGGATCTATTTGCAGAAAAGAAGGAGATAAGTTGTATTACGGTGCCATTGACCCAAAGGGAAATGTTGTAGTGCCCGCAAAATATGCTAGTTGCAGAAGTTCATACGGCGACAATTATATGGTTAATGAAACTGAGGATGGTTTGCGGGCGTTATATAAACCAGGTGAGGGATTGATTACAGATTTCGAATATGAAACATTTAATTATGAAAATGCGGATGTTATTTATGGGGATAATTTTGATGTGATTAGTCGAATGGAAGTAGGAGAAAAGGCATCCGGGGAAATTGGAATTATTCTGGATGGTAAGGAATTATCTTTGGATAGTAAAATTTATGGCGCAACAGGAGAGCAGTATATGGTCTTCAATAGATTTTATGTGAATGGTACAATGTATTTTCGCAAATTAATCTGCCCGGATTACGATTATTATCGTAAAGCAACTGAGCCTGAGTCGTCTACTCATATAGCTGGTATTCAAATATATAATAGTATGTCGGAAGATGATATCTTAGATTCTATTGAAAGTCTTATGAATAATACAGATGTGGAAGTTGCATATTATACGGCACAAGGAAAAGAAGTTAGCGTAGAAGATATGCACACGATGGTAAAGGCGGTGGTTGATGAAAAAGACGAAAAAAATGCAGCCGCGATGCAAAAGGTAAATGCTTCACTAAAAAATATAAATTATACAAAATTTTATACTGGAACATCGTATAAGATTACCAAGATAGGGGAACCGGAAGTGGAGCCTTCATGGGGAGATGGAGATAAGTATTATAAGGTTACGGTTCCTATAGTATTAGATGCAAATGAATCGCAGGAAAAGATTGTATCATATTATAATCACGAAGGCGATTTGATGGTACAGGGATGTTTAATTGCAGGTAGGCAATATCTTAGAGATGAAAAAGGGAACATTCATTATATCGAGGAGGAACCTAGTAAGGGGAAAATAATAGATAACATTATTTATAAGGATTCTAAAGGTGATTTTAGAAATTATGTAGACCTTCAGTTTAATTATGAGAATAATATAGGAGAGGACTATTATGTAATAGCAAAAAAATTAACACCTGATGACGAGGAGTATATAGACCACACAGTGAGTGATAGCGAGCGAGGAAATACAAAGTATTTATTATTATGGAAACAAGATGTGTCACAGATGCTGTATTCATTTGATATCTATGGACATGGAAATGAATTTGAAATATGTGAATATAATAATGGGAAAAGCGAATCTGAAATTTATTATTATTACAATGGCAAATTAAATAAGGATCCACAAACAGAGGAGAGAAAAGTAGAAGTTCGTGAGACACAAATTAGTGATACCTTGAAGCAATATGAGGTGCTTGATGAGGATGGCAATAGTATATTTGACATTACTCAACCAGATAGAGAGTATTATACTTCGGTATTCGCATATCAAGACTGCAAAATTATATTTTGTATAGACAAGGGATGGTATGCTCAGGAAGATGATATAAATACAGAACCAACGGTAAAGCCAACCATAAAACCAACGGGCAAACCGACAAAAACGCCAGAAGTAACCAAGACGCCAAACGCAACCGAGGCTCCTATTCCAACTGTATCCCCAAGTATGACACCGGCACCGACACCCGGTGCTGCACAAGATGCACAGGGGACAGCAACACCAAGCACAACTCCTTCAAATACCAAAGCTACATTATCTCCAGCGGCGGTCGGCAGAACCGTAAAGGACAAGACTGCTTCATACAAGGTCGTATCAGCAGACAAAAAACAGCCTGCAGTAGCCTATACCAAAGTGCTCAAGAAAAATGCAAGTAATGTTATCGTACCTGATAAGATCAAGGTCAACGGAGTGACTTACCAAGTGAAGAGCATTGCGCCAAAGACATTTGCGAACAATAAAAAGCTGAAAAAGATCACGATCGGAAAGAACGTTACTTCCATCGGAAAGCAGGCATTTGCTGGATGTAAGAAGTTGAAGAAGATCACGATCAAATCGGCGAAGTTAAAGAGCGGTTCCATTGGCAAAAATGCCTTTAAGGGAACGGCGAAGAAGCTGACCTTCAAAGTGCCAAAGAAAAAATATAAGGCATATAAGAAGTTCCTGAAGAAAAAGGGAAATAAGACGGTGAAGGTAACCAAGTAGTAAGAAATAAATGTGTTTGTAAAATTGTTGATGCCGGGGAGACGGGAAAAGTTTCTCTGGCATTAGCTGTTACTAAGTATAGAAATAGGCGAAATATTTTATAGGTAAACCATGGATGTATGATGAAAGGAGACACAAGATGAAACAACACACAAACACACTCAAACGCTCCATCGCCATACTCATGACATTGGCGATGGTATTGTCGCTGCCGACCGGGATCACCATGCCCCGTCAGGCACAGGCAGCAGGGTATGGACTAAATAATCCGACCACGGATAGTAACGGAGTCACAACATGGGACTGCGTATACTTCGGAAATTACTGGCAAGGTGCAACACTGACGCCAACGGCACCACCATTTAGTACTCCGGTTGCACCGCATACACCAACACCATCACCATATTGGGTGCCAACTGCCAGACCGACTGTGACTCCCGAGCCGGTGTCTGCTAAAATTATATTAGCTACTCCGACGGCACATTCGAAAAAAGTTGTTGGAAAAAAGATAATGATGAAAGAAGCAGGTAATGTCACACCAACACCAGAACCAGTGATTACACCTAAACCAACAGTGCAACCCGATCCAACACCAACATCAAAAGTTTCACCAACGCCAGCGTCTAATAACTTTAAAATAGGATCAATAAAATGGCGTGTTTTATCAGTAGATGGAAATGATGCATTTTTGATGGCAGATCAGAGTTTAGATGCAGAACCGTATAACAACTCAGATGCAAGTGTGACATGGAGTGAATGTACATTGAGAAGCTGGTTAAATGGCTATGATTCATTATCAAATAAAGCTGGTATTGATTATAGAAATAACAATTTTATTGATTCAGCGTTTACGAATAAAGAAAAATACGCTATTATGCAGACGAAGGTAAGCAATGGAGATGATTCTGATTATGGTGGGGTAATTGGAGGTGAAGATACTAGAGATAAGGTGTATCTGCTTTCGATGGCAGAAATAAGTGAAGAAAGTTATGGATTTAATGAAAATTTTAATATAGAAAGTTATGCAAGGATGACACATGATACTGCGTATACTATATGGAAACGAGGTGGTAATTACCGAGATATTTGGTGGTTAAGAACAGCAATCCAGGGAAATGGTGCAGCTAGAATTTATGAGGACGGATCTGGTCATGCCGTTGCTAATATGTGGCCTAAATTGGGAGTGCGGCCAGTGCTTCATTTAGATTTATCTAACACAGATCTTTGGTCCTATGCGGGTACGGTATCGTCTGAGGGAGAAAGCGTTACGAATGGCAGTTTTGTCGGTACTCTGAGAGGATATACGACATCTAACCGGACAGCCACACTGGATAATAGAGAAATTACCGTCAGCAGCGAAATTGAGGATGAAGATGTGATAAACCTTCTGGCAAATCATACCACACGCCTGGTGGCTGTGACGCTGGAGAATGGTGTGATCACACAGATCACAGCGGCGGAAAATATCCTCAAACCAACGATTGAGATCCAGCCGGAGGTGTCAGAGATTGTATATGAACATTCCAAATTTTCCAAGAAAAAGTTTGATCTGAATCTGGTGATCAAGTGCGATGTGAAATACCCTTATTCGCTGGAACAGGTATTATCGGCAGCAGGAGAAGACAGTGGATTTGCGGTACAGATTTCAAAGGTAACACTGGATTCTCAGTTTGCAGATAGTGGATCAATTCCGTATTACTTGAAAGATGGAATTTTTGACAGTAAGGACGTTTCATACGAAAAAGAGCCGGATTTATCTCTGGCATTAGGGGAAACGCAGACGATTTCCCTGACGGCATATTTAAAAGATGACTATATTCCGGAAAATGTAAGCAATGCAACGACGTTCACAGCACAGCTTAATGATGATGCCACGACCCGGGTCAACAAAACAGTCAACATTGCCAATATGGACAAGGCAAAGAAGATTGCACAGACCAAGCAGAGTGTCAGCGCGAATACACCGGAAATGAACAAGATCAACACGATTTTGAATGGAACGCAGGCAGCATTTGATGATACAAAGCTTCGTGAATATCTGACAGATAACGAGGTGAAAGCGGTAACAGCGCAGGTAAACAACTGGATTTATACATCAAATGCACTAAATAGCATCATTACCGATGACAGTGAAAACGGACTGATCAAACAGCTTCTTAAGAAGTCGAATTTATCGAAAGAAGCTTTGGCAGATAAAGTGTTTGAAAAACTGGGAATCTCTCAGGCAAAGGGAATGCTTACGGGAGGTAAGAGTTATACCGGTACATTGAAGTTTGAGGCAACGGACAAAAATACCGGAAAGGACATAGTGATTGTTTTTACCACTAATATGACCTTTTATGCTTTTAATGGCAGTCAGGTTTCTTATGGAGGCTTTGGAACCATCAGTTACAAGATCCAGAAACAAGGCTTTAATGTCAAGTCTTCCAAAACAGATCTGAAATGTGAGAAAAATGGAAATGGCGTAGGCGTGATTACTTATGCAAATTATGACAGCTTTGTGAGTTCTTTGAAAAAGATTATGGAGAAGCAGATCCATGGCTGTTATAGCAAGATTTACGGAAAAGGGATTGATGAGATCTCCGATGAGCTTCTTTCGGGAACTTTCCGAAAAATTGTAGTCGGCAAGTATGGTTCTGCCAGTGAAATGGTGTATACCGGTCTGAAGTATGCAGCCACAGGATACACGGAAGAAGATGCTAAAAAAAGCGTAAAGGATGTTACGATCATTCTGGCAAAAGGCATGAACGAAAAGAAAACGAAGGTGGAAGTCCATTGCCCGGTTGATGTGTCGGTGTATGATAATGATGGTAATCTGTGCGCACAGATTGTGAATGATCAGGTAGTAGCCGGGTATGATGATGTATCCGCATATGTAGATAATGATGCCAAGTATTTGTTGCTTCCTGACGATGATTATGTTATAGAATATTCCGGTAATGACGATGGAACAATGACTTGTAACATTGAGGAATATGAAAACGATGAAGTGGTGAAGAGCCTTACTTATGAAAATATTCCATTATCATCGAATATGAAATATAATAACTTTTTGGAGGCAGGCAGAAGACAGGCACTTGCGTTATACAATCCAAACAATGAGGAGGGGGATGGCATTGCACCGGCAGAAGCAGAGGGATTTGAGCCGGAAGTGATCGAGGCAGAAAAACTGACTTTGAATGAAGAGACATTAGAGCTTCGGGTGAATGAGAGCTATATGCTGCAAGAGGCAATTGAGCCATACAATACAACGGACAGCGGAGTTACTTGGGAGAGTAGTAATGAACAAGTTGCTTTGGTAGATGAAACGGGATTGGTACAAGCGGTAGGCGTAGGAAATGCTGATATTGTTGCAAAAAGTCAAGACGGAAAGTTATCTGCAGTATGTCAAGTCAAGGTGACAAAAGCTTCAAACGATAACGAGCCGTCTGCAACGCCAACGGTCAGCCCAACGGCGAAACCGACCGGTAAGCCAACGATTAAGCCATCAGTCGCACCGTCAAAAGCTCCTAATGGGACAAAATTGCAGCCATCCGGCGTATCAAATGTGCCACAGAAGCTTCGCAAGGGACAGCGTGTCAAAGACACGAAGACAAAGGCTTACTATAAGATCCTTTCCATCACTTCATCGGGCGGCACAGTTGCTTATGTGAAGCCTGTCGGCAAGAAGAGCAAGAGCATTACGATAGCAGCTTCCGCAGTGCTTGATGGTCATACCTTCAAAGTTGTCGCAGTGTCAGCAAAGGCATATAAGGGTTACTCGAAACTTCAAAAGGTAACGATTGGTAAGAACATTACATCCATCGGTAAAAATGCGTTTGCCGGATGTAAGAAGTTGAAGAAGATCACGATCAAGTCAACGAAACTAAAGAGCAGTTCCATTGGCAAAAATGCCTTCAAGGGAACGGCAAAGAAGCTGACCGTCAAAGTGCCAAAGAAACAATATAAGGTATACAAGAAGTTTTTGAAGAAAAAGGGGAATGGGATGTTAAAGGTAATAAAGTAAAAATATACAATATTTAGTTACGAGATTATGTTATCATTCCTTAGTCCAAAAAATGCCCCTCTAAGTAAGAGTGCTCTAGATAACTTGGATTTTCGTAATACACACCGGTTTTAAAGTTTGATATTTCATCACTGATAAAGGAGTTGAAGATTTTAATCAACTCCTTTATTTCTTGACCGGTTTTTGTACAATCAAGAATCATATAACAATATAATTTTCCAATAGAAGTAAAACTGGGGATTTTATACGAACATCCGGAAATAGTATCAAAATCACCAGCCTTTATCTGATATGCGTTGATCAATTCCTCGGATACCTGATCGAACGAAAGGCAATGATTTACGGGAGCGTCCTGCAATTGCTTTGCGATTCCCTGTTCGCCAAGTGCATTCACAATAACTTTACGGCGGTTTTTAGTCTTGCGCCCGGTAAATTCAATTAGGGAACAAACATAAAAAAGGTCATCTTTTTTCACTGTTGTCATAAGCAATTTCGCTCCTTTCGAATGTTAAGCAATTAAGTGCGGCTAATGTATGAAAACTGATTTGATGTGTGGGATACTTAAATTGTGCTAAAGCCCAAAATTGTTCTCTTGAAATATCGCCATATAAATAGTCATTTACATAGTTCCAAATTGTATCATCTGCCATGGGACCCTCAACGATATCATAATCATGGATGCCACCTTGGCGGCAAGTGGCGATAAAATCCAGCCATTCATCGGTCATTTTTTCAAATGATAATATATTAAGACGGTTGTTGGGGGTATATTGATAGACGTTTATTGTGGGAGTACCCTCGCCGCGATTTGCCCATCTCACTGCCTGATCGTAGTTATTGGTGCAGTAGAATCCCCAGGAGAAGTCTTTGGTAAATTTGGATTTACGAATTTCTGGAAATTCGACAATCTCTTTGCTTGCATGATATAGAATCAAGTTGTCACCGTCCTTTCTATGGAATATTTATAATATATTATATCATAATAATTGCGCATGATTTCTGCGCATAATGGAGTTTCAAAGAAACTCCTAAGATGAGCACGGTGTGCTCATTATGTCATAAACAAGTTGAGAATTATATGAATGACATTTTGCTACTTTTCTCATCGGTTTTCTTTCCTATAATTCAGCCTTTTGTTCTGCATATTGAAAACGTGATTATGTAATATTATATAAATACCCATAAATAGAAAATAATCTTTTAACTTTTTTAACTTTACAAAGAAAGTTAAAAAAGTTAAAATAGGGATGAGGAGGGATGTTTATGACTAAGGAAGAATACTATAAAATCATTGCCGAGATGGAAACACTTCCAACTGGCAACATAACTTATAAGAAAATAAATGGCAGAGAATACGCTTATTATCAATGGCGTGAAAATGGCAAGCAACATACTAGAAGGACTAAAGGAGAGGAATTCGAACAGCTTTCTAGTCAGATTGAGCGCAGAAAAGAACTTCAAAAATCAATAAAAAACGTAGAGCCTTCGAAGGTCGATTTAGAAAAAAAAGTTGCACAATTTCGATGTACTACAAGAATTGGCGATGCACTGGAACGTTTTGTCCAGCCTGTGATAAAATGGAGAAAACGCGAATGTTATCAACAACTTTATGACTATATTTATGGAGATGTATCTGATAGAGTTTTTATTTTGTACGGTCTTAGAAGAACAGGAAAAACAACATTGATTCGTCAATTGATAGCGGATATGGATATGGCGATGAAAAGTAAATCGGTGTTTATTCAGATACAGGATACCAAAATATTAGACGATGTGAATCAGGATTTAAGGATTTTGGAAGAAAAAGGGTATCGTTATATATTTATTGATGAAGTTACGTTGTTAAATGATTTTATAGAGGGGGCTGCGCTGTTTTCCGATGTATTTGCGGCAAGTGGGATGAAAATTGTGCTTTCCGGCACAGACTCTTTGGGCTTCATGTTTACAGAAGATGAAGAGTTGTACGACCGATGTATTATGTGCCATACAACATTTATTCCGTATCGTGAATTTGAAAATGTTTTGGGAATTGTTGGTATTGATAATTATATCCAATATGGTGGAACGATGAGTCTTAGTGGGAAACGCTATAATGACAATGCCCAAATTTTTTCTTCTAAAAAAAATACGGATGAGTATGTTGATAGTGCTATTGCACGAAATATTCAGCATTCTTTAAAGAACTATGAATATGCGGATCATTTTCGTTCTTTGCGGGATTTGTACGAGAAAAACGAATTAACGAATGCGATAAATAGAATTGTGGAAGATATAAATCATCGATTCACTATAGAAGTGTTGACCAGAGAATTTCAATCTAGTGATTTGAGAATTTCGGCAGGTAATTTGAGAAAAGATAAAAAGGCACCTACAGATATTCTTGATCGTATTGATATTTCAAAAGTAAATGAGACACTAAAATCTCTGTTAGAAATCAAGGACAAAGAAGAGCGAAAGATTGAAATTCAAGATTCGCATCGGTTTGAAATAAAAGAATATTTGGATTTACTTGATTTGACAGTGGACATAGAAACGCGATGGATGTCTGACTATAATCGAAAAGAAGCAAGAACTGCGTTTTCACAGCCGGGTATTCGATATTCGCAAGCAGAGTCACTTATCAAGTCGCTTATGCAGGATGATAAATTTAGAGATTTATCACTTGTAGAACGAAAGAGAGTGACGGAAAGAATATTAGCTGAAATTAAAGGTAGAATGATGGAGGATATTGTCCTTCTGGAAACAAAACTTTCTAAAAAGAACTGTGAAGTATTCCGATTACAGTTTGCAATTGGCGAATTTGATATGGTTGTTTTTGATCCGGAGGTAGAAACCTGTGAAATCTATGAAATTAAACATAGTGACAAGATTGTTTTACAACAATGCAGACATCTATTGGATAAACAAAAATGTGAGGATACTGCCTTTCGATATGGAACCATCATTGGAAAATATGTGATCTATCGCGGTGCCACAACATCTCTCGTTCAAGCAGGCGTGAGTACACAGGAAGATGTGACTTATTTGAATGTAGAAGAATATTTGAAAAAGTTGTAATGGATGCATAAAAAGCAATGAGGGGAAGCCACAAAGGCTTCCCCTCTAAACATTGTAATAAAAATATGCTTCTGTTCGTTCGAGTCGAAAACAACTAAGATTTGGTTAATTACTGAAGCAAGGACAATACACCCTGGTTTGCCTGATTTGCCTGTGCAAGCATAGACTGACCAGCCTGCTGAAGGATGTTGTTCTTGGAGTAAGCAACCATCTCTTCTGCCATGTCTGTATCACGGATACGAGACTCAGCGGATGTGGTGTTCTCAACAACGTTATCCAAGTTGTCAATTGTGTGCTCAAGACGGTTCTGAACAGCACCAAGAGCGGAACGCTGCTCGGATACTTTAGATACTGCATCAGCGATTGCGTCGATAGCATATGTTGCAGCCTTTCCGGAGTCATCAGCTACGTTTAAGCCTTTGATTCCAAGATAGGAAGAATTCATTGTCTCGATATTAACATTGATCTTGTTTGTCATATCAGCATCAGAACCTACATGAAGGTTGAAAGAAAGCTTCTCAGCAACTTCTGTCTGACCAGTTTTGATATAGAATGTACCATCGCCATCTGTACCGTCAAAAGCGGCATAAGTATTGTCTTTGCCGACTTTTGCGTTATCTTCAGTATCTCCAATTTGATTAGCTGCAAGAAGTTCTTTGGCTGCTAATTCATAAGCTTTGGTTTTGGAAATAACAGAAGTATCATTATCGTCAATCTTGTTAGCGTCTACATCAGTCATTACAGTAACAGACTTGTTTCCAACAGAAATCGTGCCTGTTTTTTTAGCAAAGGCTGCAGCATTTGCAACTTCAGCATCTGTTTTCTTTGTCGTATTATCTAAAGTTTTTGGATCTACTGAATACCAACCAGCTGCAGTGCCCTTTGTACCAGCGGTGGTATTTTCAGCAATAGCATCATACCATTTATATGTTGTACCATTTACTGTAACATCGTTATGATTAGTATCAATGTTTGCACCTTTAGCACCGAGCATAGCAGTTACATCAGCTTCCTCGCCGCCAATTGTATACTCCTTACCACCAATTGTCACCTTATCACCAGCATTCAAATCTTTCATCTTGAAAGTAGCTGTTCCATCACCATTATCTGTCAATGTACCAGCAAGACCTGCATCATGAGCTTTCAAGTTAAGCTTCTTTGTGCCGTCATCGCCCTTCAACAAATAAGTCTCATTGAACTTTGTTGTCTCAGCAACACGATCAATCTCAGTAGTAAGCTGTGAAATCTCGTCCTGGATAGCCTGACGGTCAGACTGGCTGTTTGTTCCGTTAGAAGCCTGTACTGCCAACTCGTTCATACGCTGTAACATGCTGTGAACCTCTGTCAAAGCACCTTCAGCAGTCTGTACTGCAGATACACCATCTTCTGCGTTTGTAGAAGCCTGATCCAAACCACGGATCTGCTTTCTCATCTTCTCAGAAATTGTCAAACCAGCTGCATCATCTGCTGCACGGTTGATTCTGTAACCGGAAGAAAGTTTCTCTGTAGACTTAGAAAGAGAATTTGTTGTCATGCCAAGCATTCTGTTAGCGTTCATCGCTGTAATATTGTGTTGTACTATCATAGTAGTTACCTCCTTGTGATAAATGTTCGGGGTGAATCCTTTCGCCCCGGTGTTAATATGTTTCGATATTCCGTGAATGGCATGAACCATCTGGAAATATCAAGAATTACATGTTGTTTTGCGGTTGCCTCCTTCCTCTTCAAACAGAAACAATTGTTTACAAAATGTTGCATTTTTTATTACACTAACAATATCGGTTGATTTGCTGAGAACTTAACCCTTTTTCTAAAAAAATTTGTGCATTTTTTTGTTTTTTTGAGATTCCACAACACATTGTGTCCTAAAACACTTCTTTATACATTATATTGATCTCATTAAAATAATTTTATCGGCACAGTCACTTGTATATTATCCCAATAAGCAATTCTTGCACGTTTAATTGCCTGGGGTTCTTTTCTTTCTGAATATATTTTGATGTCTTATAATTGCACGTGGTAAAAAACATCATCTTTTTCTTCTTGTATAATCCCTAAATAACGCTTTGTAATCTGATACGATGAATGGTTGTAGATCATCATCAGCATTGCTGGCGGAACGCCTTGTTTCCATGCATGATAACCAAATGTTTTGCGTAAGGAATGACAGCTGACATTGCCGTCTATCCCCGTCTCCTCTGCTGCCTGCCGCACAATTCTCCAAGCTTGACTGCGGCTGATCGGCTGATTTTTATGACATGCACTATAAAATAAGTACTCGTCTGCTTTTTGGCCATTGTAGCATTGCCGCAATGCATGCAAAACGCAGTCATTCAGTGCAATTTGATTCGTTTTGCCGGTTTTCTGTTCTACCACCTGCAAATGTGCTCGAAATCTTCTACGCTTGTAGTCATAAACATCTTTCCACTGCAAACTCAATACATCTCCAATGCGCAGCGCTGTGTTCAATCCAACCACTATTAATAAGTAATTTCTCATCTTTCCTTTTTCCAAATAGTAGTTTCGGAACCGCTGCAAATCCTCTTCTTTCCTGATAGGACTTGTTGTACTCATTTCCCCTTTTCCTTTCCGTTGTACTGCTGATTTATCCTGGAAATGCAAGCATTTCCAGGGGTTGCTACGTTTTTATTTTAATCCTTTGCCTAGAAATACGGAACCCTTGAGCTGGCTATTTCCGGTGTAAAGAACGTAATGCAACATTTTGTAAACGAGGGTTTCTGTTTTGCGAAAGGAGGCAACGATCTAAGACTATAATTCATGATATCTACGATACGGCACAGTCGTTTTCTTGATATCGACACTGATATGATGGATTTTTCCGGAAATATCTTAACTTTTATTTTCACTGGGGCGAACGGATTCACCCCAAACTCAAAACAAGGAGGTAACTACTATGATAGTACAACACAATATTACAGCAATGAATTCCAACAGAATGTTGGGCTTAACAACTAACTCACTTGCTAAATCTACTGAGAAGCTTTCTTCCGGTTATAGAATCAACCGCGCAGCTGATGATGCAGCAGGTCTTTCTATTTCTGAAAAAATGAGAAAGCAGATCCGTGGTTTGGATCAGGCTTCTACAAACGCAGAAGATGGTATTTCCGCAGTACAGACTGCAGAGGGTGCTTTGAACGAAGTTCACTCTATGCTTCAGAGAATGAACGAGTTGGCAGTTCAGGCAGCTAACGGTACAAACTCTGAGTCTGACCGTACAGCTATCCAGAACGAGATTGATCAGTTGACAACTGAGATTGATCGTGTATCTGAGACAACCAAGTTCAATGAGACTTATTTGTTGAAGGGTGATCAGGATGCAACACAGAAAGCAAGCTTCAAATATGGCACTAATCAAAATGCTGCCGCTGCAACAATTAATGCTGGTGCTGACATTACTGGAGCCAATGGCTTAAAAATCAAATTTGAATTTGAAGCTACAGCTAGCCAAGATAGTCAAAATGAACTTGCAAAAGCAATTAAAAATCAGGGTGTGACTGTTGATTTTAACTCAACTTTTGATGGTAAGGCTGCTCATAGTACATATAAGCTCAAATTAAATGGAGCTGATAGCAACTTTTCAATTGTAGCAGATGCAACAACAGCAGGAAAGTTTGAAATTCAAGATACTGATGGTAATACAATTGCAACAGCTACGGCTAGTGGCGGTACAGCTGCTACTGATGCAGCTGCACCTGTTTCAACAAGTGATAACATTACTGCAACTAAAGCAACTGCTGCAAAAGTAGCTACAGAAAAAGCTGCTTATTATGACCGCGACGGCAACAAAATCGCAGAAAACGCTCTTGATGACTATTTTTCTATCAACAACGATGGAGATGTAGTTAAGCGTATTGATGCACCAACAGTATATGATGCATTAGGAAATGTTGTTGATTTGGATCCAGATGAAGTTGCTGGTCAAAAGGATATTACAGGTTCCTTAAAACTTAAATTACATGTAGGTGCAGACGCAACTTCTAACAACCAGATTACTATTAACATTGACTCTATGAGTTCTAAGGGACTTGGCATTAATGGTCTACGTGTAGATGGTGCAGATGACACTAACGCACTGAACGCAATCGATACCATCAAGGAATCCATCCAGAAAGTATCCGATCAGCGTTCCGCACTTGGTGCTGTTCAGAACCGCTTAGAGCACACAATCTCTAACTTGGATAACGTTGTTGAGAACACCACATCCGCTGAGTCTCGTATCCGTGATACAGACATGGCAGAAGAGATGGTTGCTTACTCCAAGAACAACATCCTTCAGCAGGCTGGTCAGTCTATGCTTGCACAGGCAAATCAGGCAAACCAGGGTGTATTGTCCTTGCTTCAGTAATTAACCAAGGATTCATTGTTTTCGTATCGTACAAACAGAAACATATTTTTATTACAAAATGGAAGAGGAAGTCGTTATGGCTTCCTCTTTTTGCGATCAATATATTTGTTTTTATATATTCCTCTTGCAATTATTACCGTCATATGTTATTATATGTATATACTACTCTACGGATCCAAGCTAGTTATTTCTCATGAAGCTATATCGTCAACCATTCATAAGGCTCTTTGCATGATTTTTCCGTTGAATCTACTGACAATCTCTTTTATAATGATATTAGAGTGACGTCCTTATTATGGAAATATGCATGCATACGCTATAACACTGTTTGCATGAATTTCTAAATTATTCGTAAATTAATTTTGAAATTCTCACTATAAGATAAGGAGGGTTACTTGAATACAGAGATTACAAACGCCATAAATGCTTCGAAAGACAAGGCACAATATGACACGCATGCAAAACGCCTATTGTCTCAAAAAATCATATTGGCACATATTTTGGTAAAAGTAATTGACGAGTTCAAAGACATGAAGCCAGAACAAGTCATGGCTTATATCGAAGGTGATCCCATAATTGGAACAATTCCTGTAGATCCCGGATTGACAAATCAGGAACAATTCGACGATTCTGGACAGAGAATTGTGGGATTAAATACAGAAAATGTCGATATTAATGAAGGATTGATACGATTTGATATTGTTTTTTACGTTCGGACAAAAACCGGATTGACAAAAATCATTATCAATATTGAGATTCAAAAAGATGATCCTATTTCATATTCATTATTAAATAGGGCAATCTTCTATGTAAGCCGTCTAATATCTTCGCAAAAGGAGCGTGACTTTACAAACTCCAATTACGATGACATTAAACAAGTATTCAGCATTTGGGTCTGTATGGGCATGGGTTGTAATTGCATGAGCCATTTTCATCTGAAAAAGGATGAAATATTAGATCCCTATAATTGGAAAGGCAACCTGAATCTATTAAATATTGTAATGATTGGGATTGCCAAAGAACTGCCAAAACATGAAGAAAAATATGAACTGCATCGGCTTATCGCTGCTTTATTGTCTAATCAATTAAATGAGCAACAAAGGCTCGCGATATTGGAATCAGAATATAATATCCCGATTAACACCGATTTTAGAAAGGACGTGAATGTTATGTGCAATCTTGGACAGGGAATTGAGGATAGAGCAATTGCCGAAACAACAGCAAAAATCATTTTAAACATGTATCACAGTGGCTATTCCCTTGCCCAAATTGCAGATGCTGTTGAGATGACAGAGACCGAGGTTTTAGATATTATAACCTCTGCCTCTGCCTGAACAACCGGTCAGATGCCCTATAGGCACGCTATCACCTTTTCACGCACATCTTCCATATGTGCATCCACAATTCCAAAATCCATTTCTTTATAGCTCCACGCTGCGCGGCCAATATGATACCTATCAAACACCTCGCTGATAGCCTGATACCACTGTAACGTATCCTCCGTTGAGGCAAGATTGATCACCCCATATTCCCCGCAATACAATGGCACGTTTCTTTCCTCCGCTACTGCTAGTGCATCCGCAAAGAACTGATCAAAAAAACTGCTGCCGAATAAACATTCTTCCTGTTTTACCGGTTCGAGCATAATTTCATTATTCGGCAAATACTTTTTGGTCAATTTCTTAATCTCATCAACCGTCTTGTGCAAAGCCATCCTAAAATCTTCCGGCATTCCATCAACCCAGTATCCACCCTGATGAGTAAATATTAACGGCTCATAGCAATGAAAATTATATACGATATTTTCATCTGCCGGTGCAGCCAGTGAGCGTACTGCCAAAACACAATTGTTCCAATAACCACCGATCAATATCTTCGTCGTTGGAGCAATCCGGCGAATCCGACGAATACATTCCTGTGAAATCTGATTCCAGCGATCCATTGTGTTTTTATCAGTCACCTCATTTAACAATTCAAAAGCAACATGATCTCCGTATTTTGCATACCGTTTAGCCATCTCCTCCCACAGGCTGTAAAACATTTCCTGGTACTTGCTATTGTCAAAGAAGCCAGCTTCCTTTTCCCCCTGATCAAAGGAATAACCCGCCGTCTTATGCAGATCGAGGATAATATTCAAACCATATTTTCTGCACCAATGAATAGCCTTCCTGACATACTCAAAGCCGCTTTCTATAAATGTACCATCCTGATCCTGCAAAACATTATAGTCTATCGGCAGACGCACATGATCAACTGGCCAATCACTAATTCGCTTAATATCTTCCTCAACAATAAAATGCTCTAGTCTGTCTTTGCTATAGTCACATTGTGACAACCATCCACCCAAATTCACGCCGTGCTCAAATCCAATCCATCGTCTCATAGTAATCACCATTCCTTTCCAAAATAATCGCAATGATCATTTCCTGATAATGCATTCATCACCGGAATTATCATTCATCGTCTGCACTCATCATAGTAATTTTTGAAGTAATATGATATAATATTTCCGAGATAAATATCATAAAACCTATTCTTATTTCAACAGTAATTATGAAAAAAGCATATTTTGTATGCTTAGGAAAGGACTGGGCTAATTATGACCGTTAAGCAAGAATTAAACCAACTGCTGTATAAGCAGCAGGAAGAATCCTATTCTCATATTTCCATAGAAGAGGAGTTTGCTTTTTACCGCAATATTGCAAACGGAAACCTGGATGTGCTGCAAGGAGACCTTTTGACTGAAAACCGCGAACATATGGGTATTCTTTCTCATAATCCGCTGCAAAACCGCAAATACCACCTTGTCATTTTAGTTGCTATGATTACACGTTTTTGCATTGAACGCGGCCTTGAACCCGAAGAATCCTACACGTTAAGCGATCTATTTATCCGCAAAATAGATTCCGCCATATCAGAAAAGCAACTCGAAACAATTAAGATCGATGTGATCACAGAATTCACAAACACCATGCACGCCATCAAGCAGGGCAAAAATTACTCCTACCATGTACGCCATGGAATCGATTATATCAGTAAGCATATTACGGAATCGATATCCGGCATAGATGTTGCCAACGCTCTCGGACTGAGCCGCGACTATCTGTCCCATCTTTTTCAAAAAGAAACAGGATGCCCGCTACAGAGGTTTATCCTCCGTAAAAAATGCGAAACATCCTGTTATATGCTTAAAAACAGTTCTATCAGCTGCACAGACATAAGCTCATTTCTCGGCTTTGCTTCTTGCAGTCATTATATAAAATGTTTTCGTGAAGAATACGGCATCACCCCCGGCAAATACCGCACACAAGGAGATTTTTAAGTCAAGCACTATTCCGTTGCTTCTGGCTTATTTATCTCCGGTTTTGATCAAAATATGTGGATTTTAACCACAAGACCCGCATCGCTTCCGACACGCTTTATCTCTGGTTTTAATCCTATTTAACAAGCACTGCCTATGCAATCTCGTGATTACTGTTACTGGCACAGTTTTCCGACAATCTGATTGATATCCTTGCCGTTTGCCTTACCTTTTAACTCAGCCATAACAGCCTTCATGATCTGACCTTTATTTTTAGTAGCGATCACATCTGCAAACTGTGTCTTTAACACTTCCTCAATTTCCTCCGGTGACATCATCTTCGGAGCATACTCCTTAATCACATCCAGTCGAGCCTGATACTCTGCTTTCAGATCCTCACGGTCTGCCGGACAACTGTCCACCTGTTCCTGCGCTGTTTTTTCTTCTTTTATAATAGCGCGGTCTACCAATTCGTCCGGAATATCGTCTCTCTTTCCTTCATCAATAGCAAGTTTCTTTACTGCAGAAATCAAAGATGAAATCGTATCCTTTCGTGCTTTATCTCTTGCCTTCATTGCTGCTACCATATCGCTCTGTAATTTTTTGAACTCCATAATAATCCTCCATTTCTCTGACAATACCATATCGTCTGCCAGACACAACGTTTCAAGCTTTTGCTTTCATTCGCCTCAATACACCAATCTAGCTATGCATATCCAGCGTAACTTCCTCTTCAAAGGATATTCCCTTTTTGGTTGGAAGTCAAGTCACCTTCCCATATTCCTTGGCAGCCCTCTCATATTCCTTTGAAACCTTATGAACCATATTTCCTTGGCAGCTTTGTGAACCATATTCCTTGGCAGCCTCTGCCTATAATTATTTTGTTTATTCTATTGTTATTTATTTCAATTCATTGTATATTATTTATGGTGCCTTATTTTGTACAAGTTACAAATAATAAGACGTCTATAAGCCATAACCTGCTTATATTTACAATTATATTGTGTGTATATTTTAGACTGAACAATTTTCATTCTGCTTTATACTTTTAGGTTATGTAAAGAGGTGAAGAAATGTATAATATTGTTATATGCGATGATAATGAAATATTTTGTTTTCAGCTGGAAGACATTCTAAACAGAATATTTAAGGGGAGACCAACTCCTCCACGAATAACTATGTTTAATGAAGCTGAAAAATTAGAAGAATACATAGCAAATGACATGTCCATTGATCTTCTCTTCCTTGATATTGAATTCCATTCCGAATCGGTGAATGGAGTAAATATTGCACAGTTTTTGCGTGAGCAGTCAGAAGGGCAAGCAACACAAGTTGTATTTGTTTCCTCTAAGAGTGAATATGCAATGCAATTATTTCAAGTGCGACCGTTAGATTTTATCATAAAGCCAATTGACTTTGATAAAATTTTACATGTAGTAAAAACGTATGAACGCCTATACGCAACTACCAATCAATATTTTTCATTTACTTTTAATAAAGTAAAACATTTTGCAGATTGCCGTAAAATTGTTTATTTCCAGAGTTCCGGCAGAAATGTCCGGATTGCAACAACGCATGGCAATCTATTATGTTATGATAAACTTTCCAAAATAATAAAGGAATTACCACCAAATCTGTTTGTGCAATTACATAAATCCTATATAGTAAATATAAGCTTTATTGTAGAATACAGCGCAAACGAAGTTGTGATGAGCGATGGTGTACATATACCGATCAGCTATTCCCGCAAAGAAGATGTACATAATTTTTTGAGATTAAATTATTAATTGTTGTACCTGTTTTTAAGGGAAAGGCATTATATTAGAAATCCATGTACGATAATCGCAAACAAACCCGGTAAACTTTCAGACTAAGGTGTCAATTACTTGAAATGAATGGTATTTTCATTATTTTGAATGTTCAGATAAGCTCTATTTCTCATATTCAAAAATTGACCATTTTATCAATGTAAACATTGACGCCTTTTTTCTGTAATTACCAGAAAACAGCAGAAAGAAGGACTACAGATGAACTACTACTCTTTATTTTTTGATACCGTGATCAATATTGCCGGATACTTTATATTGGTTAGCTGTCTGAGTTTATTTTTACATGAGAAAAAAATAAATAAAACCTCCAAAAGCGCAGTAATTTGCACAGTGTGGTTTGTTATCTGGCTGATCAATACCTTTGGAAACAGCGTTAATCTTAACACATTTATTTCATTTGCAGGCTATATGCTAATCTGTCTTCTAATTTATAGAGGATCTGTAGCCAAAAAAATTTTGTCGACTGTTTTTGTCATGGCATTAAGCATTCTTTGCGAAGGTATTGTATTTTTAATAATGCAAAAAATCACAATTATCCCTTTTAACTATACTCTTGGTAGTGCATTTTCTGTACTGCTTTACTTTTTATTTGTAATATTCCTTAACCGCTTTTATAATATGCGTTCTTCCACGCCAATGCCTTTTCATATTTATTTTGCATTTATTATAATATTGGTGGGAAGCGTTGTTTTGTGTGATCTGCTGGTCAATCTTGGCAATAAAAACGAAAATCTGACTATGCTTGCTATGGGGATCCTATGTCTTATAAATATGCTTATCTATTATATGATGGATAAGACCAATCAGATGTATCAGCAGGTACTGCAGCAAGAGGCTATTTCTCAACAAAATGAATTCTACATGCAGCAAATTGCTCTGACCAAAGAAGCCAGTAATCGTGTAAACGCTTTGCAGCACGATTTCAAAAACCATTGTCAAACTGTTGCTTACTACTTAGATTGTAAACAGCCTGATAAAGCAAGTGAATATGTTTTAGGTTTATATAATATGGTTATACCACGTAATCAATACATTAACTCTACCAATATTGCAGTTGACAGCTCAATCAATTTTTACCTATCAAAAGCAGCAAAGTTAAACACCAAACTTTCGTTATCTATAGCAGTTCCACCGGACATATTTGTTAGTGATCTGGATATTAGTATTACCCTTGGAAATCTGCTGAGCAACGCAATAGAAGCCCTAGAAAAATTACAAGACGATGCGGAGCGTAAACTTTCTGTATCTATCCTTTATAAAATGAGCACTTTGTATCTCGAAATTAAAAATACTTTTAGTGGCTCTCTTAAGAAAATTGATAAGGTCACTTTTAAATCAACAAAAAAGGACTCCAGAAATCACGGTTATGGGTTATCTAATGTTAATGAAGTTGTGGAAAAATATGATGGGATTAGTTCCTTTACGACCGAGGGCAATTGGTTTATTGTAAATATCACCCTTTTTTCAGAAAAAAAGAACTCTCAACTTCAAAAATAATACAGTATCTTTTCAGAAAAAAACTCTCAGCTTCAAGAATAATATAGTATCTTTTCAGAAAAAAAACTCTCAACTTCAAGAATAATATAGTCTCATTTCTAATTATTATCTTCTTTTTTTGTTATCTAATATATGATATTTTTGCAAAATTTGACCATTTTTTCGATATTTTGATTATCAAACCTTTTATTTTTGACATATAACCTTATATTTTTGACATATACCAAAAGTAGTACTTTTTTCCTGTTATAATATAAATGTAACAGCAAATCATCGGTTGGGTATACCAAATATATTCATCCCGCTACATTTGAAAGGAGTCATTATGAAAAAACTTATTTTATTTGTAAGCAAAAACTTGTGCAACGTTGCTGTGTTTGCTGCAGCTTTTGCCGTAACAACATCATGTTCACGTTGGTTTTACCAGGAAGAATTAGACGAGCAAGTAATGAGTTTAAATCGTTACCGCGATTAAAACATGATTGATCGTTTAGTGAATTATTTCCGATTCTTAGGATTGGTAGATGATTCCAATGACAAAATAATTAAATATGGATTGCGACGTGTATGTTTATTCCTAACTGATTTTGCAATAATTTTATTATTGTCGTATCTCTTAGGAAATATATGGGTGGGGATCTTGTTCGAACTAGCGTATTCCCTATTACGCATTTATGCAGGAGGCTTTCATGCATCAAAAGAAGCTTATTGTTTTGTTTTATCATACTCTAGCATAATCATAAGCCTCTGTCTGATAAATTACATGCACATATCAACTTTCTTGATGTTCATTGCTTGCATAACAATGTTCATTTCTATAGTTCTATTATCCCCCATAGAGCACAAGAACAAACCCTTGTGTACGAAAGAACGGATAATATATCGCCGCAATACCATAATAATTCTCATTGCAGAATTAGGTGCACTTTTTTATTTTAATTGGAGTCATCAATTATTATTTGCGAAATCAATTTTAGCAGCCATACTTTTGGTTGGACTTGCTCAGTGGTTTGCATTGTTACAAAAGAAATTCTAATTATGTATTTCATCAATTAGAATACAAAATATTATTTGACATCTGGAGCTATCTCTCTATGATAGCTCCCTTTTCTTTTTAAAAGATTGAGGTGTGAAAAATCCTTTTTTGGATATTCTTTTTGTGCTGGGATATTTTAAGCTTTTTGTGCTGTGCTGGGATATTTTAAGGCGATGCGACGCATCGTTGATAGATATTATGGTCAAAAATTCAGAAAAATAGCCTGTCAGGGAAATTTAGGCCTTTTGACACTTAAGACACTTTAATCCTATTAAAAAAGCAAAGCCAGCGCTTTGCTTTGCAAGAATTGTTAAAGCAATTCTTGTTGGCTTCCCTCTACGTTACGAGCATTTTCCTATAAAGTAAAAAAGCTCATAGATAAACTATGAGCTTTTTACGTGAGACACGGGGGATTCGAACCCCCGACAACTTGATTAAAAGTCAAGTGCTCTAC
>OKSC01000714.1_pt1 | contig 37267 bp, 26 predicted proteins | sample 1601161 | NCBI WGS metagenome assembly OKSC01 (sample SAMEA3541552, study PRJEB24748) | human gut metagenome | biome: human gut; feature: human-associated habitat; material: faeces | place: China | collected 2012 | reverse complement strand
CCCCGCCGTATCCAGCGCATAAAGCTCCGCCCCCTCCCCGGCCGGGAAAGAGACCTCCGCCGTTCCGGCCGCCGCCATGTGGGGCAGCTGCCCCCAGCGTTCGATGAGGGTCATCTCCGGCGAAGAGAATTTCGCCTTGAACGCCTGCGTGTCGGTCAGGTGGAAAAGGAGAATCCGCCGGGACTCCGCCAGCGGCCGGCCGTCGCGGGAGAGCGCGGCGAAAACGCCTCTCCCTTTCAGGTTTCTTACCTGCCAGAATTTACCGGAGCAGTTCTCTCCGGATGGCAGAATGAACGCCTCGCACTCCGGCGTCAGCACGGAAAAAGTCTGTTTCCGGGTATTGGAGAAAATCTGACCGTTTGCCCCGTCCAGCCGCCCCGACTCCAAATCGATCAGATCGTCCGACACCACACGAAGCGCCTTCAGTTTCGCGAGGAAATCGTTCCCTTTCCGCCGCGCATCCAGAACCGGCAGTTTTCCGCGATATTCGGGGAAGTTGTCGCCGGTGTCGATCAGCGCGACCGTATCGGGGGGCAGACTTTTCATGGGATCGTCCGTACCGTTTCCGACGATGCCTCCCAGCCGCACCACCCGGCCGAGACGGCTCAGCGACATCGAATACTCCTGTCCGGCGATCAGGCCATCCGCACTGCCGATCACCGTGACAAGCGCCGCCGGAGCCGGACGGACGGAACCGGAGCGGAACAGCGCCGCCCCCAGCTGGTTCGACAAAGCCTTGACGCAGTCGTTGGCGATATTGAAGTGGTTGGCGACAAGATCTTTCGTGATGTCTCCATTCCAATGCGACCAGGCGAACTGGCAGAGCATGTCCCACCCCTGAAGTCCGGCATAAGAGGCCATCATCAGCGGCCCCTCGGCCCGGAAGACATTCGGTTTGCAGAAATCGAATTCCGAGACGCTGAACGGTTTGCCGAAAAGTCGCGTCAGGAAGATTTCATCGGGCGATGTGCCGTGGCTGACCGCCGAACGCTGGCTGCACGCTGATGGTACATCGTAAGTACCGGAAGGCCCCGCCCAGTAGACATGGTTGTCCACGAAATCGTATCCGCTGCGCATCACCGAAAGCATCGGCCCGGTAAGCATGTTCGAATCGGCCAGAATGCAGGTCACTCCCTGTTCGCGGACGAACTCGACCATCTGCCGGGAACGGCGGCGGTAGGTTTCGAGCAGAAAGGCGCTGAAAAGCCGCTGCCGCCCGTCTCTGTCGTCCGGCTCCCGGAGTTTCTTTGCGGCGAGCCATTCGAGGTACGCTTTCCGGTAATGCTCCCTCACCAGCGGCGAAGCTTCGGCCGTCTTGTCGATATTGCCTTCGTTGATGATATTAATCGAAATCAGCACCGGGTCATCCTTCAGCGCCAGCCCGGTGTAAGGGTTCACATGGTTCAGGAACGCCCGGCAGTACTCCTTCCAGTTCTCGAACACCGAGTCCATGATCCAGAACAACCCCTTGTATTCGCCGTATGCGATCACCCGGTCGGGAAACTCCGGAATCTCTCCCCGGCCGGGGACCCGGGAGACATAGAGGTCGGTAGAGACATAGATGCCGCGCTTCTTCAGCGCCGCGATCAGGTACTCCAACTGGTCCATCCGCTCCGGCTGGAGGCGGGTGCTCACCGTATCGGTCAGCGGCTCATCGTGATGGTGAATCCGGATCTGGTTGAATCCGCAGGCCGCCATCCGGTCGGCGAAGCGGTCCGCCTGCGCCTTGTCCAGATAAAAAGAGGTCCCGCTGATGTTGGTGCCGTAGAAGCGGACCGGCGTCTCCGGACGATCGCGGAACACCAGCTTGTCGCCGCGGCGGACCAGCGGACCGTACTTGCCGGCCGGTGCGTCGAGCGTGTCGGAGAAGTCCAGGATCGACCCTTTTTCGATCTCCTTGTAAAATGGGATTTCGCGCCATTCGTCACCGGCGATGATGAAGTACGGCGCCACCTCCGAGCGCGGCGCCTCCCAGTCGCTCACCGTGGCGCCGACGATCCCCCAGACAGCTTCTTTCGCGGAACGGAACTCCACCCGGGCGACCGGGAGCGGACGAAGTGCGAAACGGGAGCGGAAAAGCCCGACGTATGCGACAGCATTCTCCGCCGTCCAGACCACCTCCCCATTGGGATACTGCGCCGGCCCCCACCAGTTGCCGACCTCGCGGCCGCCGCGCACCTCGAACGTGTCGGCGGAGCCGTCCCGGTAAGTCACCTTCACGCTGCCGACCTGCGGTCCCGGCCAGGCGATCGCGTGGAGCAGATAAAGCGTTGTACCGGAAACGTTCTCCGGCACCTCGCATGCGGCGGCATCCGGGAACTTCGGGCGCGCTTTGCCGGCGAGCATGATGCAGCTTCTGCCGCCGTTTTTTGCCGGGTCGATGACGTCAAACGTAATCCCCTTCATGACCTGCCTGCCGGGCGTCAGCATCCGCAGATCATTCTCCGGCCCCTGATCGGTCCAGCCGCCTTTGCCGTCACCGGCAACGTCGTCGGCAAATCCGGCATTCACCACCCTGCGCAGGTCGAGGGGAATGCCTTTCCCCTCGCCGCATCGGACCGTCAGCGCCAGCGAAGCGGCAGTGATTCTGCCGAAACCGGGCGTCAGTCGAATCCGCACGGTATAGCTCGGCAGCTTGTAGGCCCGGTTGTCCTGAATATGCAGTTCAAAGTCACCGCGAAGCGAAATCCAGCCGTTCCGGGCCGGAATTTCCAGCATCGCCGCCCGCCGGTGAACAATAAGCCCTTTCTGCTCCTCCCGGGGCAGCATGAAAGGCTTTCCATCGATTTTCAGGGTGTTCCCGGCGTATTCTTTTACCGGCAGCCGTGTTTCGAGGCTGAGCGAAGCGAGTTCCGCCGGTTCGGTAAAGGAGACATCGGCCCGGTAACGGAAACTCTCCCCTTCCGGCGTCAGCGCCAGTTTGAGTTCTCCGGCCGGAAAATCCGGGATCGTGACCCGGAAGGCGGCGGAATCAGTTCCGCCCTCCCGGCGGTGAAAAACGGCATCGCGCCAGCGGCCGTCGTAGGAGAACGCAGTCCAGCTTTTGTTGACGAAAGTGACGAGCCAGGAAGTGCCGTCCAGTTCCAGGGCGCCGAATTCATTGAGCCGCGGAGCCGTCCCGGCAGCCGAAAGCGCTCCGGCCAGAAGAAGAATAAAAAGACAGAAGAATTTTTGCATGGAAACACCTTTTCTCAGAGTTCGTCGATTTTGACCATGCCGCCGTTGCCGGTGCCGTTCTGGTACTCCGCTGCGCGGATTTTCCGCACGGAGCCGTTGGCGCGGAAGAGCGGCGCCTCCCGATTGGAGTGGGAGATATACGCATCGCGCCACAACAGCGTGGTTCCGGCCGAGCAGATGATCAGCATCTCGCGGGAGAGCTTGTTCAGCGGCCTGCCCAGCCCCGTGAAGCTCCAGCTGGTGCAGACATTGCCCGTCTGGCTGTCGCGGAGAAACAGGTAATCGGTGCGGCGCCTGCTGCTGTGCATCCACGCTTCGGGATCGCCGTTGCCGGAAGGACAGCGAAAGATCAGCGGCCGCGGACGCGAGTCCGTTCCGTCGCAGATCTGCGGCCCGCCGACATAAGAACTGACGCGCCCCAGGCCGATGGTTTCACTGGCGTAAAGATTCCACGGCGTCGCGCCGCCGTCGGAATTTTTACCGGTTTTGGGCAGCTGTTCGCGGTTGTCGTTCGCATACATGGTTACGCCCGTGCCGAGCTGCCTGACATTGCTGACGCACTGTGTGGTACGGGCGTTCTCCCGCGCTTTATTCAACGCCGGCAGCAGCATCGCCGCCAGAATCGCGATGATCGCTATGACAACGAGCAGCTCAATAAGAGTAAACTGCCTTATACGACAGTATGCGGGGGCGTGTCCGCCGCCTCCCCGCCCGGCGGAGAAAATGTAAAAAAAACGAAACGCCGATGATCTGAAGCATACGGATTCTTTTCTATTTACCTGATACATTTCGTATTCCTCCTTAAAATTGGTTATTGTCCCAAAGGTTGTGAGACACATTTGTAATTTCCAACGCCGATAACGACGTTACTGATAATTTCCATATGTTTTGTCAGTAGTCCCTCCATGCTCCGGTATTGGTGAATCGTTACAGTAAGGAGTTTTTTTGTTGTCCACCCATCGTCATGCTCGTATTCCGATCATTTTACTTGCGCGGTCACGACTCACTATGGATTCTCCAGTAAAAATAACTTGGTTTCGCCGTGTTGCATGTGAAACATAAGACGATCTACGATTTGCACTTCATTCGAAATCAGATCAATGAGTCGTCGTTTTCTCGGAAGAGTCAGGCATTTATCTCCAGTGGTAACTGCATGGATCATGATAGCGCTTTCCGAGACGGAAAATACATCATCGCAGGAGAGATAAACGTGAGCTCCTGCCTCGGCGAACCGCGTACGTAACTCACGCGCAGAAATTGTCGGAATCAATTCTGTGCCCGGCGGCAGAGAAACGAATGCCTCCTGAGGATTTTCGGGAGGGCGGAAGTAAAAAAATGTGCACTGGTTAGAATTCAGCAGGCGTGTAAGCTGAGCATTCTCCTGTGAAGATAGAAAACGAACATCCAAACCAACGATGATTTTGTACTTCTTTAATTCTAATGAAGTAAGATCGCTGGTCAGGTAAAGATCAAAGGGTACTCCACTGCGGCAAAGTTCTCCGATCTGCATATTATAAAGTTGTTCAGAAAGAAGGTTACCTTCGCAACCACGTGGCGGAAGATTGAATTCACTTTCGGGAGAAATAATTACTGCAACCTCCGCGATACGCTTCCGAGGGAGACGCATACTGTAATCGCCCCAACGCTTCAATCTGGCAATCTCCTCCATCAATTTTTTATCATGGAAATTACCGCCATTCAGATCCATAAACCACATTCCGATATTATGTGTAAGCATGTTTCCGAATTCACGGCGGAGAATGGCCAGCGACTCCTCACAATCAACAGGACTACCCTTCGCCGGAACATATTCGACACCATTATTCACTCTTCCGTCAAGCCAAGTACGATCATCGCCCTCATCGATGAAAAGCTTGTTATGGAGCGCCACACTTGCAGGATAATGGCGAAAATACCCATCTTGACCCACCGCGCGTCGTTCATAAGAATGTGGTGCACTAAGGATATCAACACTTTTCAGGTTGAGCAACCGGGATACTGCGCGATGATCTCCTTCAATACCCCACTGTGCTGAATTGGGCATATCTGGCATATAACCGTAAAAAACAACGGTCAAAAAATCACTTTCCTGTTTGACTATCTGGCAGAAATGATCAATCGCATCTACGGCAGTATTCTGCTGGATACGATAATATTGCGGATCACGCATTTCCGGCGGAGGAATGGGATGCCCATAATAACGTTCCATTGCAAGAGATGTATCTGGCCGCAATTGCGGAGACCAGCAATGCCATTCCCCGGTAATGCCATTGCAGATATGAATTCCAATTACACAGCTGGCATAATCAGCTTCTGCAATATGGCGAATAAGAAGTCTAAACGCTTCTCCCATTTCTTTTTTCCAACGTTCTGAAGCAAAAGATTCATGCAACGTCCCTTGCAAAAGGCCTTCGTAACGGGAATCCGGCGCCTCTTTGAAAAAACGACAACGCTCCTCCGGATGTTCTTGCAACCACCAATCAGGGGCAGAAACGTATATACGTGGAATACAGTATGCCTTTGGAAGTAATTGATGGAAGCGGCGCAAAGCTGTGTCAATTCTGGAGTAATCGTATTGATTCTCTCCAATCCAGTATGGATGGTCATAATGCGGAATAGAACGAAAAAAGCTAAAGAGTTCAATTCCTGCCGCAGAAAACGCCCTTGCATCCTCTTCTTCGATTTCTGTCTGCCAAAAAAGTAATGGGAAAATGGGGGTATTATTTTTGAAGAAAGTCGGAGCGCCTCGGTAATTGCGAATAGAGAATGGATTCATAGCAATCAAATCATCCTATGGTAAAGGTCTATAAAACAACAGTCGTTATTATACTGAACGCCCTAATTGTCCCTGCTGGAATGTCTCCATAAAGATTTGCTTTTAATTCATACCGGCGTTATTTGCTTTTAATTCATACCGGCGTTATTATATATTATACTAGAGTAAAAACAAAAATCTTTACTTTTTCAGCCATACTTTTGGATTTTTCAGACAATTCATGATAAGTAAAAGCCCATCCTGCATGAAAGTTGAGACGCATTGGCACTTCTACGGCCGGTGCGGCGTCTCCATTTCATCGATCCGTTACCCGGGGAACCCGGATTCGGAGCTGATGCACTATCATGATTTTCACGAGCTGGTCATCGTGCGTGAGGGAACGGGACGCCATCTTTATCCGGGCGGCTCATGTCCGCTCGGCAAGGGAAACTTCTTCGTGGTCCGCCCCGGAAGTCCGCACGGTTATGCGGATTGCCGGAATTTTGAACTGGTCAATGTGCTCTTCTTTCCGGAACTGCTGCTGTTCTCCTGGGAAAAAGCGGAGGCGGACCCGGGGATCAGCCGGCTGCTCGACTCCGTCCCCTCCCCAGACGGAAGCTCCGCTCCCGGGGCTCCCCCCTGCCTGAATGCCGGGGCCTTCGACACAATCCGGCCGCTCCTTCTGGCGATGAAGCGGGAACGGCTGGAGAAAAAGAGCGATTTCGAGCTGGCGATGAATGCGAATTTCCTGCAGCTGCTGCTGAATCTCTCCCGTGCCGTTCTCGGTTCGAAACCGGCGCGGCCGGCCGGAGAACCGCGGCTGAACCGGTTGATCGGCTTTCTGAAAACGAACTACCCCGATCCGCGGCTGCAGATCTCCGGGATCGCGGCGGAGAACAATATGACGCTCAAGACCATGGAACGGCTGTTCAGGAAATACACCGGCGTTTCTCCGGCCGCCTACCTCTCCGGGCTGCGGCTGGAACACGCCGCGGAGCTGCTGAAAAGCCCGGAGTGCTCCATCACGGAAACCGCATTCCGCTGCGGTTTCTCCAACCTCGCCTACTTCTCCCGGGTGTTCCGGCAGAAATACGGACTTTCCCCGCGCGAATACCGGCACAATTCCAACGCGCTCCCTCCGGCCGCCCCCCGTGCCTGAACCGCGAAACCGGCGCGCCCCGGCAGCCCTCGCAGCAGAAATTGCCGTACCTGCACAAAAACGGCCGCTGTCCTTACCTTAGTCGCACGCAGAGAGACAATAAAGATCGGAAGTTACACAAAGCTTGCACAAAGGTGGTACACCCAAAGTGTAGAGCCAACTACCCGCAGCTTGAGCTCAAAATAAGTTACAACCCATTGGTCTGAAACGAAAAACTATCGTTCTGACCTGATGGTTTTGCAAGGCTTCCAAGATCGTAAAAACGGCACTTTTCGGCACTTTTTCCCTTGTAAACGGCACCCGATGGCACCCTTTAAAAAGAGTGGTACCCCGGCTCCAATCCTGAAATCAAACAACTATAAATACTATATCATCTCAACAAAAAAATGCAATCGGATCAATCAGCATCTTTTACATCACGATATAACGAAGCTGGAGATGTTCCGAGTAGTTTTGCCATTTCCTCTTTTCCAAACTTTTCTACCTTGATGTAGTAGTCTCTTATCCGATTCCGTTCTTCCGTTGCAGAACATCCGGGCGAGTAGAGATGCCATCTGCCCGGTGACTCCGGCTGATATATTTTAAACACCGTTTGTTCCCGTCCCAGCCAGCCTGTTCGGACAGCGTCGAAGCTGACTGTTATCGGTTCCGAAAGAGGTCGGGATTGTTCACCTTCCCGCCTGAGTTTCATCACATATGCAAAAGATTCTTTGATGATATTGTAACCCGACATTTTTTGCGAGTCTGACGCTTTGGCATGGTTTAAAATCAAAGTGGCTAAATTACGCTCATTGAGTATCCGCAAAAGCGCCCGCAAACCGCGATGAGTGTTTACCTCATCACTCAAACTCGTAAATTCATGGTAAGTGTCGATAATGAGTACATCCACCGGATGATTTGATTCTCCTTCATTCTGAGCTTTATCAAGCAAATCCAATAACTTCTGATGATTTTCGGGAAGAGTAAAATTGATTCCTGACAACCCTATTTCAGGCATGTTTTTCCAAAGAAAGTTCTTTGCATCTTTCTCTGTTTCGTTTTTTTCAGTATGCCAATACTTTCGGCACATCCGTTTTAAAAAATCCTGATGTTCATTAGGCTGATTTTCAAAATCAAGATACAGAACTTTATAAGAGTCAAAGTTTCCCTTGCTTGCTCCCCAGCTGTTTTCTATAAACAACCGTCTCTTTTGCCGACTGCTCAAGCAAGCAGCAATGCTGTGAGCTAACGCACTTTTACCGATCCCCTTGCTCGCATACAGCAGAGTTCCTTTACCGCGGACAAGAAAAGGCCAGAGAATGTAGTCCAACCGATTCATATTTGTCACTTCAAGAATATCTGTTGAAGCTTGTGGCGATAAGGCAAGCCGCTCCCGTTCTGTTTTCCACCATGCTTCCGGCGGTATGTCAATCCTCTGCTCTGCCGTTTCTCGAATCGTTTCAAACTCTTCCGACGTCAATATCCGTATATCTTCTTTATAAGGCAGCGGGGGAGCTGCTTTATATGCCGAGATCAACTCTTGAATACTATGCAGAACAGGAAGAGGACGATACCAGACAGGAACGCGAACGAACTGAAGTTCTATTGCTTGAGATTCCTTCAAATAATCTGCCAGCTTACCGGTTTTCAAACAGGCTTCTTCGAATGTTCTGCCTGAATGATTCGTGACAAGCAGATAAGGCAGACGACCTTTTAACGGCTTCCAATCCACCTGATCATAATGTCCATCATCACACATAAAACTGGTGAAAATCAATTTCTCCGGCTCTATCTTTGCTTGATTAAGGGCGGCTATTTCAAGGCTGTCGGTCAATATGACAGGTGCATCCGGATAAGCTGCCAACTCCTGCAAATTGAATAAAGATAATTTCTTTTCACCCGGAACAGCCATGCAATATTGTTGAAGAGTCTGCTTGACCTGCCAGCGTGTCACGGGCAGGAAACTTTTTTGCTGAAAAGTATCATCATAACATTTCAACACAGTCATGACTGTATAGTTATCTTTGTCCTTGAATGGAAAAAGAAACTGTTGCGATCTTTCATACGCCTTGGGCCGATATTCTAATAATGAATCTAGCAATCGCTTTGCAGAGAACATGCTTTTTAAGGAATCGTGAACACTTTCAGCTTCACTTTGTCCAGAAATGACAGGCTCGAATGGTATTGTCGAAACACCCTCTTCAAGCTGTGAGAAATGATGAGACAAAGAGATCGGTGATAACGGCAATGCTTCCTTACGAAAGAAACGGCAGATTTTCCCCGGAGTATTATGGGAAGTTAATGGTTCTGCCAGCTGGAAAGTCGAATGCTCAGTAAAATGCTTTTTCAACTCCTTTTGAAGTTTACCTGAACAATTATGCAAAATATTTACAGCTCCGGAGTCATTCCAGTAAAAAGAGGGTTTTGCATTGTGTAAATTTAGCGTCAAGAGACTTTCGCATTTACTTCTCTCAAACAATGAATCTTTTATATGCCAGCGTCCACTAATCTGGAAGTAGTCAGTTGTTGTTTCTGTTCTCGTTATGCAGTAACTGGAAAAATTCCAAAAATAACATACATCTACGTAGGTGTAACCGACTGTCGTGGGTGCAGGAAAAGTCGTCGGTGCAGTAACTTGAACCGACAGTGGGGCAGGCAATTTAAGAGTAAGAACATTTTCATTGATGCATACATTGAAAAGCGAAGACAAATCCTCCAGAGAAGCATTATCTATCAGCATGGAAGCACGTGCTTCCATGCTGATAGAATTACGCCAGGCTGTATCCTCCGGAATATTGTCAATCGGCACAAAAAAATTTACAAAGAACTCTTTCAGTTCATTTTGTGTATCCATCAGTAAACCTGCTCAAAGTAATTTACAAAATTTTCCGGAATTTGAACTCCATTGGATTCAGCCAGTAACCGCAATTCCGCAGGAGTGATTTTTTGAATTTGCATATCGCTTAACTGTGTTGCCGGATACATTATCCCGTCCCAGTTATAATCTGTTTCGCACCGGTTGGCCGCCTCCATTTTCATAAAACGAACCACTGGAACGCCTTGTCTTTTCATGGCAACTGCAAGGTTCAAAGCAAAAGCAAGATCAAATGTATTTTCAGAAATCAAAATATGATTTTGTTTTTTATGCAACCCTTCACAGGATACATAGGGAATCGAATCAAGTCCGCCAAGAATACATCCTGTTGCTACTGAACCATTCGAAAATTTCAAGCGCATAATGCCGGGGTTATGATAGAGAATCACATGCTCAGCTGCGGGGTTACAGATTTTGTCCACGCCCCAAATGGAAACATTGGCATTTTGTTGAAAATATACCTTGAAAGGTCCCGAAAAATTACTACGTGCTCTATAACAATAAGGCAGGATTAAAACCTTTTCCCCTACTGGAATCATTTCAAATGAACAGCCTACATTTCCCCTGTAATCATAAATGTAAAACAACCGACCATATTCGCTACATGCTTCAAACAGCTCAGGGGGCGTTAGAAAGATGTCCCCCATAATTTCCTGGTAGGAACCTCCCCAACTTCCAGTATACTCATATTTGAAAGCAAGCTGTTCTGCTCCTAAATATTCAGCTTCTTGAAATCCGCATTCATCATAACCATATTTTGTTATTGCTTCATCATGAAAAAGTAAACGCAAAAAATAAAAGGGAGTATGCTTCAGGCAAGGAAGAGTTACTGGCAAACGTTTTCCATCTTGAATATCTTGGGCTATCACCAACTCTTCGCGAAAGTTATAAGTAAATGGAAAGCGATAACACATTATTATCGGCTGAGAGTTCTTATTGACAGAAACCCAATAATCACCAATTTGAATTGGTTTCGGAAACGGAGTATTTTGTTGATCTCGTATTAAAATATTCGAAAGACGCTCATTCACACGCGACATTTGAATAATTTTTGCCGATTGTTTCCAGTCGCAGTTTAACAAGGTCAACTTCTGTTTTGAAAAATCTTCTGCAACCTTCGCAAAGAGCATCTTCTCTGACGGGCAAATATTCTGCCTGTAACTTGCTGCTCCGGGTGTTTTTTGTGCCATTGTTATATCCTCTTTGTTAGATTTTACCAAATCGTTTTTGTTACTTTTCTATTTTTAGTCCCGCATACCCTTTTGTCTTTTGCCTTGGGGCAGACTGGACGCTTTCTCTCTGCATGGATTTCAAAGTCACGACTAATGCAGGAAATTTTTTTATACACCCTATGAAAAATCATCATTCTCTATTTCAAAACCGACTGATAAAATTGTATCTGCCGGGCGTTAGGGGGCTGTCCGCGGTGCCCATGCTCAAATTCCGGCGGACAACGTGCTCAAATTCCGGCGGAGGTCATGCTCATATTCCGGCGGATTTCGGTGCGTGCCCACAGCCTGATAAAGGATATAACAAAAACCATTTGCGTTCATCTCGAGCAACTTGCGCGCGGGCGGCTCCGGTTCATTCGGACGCAAAATCCAAAAATCTGGAGTATCACAGAAGGGAGACGGCTCAGAACGTCCCCCGGCAAAGAAAGCGACGGCGGGAAACTCACTCCAGACCACCGGGCGCCGGTGCGAATGATAGATCTGTCGATGAGCGGGAACCTGATCCGTTGCAGGTCCGACGTAGTTCGCTCGAATCGCCGGAACCGCCTGAGCGATCACCTCGAGTTCCCCGTGTTTTCGTCTGGAATAATAGTTTTTCAGTGACGGCGCCATTCCATCGAAAAACAGGATGGCCAGCGCGAGGCAGCCGGCACTCCACAGACACCATGCCGGAATGCGGAAACGATATTGCAGGTAGAGAACTCGGAGTCCGTATGCCGTCCATCCGAATAACAGCGGAGCTGCCGGCAGCAGATAACGGCGTGAAATTTCCCATTTCCCGTCCCCGACGATGAGTTGCAAAATCTCCAGCAACAGATGCCCTGCGAAACAGACGAGTACGATGGTCTCCCGACGATTCCAAAGCCCGGTTTTGATTCGCCAGGCAATCACGCAGAATGCCAGAATTGAGAAATAGGGATAACATCCCTTGACAATGGCGCTGATCATATTCCGCCTCCCCAGCCGGGAATGCCGAGATGTTCCAAAATCAGCGAATAACGGGAATTCGGCACCGGGTAGCCGCTCCAGCGATAGTTTAAATACAGTTGCGGAGAAATCAGAACCGTGGTCAGGATCAGTAAGGCAGCGCAGCGGAGAAGATTTCGGTGGTTTCCCGTAACATCCCAGACAATAAAGCAGAGGATTCCGGCGGCAGCGATCAGTGGACCATCGACACGAAGCATTGTCAGCAGTGCCGCACCGACGGCGCTCACCGGAACTGCCCGCCATGAACGACAACTTTCATAAAACATCAGCAAGCCAAGCACCAAAAGAAACAATCCGAGCGAACGACCGTTATCACGTAAACCATCGTAGACGTAACGTTGTAGATGGGAGGCGGCCAAATAGAGTAGTTCAGCCAGCAGGGCGATTCTCCGATCCCCCCAGAGTTTCAGAACGATACCGTAAAGCGGAATGGCCGCCGTCGCCCACAGCAGAAGTGCCGCCACCTGACAGGCTCGGAAGCCGTCCACCCCGGTCAGCCACGCGATTCCACCGGAGAGTGCCGGGAAAAATACGCCGGAATGGGGATGAAACGCATAGAACCAATCTCCCTCGGCAAAAGCTTGCGCCATCGGAGCATAGCGCGTCGCCGTATCATCTGCCGGAATCGGATTGAGCCAAAGCAACGTTCCCAGCACCAGCAGGCCGCATAACGGAAGAAACAATGCGGAAAACCAGGCATTGTCGGTATATTTTCTCATTGGTGCCGGTATCTCTCGATTGATTCCCGTACCGGCAATTCAGGGAGAGACACACCGTCTTCAATCTGAATAATCCGGTTACACAAATGTTCCAGGACACTCAATGCATGCGAAACCATGACTACGGTAATACCGGATTGGATTTTTTCCGTGATCAGCTGCCCGGCCTTCTTCTGAAATTCGTCATCCCCGGCCACAAAGGTTTCATCAATCAGTAAAACCTGCGAATGCAGATAATAGGCAATGGCAAACCCAAGCCGGGTACGCATGCCGGAAGAATACACTTTGATCGGTTGATCAATGAATTCGCCGAGTCCGGCCAGTTCGATGATCGGATCGGCGTGCTGCAGAATTTTCCGGCGTGGTACTCCCATCTGAATCCCTTCAAGCATGATGTTCTGCCGCCCGGACAAGCGATCTTCGAATCCGGAACCGAACGAGAGGATTCCGACATGCTCATAAGCCCGGCGGATAACTCCCGTATCCGGTTTGAGGATACCGGCCAACAGACGCAACAGGGTTGTTTTTCCGGCTCCGTTCCGGCCGATGATGCCGACAACATCGCCGGAGCGTATCTGGAAATTGACATCCTTCAATGCTTGGAACCGGTTTTTCCGCCAGGGGAAAGATGCGGATTTCATATAGCTTATGCCGACATGGCACACATCATACACAATCATGGACTGGTTCATGGTTCAGGTCATCCTCGGATATTGTTTGCCGAAGTGTTTCAACATCCAGCCGCCGACGGCCAGCAGGATACATGTCCAGAGAGCCGGTCCCGCCAAGCTCTGCCAGTCCGGGAAACAGCCGTCCATCATCACTCGACGGAGCTGGCTGATGATAACCGCAAGCGGATTGAATGCCAGCACTTTCTGTATTCCCTCCGGAAGCAGCGTCAAGTCGAAAAACACACCGCTCAGAAACATCATCAGATGCAACAGAAACTCCACCACAAGCACCATATCCGGGCAGAACGGCGTAACCGCGGCCAGTATCATCCCGGTCCCGCAAGTCAATAACAATAATAACAGTAACAACAGCGGAAGCGTCATCAGAGCCGCAGAAACGGTGCCGCCCAGAAATGGAGCCAACAGTAAAAGCAGGATAAATGCGGTCAGGAACTTCACCAGATTGACGATGCAGATACTCACCGGGAAGACGTATTTCTCAATGTTCAACTGCAGCATCAGCGGCCGATAGGTAATCAATGCGGCGCAACTTCGGATCAAAGTATTGGCCCAGAGCTGCCAGACCGTGATCCCGATGAACAGAAACAATGTAAACCGATCGTCCGGATAGGGAATCAGCCACCGGAATGCCACATAATAGACGGCCAGCGCCAGAAACGGTTGCAAAACCCACCAGATGTAGCCGGCATAATTGTTGCTGGCCTCGGCTTTCAGTTCCGCCATGCTCCGATAATAGATGATGTTCCAATTTTGAATGAATTGTTTCAATGAGCCATTTCCTCAATTTCAAGTATTTGAAAGAACCGATGCAGATTCTTTTCCGTATAATGGGACAGAATATGGGTTCTCAATTCCGGAGACGGCGGCAGGTGTACCGCTTCCCGAATTCGCGCCGCATCAATACGGGACGGATCAAGATACATTGAACGCGCGCCGAAATATTCCCGGATCGGAGCAATTTCCGACAACAGAAGATTGCATCCCAAAGCAGCCGCCTCCAGATTGGCGATTCCCGGCGTTTCTTCAAAACTGGCGGAAATCGCCAGACGGCTTTGCGCCAGCAGTTTCAACGTATCATAATGGGAAAGCGCACCGGTAAACAGATGTTGGCCGGCGCTTTCCCGCCGGCAGCGTTCCAGATAGCGTTGGTGCATCGGCCGGGCCGTACCGACAAAGGTGATCTGCAAGTCAAGTCCACGCAGAGCTCGAATCAATCCCAATTGGTTTTTACGAGGGCAGAAGTGCCCGATACAAATGATCCGCTGACGTTTATTCCAAGGCGCCGGTTCCTGTACCGTCAATGTTTCCTGATCGACGACATTGGGAATCACGACCACCCGTGAGGTGTTGGCACCTTCGCGAAGCAACAACGTTTTTTCTGCTTCGGAGTTGACGATCAAACACGAACTTTGGGTCAACATTCTCTCACGGCAATGCCGCCACGAACGGAATTGCATGTAATGAGAGGCGGAGTCTGACGGTTCCCGAAGACAGCGGTACCAGATTTTGAACTGCTCCGGCAAAGCCCGCCAAAATCCAGCGGTATTCGCGTGAAAACAGGTCGGCAGCAGTACCACGGGCAGGCCATTGCGGATTGCGGTATGCCACGGTTGAAAACTGTCATGCGGCCGCTCCAGATGCCAGACAAACACTATGTCGTTTCCTTCGAGATCCGACGGTGCGACGGAACCGGAATGCAACCGGACATGATTTCCCGACTGTCGCAGAATTCGTGCATAGGACTCCATCTGCATGGTATCCCCGCCGGGATGGCGCAAATAATCCCGGCGGAGGCAAAACAGAACCCTTTTGTTACGCATGGAATTCCTGCTCCGTTTTTTTTAACCCGGAAAGAAAGACCATTCCGCACTCATATTTCAACACTCGCGGCAGATTGCGTTCCAGCGTGGGATCTAGGTTCGCCGGATTTTCCTGATAAAGTTCCCGTTCCAGATAGTCGCAGATAAAACCGCTGACGATATCCGCCGCCTGCGCCTCGGCGGGAGAGAATTTTCGCAGCAGCGCCGAAAACTCCTCGCCGAAAACATCGGTATTGTTGATGAACCCTTGGACGGTAAAAAAGGGAAACAGCATGGCGTTACGCAGGTGAATCTGCTCGAAATACGGCTCGAAACGCCGCTTGATCGCGACCGGTGACTCCACCCCGATATGTCCGTCCACGTAAACGTACTTACGGAGCGGATCATCCGGATCATCCTGATTGCAATGCAGGTAGTCGTAATTTCCGCTTTCGATCAGATGGATGGTCCGGCCGCCGGGACGCAATACGCGGGCAACTTCCGCAATCAAGGCGTCTTTGTAACGGAACTCCACATGCCCGAAAAAATCACTGCTGAATACGGCGTCAAAACTGCCATCGGGAAAAGGCAGCTGATCCAGCGCCTGCTGCGTCACGACCTCATCATAACACTCTCCGGCGCGTTTGGTGCAATCCGGATCCAGGTCGATTCCGGTCAGATGATCGGCATAGCCGTGCTGTTTGAGCGTCAAGCCGTAAGGTCCGCATCCGCATCCGAGATCAAGCACCCGTCCCCCCTGAAGCTCCCGGCAGAGATGACGGATTCGGGAAGCTCCGAGCAGAAAACGGTTTACCGGATCGGACAGATAATCGTGACTGGGAACCGAATTGAATTTGTTTTTATAGAACTCCTGCGGAACAATGCCGAAGGAGGTATAAGTGACATCTTCCAGTTTATCGAACATCTTCCGTTTCCTCAGTGTTATCCTGTTTTTCCCGTACCATGTCCGCAATGATGGAAGCCCGAATCGCCCAGGTATTGGATTCGGCAAGCGCCTCCAGTTTTTTCCGCAGTTTCTCCAAATCTTCATCTTTCAGGCCGGCGGCCTGTTTTAATTTTGCAATATAATCGTCCCGGCTTTCGGCTACCATGACGCCCTGTTCCCGATACTGCATGACTTCAGCAAATCCGGTGGTTACAACCGGCGTTCCCGAAGCGCAATATTCAAAAAGCTTGATCGGCGAAGCGGCATCTGTAACCGGGTTGATTTTAAAAGGTATGGTCGCCACGTCGAAATACCGGAGATAGCCGGCCAGTTGATTGTAGTGTTTCAGTCCCAGAAAATGAACGTTTCCCAGAGCGGTGACGCGGGATATCTCTTCTTCATTGACATTCAGGCCGATCAGGACGAAGTGCAGTTCCGGCAAAGCCTTCGCAGCCTGTTCAATCAGATCGAAATCCACCCATTGCGCCAGAGCCCCGTAATAACCGATGATCTTGCGCCCGTCGTCAGGCAGATCGGCGGGACGCTCCGGAACGGTCCGAAGCCGGAAATCCTCCAGTGTCACGCCGTTGAATACCAGCTTCATATCCGGTCGGATTCCGGAATATTTTTCATACAGCTGCCGGGCGCTGGTGATGACGAAATCGGCATTTTTCAGGAGCATTTCGAAATTGTTCATGAATACCGGATCAGCCTTTCCGGTCTCGGGATTGGTGTGGATCGACGGATCGTCGAGAATATCGAAAATGATTTTGCAGTCTGAATTACGAATCAGCTCGCCATAGGTGAAATTGCGATGATAGATGATGTTCGGAAAATAAAGATAAAGATATTTCCCGTTCAAATTCGGAATGAAACCGTTGGGCTGGATGTGCAATTGAGGAGGAATATCTCCGAGCAGAGATTGATTGACCATCGGCTCATCGGAAATATAAGTCGATTCGAACCCCATTTGCGCCAACGCCTGAAAGAGTTGCTGAGGCCGCTGCTTCATTGCATTCCAAGTCATCCCCGGAGCCGCCAGCTGAACGAATTCAATTCGCCGTTCCCGGGATTTTCCGAGCTTGCGTTCCAATACTTTGCGCCATTCGTCCCGCCAGCGGACAAGATCGTAGCATTTACTGGTTTTCAAGGCGTTTTCCGCAATATCCTGCCGCAATTCCGGCTGTTCAATAAGTTGCGTCAGCGCTTCCGCCAGCGCCTCCGCTTCCGGAGCGATCAGCAGACCGTTGAAACGGTTGATGATGAGTTCCGGCAAGCCGCCCACATTGGTGGCGATCACCGCGCAGCCGCTCGCCATGGCTTCCAGGCATGAAAGGCTGGTTCCTTCCGAATAGCAGGTCGGCACCAGTACGATATCCGCACGGCGATAGACCTCCGGCATCTCCTCCGGCGGACAGCAGCGATGTTTCACGCGCCCGTGGAATTTTCCCAGAAAATCCTTCAACTGCTTCCGGGCGTTGTCATCGATCTGACCGATCAGTTCCAATTCGATGTCTTGATATTTCCGGAACAGTTCCGGAAACACCTCCAGCACCAGGTTGAATCCTCGGGCGGCATAGAGTCGCCGTGGATAGACGATTCGCAGTTTTCGGCGTTTCTCTGCGTTCTGCAGCGGATGAAACTCCCGCCGGTTCACGAAATTCGGAATGCAGTTCATTTTGACTTCCGCATCGTGGCACATGGTACGGTACCAGTTGACGGTATTCGTGTCCACGGATATCAATTCATGACAGTTGGCGATGGCCTGCCGGATAGCCTTCTGATGAAATATCACCGTTTCCTGCGTCACGCGGTAATGAGGATCGTCCCAGAAAATTCCATGGGAAATTCCCAGGGAATTCGGGGCGGAATAAAGCGAAGCGATCAGAAACGGCGAATAGATCATCAAGGCGCAGGGATTCTCATTCTGCCACCGGTTGACTGCTTCGCTGAAGGAGTTGAAAAGCAATTCCGAATGCAGCGCCGTTACCGGCAGTTCCCCATATTCGCAATGATGGGCTAGAGTCCAGTCGGAGTTGCCCGCCTGAACGACTACAGCTTCAAATCCCATTGATTGAATGATGCCGAAAAGCTCGATCAGATAACGTTCCGCTCCGCCGTGCATGTAGTTCCGCCCGTCTGCATCGTAGAAAAGCAGCGTGGCAATCGCAACGGTTCGGCTCGGCGCTTCTCCGCGCCCCGGAGTAAAAATATGTTTCCACTGAGTAACTGCCTCAAACGGCGGAGCGATCGGAATTTCCGGTATCGGCGGCGCCACAGTTGCCGGAACCTGACAGCCGGAACCGTCTAAATTGACTTCATGGCAAAGTTCCGAAAGCGCGGCATTCAGCAGTTGCAGTTCCCGGTCGATCCCCTGAAGAGCGGAAGGCAGCTGCATCCGTTTGTTCCGAAGAATGCGGGAAGAAACCTTCCGAAAAAAGTTGACTTTCCCTTGAATGGAGAAATTCAACAGGGTGCGGTCGGTGTAGCGAAGAAAATTAGTCCAGACGAAACTTCTGGAATTCAGCAATTCCATGACCTGTCTGGTGATGCTGCCGGCGGTAAAGGCCGTATTGAAAATCTTTTCGTGTCCCTTTTGCACCTGAGCCGTGAGCCGGGCAATTTCCGTGGCCTGGATCTTGCGCTCAGCTCCGAATGCCCGGTTGGCGTCCGCCAGTTCCCGTACTTTCAGCTTCAACAGAGTGCAAAGTTTCCGCTGCTTTTCAAGGTCTTCTTCCAGACGCCGTTTCTGTTCGAGAAGCAAGTCATTGCATTGCTTCAACACTTCCAGATAATTTTCCCCCTGCCTGGGCGATGAATTTGCCGGCTGACTGTCCTTTTTCATATTTTCTCTAAAATCCTTTCCAAATCAGTTGCAATGCAATTCCAGGTGCGGGAAACGACGGCCCGCTTCATTTCCTCCGCCGGGGGCGGTGCCTCCAATTGCCGCTGCACCTGCCTGATGAAATCCGCCGCACCGATGGCGACATGAACCGGCAAACCGGCTTCACCGGGAAGTGTGCTGACCACAGGTATCCCCAACGCCAGATATTCATACATCTTCAACGGATTGCTGTATTCGGCAACCGGGTCATGCCGGAAAGGGATCAGGCCGACTGAATAACGGCTCATGACCTCCGCGGCCCGGCAGAACGGTACGGCAGTGCGAAATTTCACATTCGGCATTTTCCGCAAAGCGGCAATACTCTTCCGGTCGCGAACCGGACCGGTAAACTCAAACGGCACCTTCGGCTGCGCGTCCGCCACCTGTTCCAACAGAGAATAATCGATCCACTCATACAGCGCTCCGAGAAAACCAGCCAGGGGGCGCAGCGGTTGTCGGCGTTCCAGCTTCAGCCATGAGTCCGGACAGCCGTTGGGAAGAAAAAACGTTTTTTCCCGATACCGGGCCTGCCAGAACTCCGTCAGCTTCCTGCTGACGGCCAGAATCAGCCCGGAGCGGGTGGCCAGGCGTTGTTCCCGCTCCGCCACTGCCGGAGCGTAACAGGATTTTGTATGGATTGAGCAGTGATCCAGACAGTCGTAGATCAGACAAGCGGACTCCAGCCGTTCCGTCAACGCTTCCCAGAACGGATTGCTGACGACGGCGAAAAAATCCGGTGGAAGCGTCCGCCGCAGCATGGTGACCGCATAGGTAATCCAGAGTTTTTCTCCGCTCGTTCCCGCCATTCGCCAGCCGCCCGGCAACGGCGGCAGATGATGGATCCATACTCCGTTTTCACGCCTGACGGCATGACGGGGCATCGGGCGGCGCAAACTGGGCATTTCGATGAAATGCACCTGATGACGACAGCTCAAAATATCGGCCAGCTGCCGGGTACGTCCGCCAAGGGTGGAATCATATGCGACAGCGGCGAAAAAGACAAAATTCATTCCGACAGGCGCTCCAGTACGATATCCGCGATTCTCCGGGCCGCCGAACCGTCTCCGAAAGGATTGGCGAGACGGCAGCGCCGCCGGTATTCCTCCGGGGAATTCAGTAATTTTTCAGCTTCCCCGACGATACGTTCCGGATCATGGCCGACCAGGCGGATGGTTCCGGCATCCAGCGCTTCGGGGCGTTCTGTACTCTCCCGCATGACCAGTGCCGGTTTTCCCAGCGCGGGCGCCTCTTCCTGAATTCCTCCGGAATCCGTCAGAATCAGAAAACTGCGACGCATGAGATAAAGAAACGAAAGGTAATCCTGTGGTTGACAGAGCTGAATCCCTTCCATGTCGCCCAATTCTTTTTCGGCCACCATTCGGATATTGGGGTTGGGATGCACCGGATAGAGGATCTCCACATCGCTCCGTGCCGCCAGACGTTTCAGGGCGGCGCAAATCTGCCGAATCCCGTCACCGTGATTTTCCCGGCGATGACCGGTGACCAGAATCAGTTTCCGCGCCGGATTCAGATGGGAGAATTCCGCCTCCATCCGCTGCAGCCGCTCCGGATCGGTATCCAGTCGGTTCAGCGCGATATGAAGAGCGTCAATTACGGTATTGCCTGTCACGGAAATATCCGATTCCGGAATCTTTTCCTCCAGCAGATTTTTCCGGGCTCGTTCCGTCGGCGCGAAGTGAAGTGTCGCCAGCCGGGAGGCGAGCAACCGATTCATTTCTTCCGGAAACGGCGAATAACGGTTTCCCGTCCGCAATCCGGCCTCGACATGCCCTACCGGAATCCGGCGGTAGAACGCTGCCAGCGAGGCCGCCAGTACTGTAGTCGTATCTCCCTGAACCAGTACCATATCCGGCGCATATTGTTCAAGCAGGCGTTTCATTCCGGCAAGGACACCGGTTGTCACTTCGGTCAGCGTCTGTCCTTTTTTCATGACAGCGAGATCGAAATCCGGAACAAGTCCGAATACCTCAAGGACCTGTTCAACCATCTCCCGGTGCTGTCCGGAAAAGCAGACTTTGACTTCACATTCCGGGCGCCTTTGAAACTCGGCGACGACCGGAGCCATTTTGATGGCTTCCGGTCTTGTTCCGAAAATAATAAGAATTTTCTTGAGCTCCATTCGTTTCCTTTACGCAATGACAGCCCACGTGCTGTCGACGCCGCTGCCGATCTCATTCCACTTGAACTCATCCGCGCCGTCCCAATAACCGAGCGCACCGCTGGCGAGGTTGCGGACGAGCACGTCGTCGCAGCCGTCGCCGTTGTAGTCGCCGAATCCCGGAAGCCCCCATTCATCTTTCGATGCTCCGGGATAAATTCCTCGGAAATCGTTGACGTCACAGTTCATATAGGTACCGACATAACCGTCGCTGTCCCGCCACAGCACGATGTCCGCCTTTCCGTTTCCATCGAAATCGGCGCAGCCGATGGTTTCCCATTCGTTGCCGACATGGATTCCGAATGCGTTCCATTCCGGAGTGCTGCTGGTATCGTCGAGGATTCCGGTGATGTCCCAGTAGCCCAGAACTCCGTTGGAGTTGATCAGGATGTCGTCCTTTCCGTCGCCGTTGACGTCTCCCATGCCGATGAGGCTCTGCCCGGAACCGAGATTGCTGGCGGGGAGCGCCACCCACTGGTCGGTGCCATCCATCCACAATCCGAGATAGCCGTTGGAGGAGTTCTTCCAGAGGATATCAGCCCTGCCGCTGCCGTTGAAATCTCCCACGTCGGCCAGTTCCCATTCGGCAGTGACGCCCCAACCCATGGTACGGAACTGCGTAACGTCGCCGTCCTCGTAATATCCGACCGCATACTGGGTGTCGGCACGTTTGCTGCGGAACATGATGTCGCAGACGCCGCTTCCTGTGAAATCATACGCGCCGTAGACGGTCCAGTCGGACTTCGGAGCGGGACCGAGCGCGCCGTTCCACTGCGTTTTGTCCGCGTTCATCCATGCTCCCAGCGGATTGGCGGAATCCGCCAGATTCTGGAACAGAATATCGGATATGCCGTTCCCGTCGAAGTCGCCCCGTGTTGCCGTCGCTTTTTCCACCGTCAAGGTCAGCTTGATACCGTCCTTGCCCAGTGTATAAGAGGAATTGCCGAACCGCTTCGTTTCATCGAGCGCAATGGTGCCGAATTCACTACCCGTATCGTTTTTCACCGTGAGAGTCTGGTTGAAGGTTCCGGCTCCGGTGGCGAGAATATAGGTTCCGGCAGATTGGTCAGCTTTGACGGTGATGGTGTAATTCGCCTTCGTACCGTTGGCAATATTGTTCCAGCGCGTGATGAGCGCCGTCCCGTCCGCCGTATGGTCCGCCACGGAGAAGTCTATCGTCGTCTGCGACGATACGTCGATAGCGCCGTAGACAGCAGCATGGATCATTCCGCCGAGAGTGGCGTCGAGAAAAGCCACCTGCCCGCCTGACGCATTCAGATTCCGGACGCTCCCCCCTTCGGCGATCAACGAGAATCCGTCGTATTGACTGAAGTCCGTCATGACGCCGCCGCGATTTTCAACATTGGTGCCGCTTCCGCGTGCCGTGATTCCGGAGGCACCGCCGCCGCTGGAAATGAAAATCGTGCCGTCGGAACTGACTGTTGTGGCCGTGGCGACGCCGCCGCCGGAAATCCGCATGACCACGCCGGAGCCGGAGATGGTCTTACTGGAGATGGTCTTTCCGCCGGAAACCATCACGCCGTCGGAATAAATTTTCACCGGAAGATCGTTCATCGTCACCTGAAGCGCCACGGTGCTTCCGGTTCGCGTCAAGGCATACCGATGACTCCACGTTTCGAGGCTTCCTCCCACGCTCAGCGTTCCCGGAGAGGCGGAGATGCCCGCGACATCCAGCGTGATCAACTGATTGAAATCCGCCGCATTCCCCAGCAGACGATAGACACCGGTCTGCTGGTCGGAGGCGACACGGACCGCATAGCTCACGGACGCCAGATTCGCATAATTGTCCACCAACGCATCTGTCACCTCTGTTCCAGTGTAGCCGGCAAGGTTCACAGTGTAAGTTGCGCCGAAAGCATTGACGAGACCGCCTGTGACAAGCTTTCCGCCGTTGACAATGGAACCGGACAGAATGGCACTGCCGCTCAGATACATTATTCCGCGGGACATGCTCAGATTCCTGACGCATCCGCCGCTGCGGACAAAGACCGTGGCGCTGTTGAGCGTGGTATTGACTGCGGAGCCGCCACCTCTAACCGCCATCCTGGCGGACAGGTAGGAAGTCATGGACGAAGCGATTCCATTGTTGCGGATTTCAAAATCCGCACTGCCGCCAATGGCGGCAGACAGGATTTTTCCTCCGCTATCCATACTCAGCGAACCGTTGACCCCGGTAATGCCTGTTGCCTGACCGCCGTAAGCGCAATGAATCCGCCCGCCGGACAGTCTGATGGCTTTCAGCTCGCCGCCGCTGTTGAGAATGTAGGAACTCGAAAAGACCGTTCCGCTGGATATCAGTCCACTATATTGAATGGAAGCATAACCTCCGGAAGTGAGGGCCAGACCGCTGACAACACCACCGGAATGAATGTACATGCTCGCGTTGTTCAATGTCATACCATTCGCACTGCCTCCGGAAACTATTATAGATGCAGAGTTGACCGTGGCAGAACTGACGGAACCGGTGAAGAGCGTCAAAACACCATCGTTGCTGACCGTAGCTGAAACCAACGTTGCCTGACGGAGATGAAACCTGCCGCCGTTGATCGTGGCAGCGGTGGCGCTGCCTCTTGAAAGATACGCAACGCCATCGGAATTAACCACAGTAGAGGTAAGTTGACCGTAGCCGCAGCTCAGACATCCGCCGGAGTTGACCGTGGCAGATACCAATGTCGCGTTGTAGCCGCTCACATAGCCGGCATCGTTGCTGGAATCCTGACCGATCTTCAACCCGCTGCTGGAGACATTTGAGCACGTCAGCGTTTCAACCCACGCATAACGCCCGAGTCCTTCGCCGCCGTGGTCAAGCGTGCCGATGAGATGCTGTGTTTCGTGGGCAATGGTGTCGATGATCGCCTCAATGCTCTCGCCGCCCTTGAGAATCACAAAGGCATTGTCGTTCCGGACGGCGTTTCCTGTATCCACCGTCTCCGCGAGTCCGGCGAAGGAGCCGAACGGCTCGAACGCGGATGTTCCGCCGATGAACACGGTCGAATATTCGCCTGAAGCAGGCTTCTCCGCCGTAAAAACGATGTTCTGTCCCTCGAATTCTTCATTGAGTCCGGAGACAATCCGGGCGATCTGCGGCTCCGTGAGACCGGAGTCCTCCACCTCGACCCGGTCTATGGTGAGCAGTTCGCCGTTGTAACTGGCAAGCTCGCCGTCAAAGTCAAGATAGACGAGCTGGGGCGCCGCAATCTGCGGCACGGTCATGATACCGCTGTTCGGAATCATTGTCTGCTGCATAACGTACCTCCTGATAAAATTATTCGACGTTTAACGGCCGGAAAGTTGGTATCTTTTTAATCGTCGTGATGACCTGTTCTGCGGAAATCAGTTTCGTGCACTCAAAATGCCGGTCGGTTCCCTTGTGACGCGGACACCACAGAAAATCAAAGTGATCGAAGTTCTCGCGCATGTCGTTCCAGCAGGAGTGGCAGGTGTGATAATTGATGACGCGGTAAGGCGTTGCAAATTCATTCGTCGGATGCGTAAAGCCGGAAATCATCACCACCGGAACATTGCACCCCCACGCCAGCCAGCTCAAGCCGGAACTTAAACCGATAAAGAAATCCGCGTCTTTGATAAGGTCAATCCGTTCCTGCAACGGCTTGTCGCCGGTTTCGTCCTCCACTCCCCACGGCATGTGATTCCAGATCAAGCCCGTACCATGCACCCGTTCTTTATCAATACAAATCACGCGATAGCCGTTTTCTTTCAGAAAGGCGATCACGCCGTCCCAGCCGTAAGGATTGTTCCAATACTTCGCCTGACTCGAACTCTGGCAGGCGATGCAGACATATTTCTCTTTGATTTTGCGTGGAGCGGAGAGGTTAAAGCGCGGCGGTTCGTCCGCCGGATCGACTCCGAGAATGTACCCGGCAGTCCGGTGAAGACCAATGTAACGAAAATCAATCGGCTGATTGTCCACATCGCCGCGAAAGAACAACCCCATATAATAACAGGCGTAAGGTTTGTATTTTTTCGCCTCTTCCGGGCCGATGAAGGTAATGTCGGGATACTGGTCTTTGACCACCGCGGCGATCCATGGTGTCATGACGCAGATAAGTTTGCACCCGTGTTTTTTCTGGAAGCGTTCAACGTAACTGAACCAGCCGATGCTGTCCCCGATGGTCCCGACCGGAAGCTGAATCATCACTTCTTTATCTTTGCAGTCATAATCGTGGGTAAAAATCGGCTCGTCTTTGCCTTTTTCATGAATGATAAGACGGAATTTTATGTAAAACTTTTTGACACTGGTGACGTATGCCCCCGGTACAGTGTCGTTGCTGAACAGAATGACCCCGGTGTCGATATCGGTGAAAGTGACACGATAGGTTTTGTCATTGTGCGGAAACAGAATCCGGATGCCGTGATTGAAGTCGAACTTAATCCCCTCAATCGCATCCAGAGTCGGAATCTGCGGCACTTCTCCGTAAATAGACTTTTGGTCCACTTGCTGCCCCTTAGCCAGTTCTTGACTTGCGGTCAAATCCGGCTTGGCGGTATTGACGCTGATATCTTGCGTCGGCGCATTGTTATCCGCCGCTATGGTAAAATCATCCATCTTAAAACACCTGATTGAACTGTTTTGTATCAAAAAGACAGAAAAGCCGTCGAAAAAAATCTTTCAATGGTTTTTCTGTGTCCTTCATACTTGATTCCATAAATTTCATTTTGAGATATCATCTTTTACTGCGGCAACTCATCGTTTTTCAGAGATTCCGATGAGTTGCCGCAACAGTAAAAAAACAATTACTTGTTGTACTTGATCGCGGTGGCGGTCATGGTGACAACGACGGTATTGATACCGCAGATGCAGCTCTGCTTGTAATCCATCTTGACATCGGTGAGATCGGTCGCGCCGGGAGCCTGCTTAAGCGCCTCGGCTTTCAACGTTTCGTAGGAAGCATCTCCGAAATTGAAGGCAGTGAAGATGCTCTTCAATTCGGCTGTCGCCTTGACATCGCGTTTGACCACAACAGCATCCTGCGCCGCATACTGCGGAAGCATGGCGTTGGCGGACATCTCACTGTAGAGATTCATGCCCGCGCCACTGAGCGTGACCGCTCCATTATTGGTTCCGACACCGGCACAGCCGGTCATGACTACCGATGCGAGAATCGCACCGCCGACGAGAAGAAGACTCTTTTTCATGTTAACGCTCCTTATGCGTTTTGTATATATGATGAACCCGGGCGCATCCCGAATTCAATCATTTCACGCTTTCGCCATATTGATTTGCCGCCACGTCTCCGGGCTTGGCGCAAAGAATCAGCAGAATAATTCCGCCAATCAGCGGGATCAATCCGACTAACTGAATCCAGCCTGACTTGCCGATGTCATGCAGCCGTCGTGCGGTAACTCCCAAAGTCGGCAGCAGTACTCCCAATGTCCAGACCAATCCGAGAATTCCGCCTGCTTTCGGTATAAATCCCAAAACGATGTTGACGATGAATACGGCCAGAAAAAAGAGCCAAAATTCCGTCCGGCCAGCCCGACCGTCAAAGCGGAAATATTTCCTTGTCACAATGTTGATGAAGTTGTCAATCAGTTTCCGATGCATTTTTTTCCTCAATTCCTTGTTATGTTTCTTGTTATTTTGACTTATCCCGGGCGGCTTGCTCGAAAAAATATTTGTAAATAATGAAAATTTTTGTTCCAAGATTGATGTAAACATTCTCGTTTGACGGGAAGCTGAATATCAGTTCGCCGGGCGTCTCCGCGCTCTGTCCTTTGAACAGCCGTTCCTGATTCCGACTGAAACAGCAGACGGCGTTCGGCACATCTTCGCCGGGACGGTAGAAATTCAATATGGAATAGTTCATCAGCGGCTTGCCGAGACTGTCGTCACCGCTGACATCCCCCTCGTAAAGAACAAATTTGTAATAGGTGTATGCGGCCGGTTTTGTCTGATCCAGCCCCTTGTAGATCTTTACATGGCTGACTCCTTTGATGACTTTCACGGAATAGTCCGGTTCGCCGTCCGTACCGGCGCCTTCCCACAGCTTTTTTCCTTTGTAGGACACCAGAATGTCCTTGGCGGAAGGTTCGCCCTTGTAGACCGGAACCGTTACTTTTGCCGTGTCCACTTTGGGGGCGGGGGCGGGGACGGCGTCTCCGATGTCTTTCAGATACAGCTGACTGGCAATGTAGACCATCATGGCTTCCGGAAGTTCCTTGTAATTGTCGGAAAAGGTGATCAGCGCCTTCCCGGCGGGAGAGCTTCCCTGAATCACGCGTCCTTCATAGAAGATCGCCAGAATGGGGCCGCCGGGAGAATTTCTTCTGAAACTGGGCGGCGTTCTCACCTTGTCATAATACATGGCGGGTTTGCCGTTGGGGTACGATCCGGGGATCAGTTTGCTGTAGTTTTTGTCGAAAACATAGTTGAACAGGATTTTTCCGGTTTTGTCCCGGCCGGCGTAGACCCGTTTCGTATCCCGATCGAAATAGCACAGCGGTTCCCCATAGGGGGGCTGTCCCTTGAAAAGACGATTGTTGTAGGTGTCGAACACATAAGCCGAGTACTGGGTCGGCCGGTGGCCCTCGAAGACACGGATGTGTGCTGCGGAAAGGGACATTCCAAGCGAACCGAGAAGGACGCAGAATGTCATTTTCAGAATGTTTGTGCTCATAAAACAATCTCTATCGTTAAGTTGTTACTGCTGCGCCGGTATCTGGGCGCCTGTTCCCTGAACTGCTCCGAAAAATTTGATTGCACTGTCAAAGGGATACGGATTGGCAAACATAGACACTTTAGAAGTGATTTTCCCCTGTTTATTCAGACCCAGGGCGTCACGAAATTGATTGATCGGCGAATTTTCATCGTATTCAACCTTTTCCGAGTAGGTCGCAGCGAGAAACGCATTGAGGTATTTTTCATCTATAATCCCCTTAAACAAGGCAGGATCTTTCAGGCCGAGGTTGTCTTTGACACTTTTCATTCCGTCCACATCGGCAAGATCGTCGAATCCCTCGTCTTCGACTTTCATGAATTTGATGGAGGGGCTGATTGTAACAGTGACATCCGCTGTCTTGTTGAGAAAAAAGATATTGTCTTCCAGCGTGACCGCTTTGGTTTTGTCGTTGCCCTTGGTGTTGTCGAAGCCGGACATGGTGTTCAAGCCGATGATATTGTGATGGATATTGGTAGACATATTGGCATTGGCCCGCACTCCGAATCCCATATCCTCAAAGGCCTTTGTCCGTGTCCAAGTAAAAAGCAGTGTGTTGTTGGAAAATTCAAACTCCACCATTCCCGGTTTGCCATTGGTACTTCTCACATCGGCCCCCATCATGCGGTTGCCGATGAACACATTGTTCAGAATTTTGACCGTTCCGGAAAAATGTGCGACGAGGATTGCGTAGTTACTACCGTTGAGAAAAAGACAGTTTTGAATTGTAAGAGAACCGTCCGTTTCCGCATTGAGCAACGCTTTGTCAATGGAGGGATACCTGGTTTTGCCTTTCGCCGGAGGAATTGTCAGCATGCCATCGGAAAAACCCTCCGGTTTTCCCTCCACTGGATGATAGCTGTTTGCGGCGGTATGATCGAAAATGAAACCATCAATCAGTACACTGGCGTTCGCCCCGGCTTTTCGTGTCTTTATAGTCAGCGTCCCGAAAGTCGGCCTGGTGGCATTCTGTTCGTTTTTCGGACGGAGCATGGTATGATGCACTAAAGGATTACGTGTACTGAAATCCGGCGAATAACCTCCGATCAGATTTACGGGCTTATCCATATTGATCCAGCCACAAGACATTTTTCCGGAATAATTTCCCTCCGCAATGTGGATGGTATCGCCGGGCGCGGCACTCTCTAGCGCTTTCCAGATATTCTTCAATGGAGCCTCTTGAGTTCCCGCATTTTTGTTCTTACCGGTAGAAAAAGAAACATACCAATCGGCTGCAACCGTTTGGAAAGTTACTCCGGCCAGCATCGCCCCTGCGGTAAACAGTTGTCGCACCTTCATTTGATCCTCCACATCGAGATTTCGTATTATTGCCTTTGAGCTGTCTGTGAAATATTTTATCACAGTTGGAATGGAATGTCAAGTCCAATAATATCTAAAATAGTTATTTTTATATTTTTTGTAAAAAATATTGACATTATCAGAAACACTGCTATGTTATTTTCATATGCAAATACCAAAGGACAATCAAGATAATCTTTCTTTTCGCCCGCTTTATAAGAAGTTGGCAGAAAAGATTTCTGTTCAGATTCTGGAAGCAAAGCCACGTAATGGTCATTTTTTTTGTACGCTGAGCGATCTGTGTGAAAAGCACAATACCTCCATCACCACAGTACGCAGGGCCGTCGCTCTTCTGACAGCGCAAGGGTTCATCTCCTGCAAGGCTGGCGAAGGGGTCATAATCAAGGATTTTGAATTGTTGCGAAAGGTGACTTCGCTTAACTTTCGTGTCCTGATTCTGCATCATCACTTTCGCAAGCAGCTGAATGATTTTTTTGAATTACGTCTGAGTGCGCTGATTCAGGGATTTTCCTCGAGTGATATTTCCGTTCAGGTGATTTATCGGGAATTGCTGGACGATGTCAATAGTTTTTATTGGCAATCAAGTCAAGGTATCGTTTGCGGCAACTCCATGGTCAACAGGGTTCTTTCCGCCTGCCAGACTTACGGTATGCGGCAGGTTCTGGTGATCAATCCTCCCGCTAATGTTATCTTGCCTGAGAATTTTCATCCCGTGTATTATGACTTTGACGGGCTTGTGCGGCTTTCCTGCCAATTTTGGGAAAGGACCGGGTGCCGGAAAATTATCATGATTCGGAACGATCGCAACATCATTCCCCCTCCGGAGGTCGAGATCATTGACTTGGAGGAATATCCCACGGTCGAAGCCGGACATCGCATCGCAGAACGCTTTCTGAATGTGCCGTCCAACACCGGGTTCTGGGTGACAGACGATTTTGTCGGCTTGGGAATATATGATTTTTTTCGTGCAAGAGGAGAGAATTTGAATGAGCAGAGGCGGCTTCTGGTAAACTCCTCTCCGTCGCGACTTCTGATCGAGGAACTGGGGATCGCCACTATCGGCTTCTGCCCGTTGCAAATCGGAGAACTCTCCGCCAAGTATTTTGCCGGCATTCTGAAAAGTCCGGAACAACCTCGCGACTCTTTGGTCATTAATGCACAAGCGAATGCGGTGGTTTCCCAAGGCATTGCAGCTTCGGATCAGTCAGAATAATCTGCGCAGAGCCACGTTCCACGCTAAACTTCATGCCGAAGCGATGTTTTGGAAATCTGATCCGCCACTGTTCCGACTTTCCCGGCAACAGTATGCCGTATTGTTCCGTAACATTGTTGTTGATCAACTCATAGTGAACCGGAGCGTCGCCAGTTGCCTGAACCCCGGTTGAAAAAAACTCAAACAGATGTTCCGGAAACTGGTAGAACAGATGTTCTTCCAACGATATGGAAAAAATAGAATTGCCATTCGCCGTTTCCGCCAGTTTGCGGACTGGCGACTCATACGGCTCGAATTCCGTCAAAGGAATCTTCTGCCCGCTCTTTTCATTATTCTGGTACAATGCGTTGAGGGTCTGCAATACATCCGCACCGAGCAAAACCGAAGCTGCTGTCATCGGTTGAAGATCGGCTTTGCTGTTCAACAGAACTTCCACGCATTTCCTGCGCCCCAAACGGATGGCATTGCACCAGCGCCGGTAAATCCGAAGCGACGCCTCATCGACGGAACCTCCCAGCGCTTCCGGTTGACGAGAAAGCTGCGGACTCGTATTGCTGCAACTCAGACGACATAATCTTTGAAATGGAGATTCTCTCCACAACTCCAACCGGTCAAAGAAAAACACATCGGTTCCGCCGACGCCTTCCAATGTATGAACGCCAAAGGAATTATCCTGCAACACATGCAGCAACATACCGGTCGTTTTCATTGCTTCATCGTTTCGCCCCGTTCGCAACAGTTCGAGAATCCGCGACAGAGACCGAGTCAAGCCCTTTATGGCAAAATCATAATGGTGGTTATTGAAACTACGGCACCTTTTTACCGTACCGGCCGCATCCCGGTAATGATGGCGGTAAAGATTCTCCAACGGAACATCCGGCAAATAGTGGAACGGTATTCCGTCCAGCTCAAAACAAACACGCATTGCATCCGGTTCACCATTCTGTACCAAGTCCGGCAAAAGACAGGCATGATGGATCAATTCAGCCGTATCCTGCCCGGCAAAAAGGGCGGGGGCGGCAGACAGGGTAAATTTTGTGAGCTTGCGATGTGTGGCGGAATCAGGCATTATTCCACCTTCCGCTTTTGATGCCATGCTTCTGACTCCGCGGCAAAAGGCCGCCAGAGAGCGGAATAACAGAATTCTACGCGGCGTCTTGCCATATCGTCTTCAGAAGCTTCCCGGACTGCCTGTTCAAACAGAGCCTCGACTTCTGCAGCTGCTGCTTGTGGAAAACGTACCGTATGAATGAAGTTCTCTTCATCTGCATCGGACGGCATTGGGCATTTCTCCCATCGTTCTGTCAGAAGCTGAAAGAGCCTGAACATGGTTTTGCCCGCCGGGCCGTAGAGATTTGCCGTATAATCTGCGAGCAGAGCCTCCACTTCGGTGTCGGGATTCCACAGCAGGCGGCTTTGCAGCCAGACCATCGGATAGGTGGCAAGCGTTTTCCTCCGGGCGCTTTCATCGAGACGTTTCAGATAAGGATTCAGTCCGTTGATGAAGTAGGCGTCACTGTACTGCAGATTGGCGCGCAACCATTTTTGAAAAAGATTCGGATAGAAGCACGGCACTCGCGAAACATACTGCATCGGATGAACGATGTTCAGCCAGATTCGCAATCGGTCCGGGTTATTTTTCAATAAATATGCCCAATCCCGAATATAGGCAGTTTCCGCATTCCAAGTGGCTGGATCATTGGCATAATGCATAAGTTTCGTTACATAGATCACATTCAGATTTTCCGGGATATCGCATTGCACCGGTGGTTTCCGATAATGGTGAAACGCCAGCGTCACCAAACTCCGTTCCGGCCGGCACGTACCGACAGCACGCGCGTAACGAGTAACGAAATCAAAAACCAGCTCACTCGCCTGACCTGCCTCCGGTGCTTCCGGTTGAAGCAGTCGTTCGCATATCGAACAGTGACAAGTCTTTTGCAAGGTCATACCGTCGTTGAAGGCGAAATAGACATAATTCTTTTCCGGCGGGCACGGCCCCCAGGCATTTTCCGGAGGACATCCGGCATCGGCGGCAGCGATATTCTCCAGCATCTGTTCAAGCAATCCGGAAGCATTCGGACAGATGTAGTTGCGGTGCGGCAATCGGTGATTGAAGCTGACCCTGCCGGTCCGATCTTTTGCGAAATATTCCGGATGAGTTTCATGATAAAGATGATACCAGTTGATCTGCGTATGATTCGCATTGCGATACGGCAATGAGGAGCCGAAACGAAGTACCGGATGCCATTTTTTCTGTATTTCAACAGGTTCATAATAATAACTTACCCCGCCCTCACGCTGACGGCAACGAGGATAGGTTCGGATATTCCAGCCTGAGAGTTTCAGTTCCATTCCGACCGGAATGACAGTGCCGAGTCCGTCCGGATACAATGCCGAAATATCAGCAAAGAACCAACGGATCCCCAATGCCCGTTCCAGATATTCGTAGACGGCGAAAAGCGTTCCCCGGTCAATTCCCTTCGGAGTGATTTCTCCGCAGAGAATCAGGTCGCTGTCGACGGATTGAATCAGCAATTCTTCCGGCTGAAATCGAATCTCTCCCAAATTCTGAGCGGAAAACCGAGTATTGCCGATCCAGATTCGTTCGGCATATTTTTCCGCTTCGGATTCCGGGATGATTGCAAGATTTTTTCCCGTGGCCGCCCGAATGTGCATTTGCAGAAATTTTGCCGCATAGCAAACTGTTTCTCCTGGAGGAAAGGAGATTTCCGCAGGGAGCTTTGGAGTCACGATGACCGGATCTGCCCAAAGTATGGCAGAGATCATCCACAAAACAAACGTCACAGTAGACTTAATATGCATATTTCGGACACCCGAAGTTTTCGAGTTCCTGTCCGGAACACGATTCGACATGACCGTCCATAAAACCGACATTCGCTTTCCGTTGGTGACGACAGTGGACTCGGTTCATATGCTGCCCTGTATTTCCGTAGAAACGAAAATATTGTTTCATTCCATCTTGCGGGTCATCAGGATTAAGGCGGATAGAGTCCGCAATCAGTACATGGGTCGAAGGGGTTTGAACATTCACAAAAGAATGAACTTCTTCTTCAATCTGACGCATTCCATATGTCTGATGATGATTGCCCAGTTCATTCGGAGGATACCAAGTCGGACAGAATAATGAAACATTGTCGCTCGGAGGGACATATTGAGTTTCCAATAAAGCTTTTGACCAGTATTTGATCGGAATCTCATTATGATCCATGCCATACATTTGAAGAATCATCAATATCTGCCTTTGATTGTTGAGGCAGATAGTTGATTTTGCATTACTTCTCGCCTGGTTTAATGCCGGCACCAAAAGTGCGGCGAGAATCATAATGATCGAACAAACTATTAGTAATTCCACTAGAGAAAAATGACGAACGACTTTCATTTTATTTTGCGTTACGTTACATATCCGCTTCTATTATTATCCAGAACCTTTACCCGGCATTACGTAGACTGCTTTGAGCAGAAATGAATACTCAACGATTTGTTCGGCCCGGGAGAATCAAATTTCTTTTGTCACTATCGAGTAATCTACCATGAAAAACATTCTTTTCAAATTGTTCAGCATAAAAATAGCTATTTATATAACTATATGGCCTGACGTACATTGATTTTAAGATGCCATCATGATATATTTCATTGTGAAAATATCGGATATTGTCCAATGGAATCATAACTGCCGCAATAAAAGAAAATGGGAAGTGCCGACTGGATTATTATTGTTGTTCCATTGATTGCCGTCATCGGAATGGGATGTTTTATCCGCCGGTTTATTATCGGAGTATCGGATTTTTTGGTTGCCGGCAGAATTTGCCGCCGCTATGTCATCATCTCGTCCAATTTGGCCAACGCCCTGAGTCTGGTGGCATTGGCGGCATACGTAGAAAGTCAATATGCAACCGGATTTGCTCTGAGCTTCTGGATGTCCCTGACGCTGCCGCTGGGGATTTTCATTTCGCTCTCCGGTTATTGCCTCTACCGCTTTCGTGAAACGAAAGCAATGAGTCTTGGGCAGTTTCTGGAAATGCGTTATTGTCGCAGTTTACGGATATTCGCCTGCTTTCTGCGCTCTGTTGCTGAAATAATGGCAAACGTCATCTTGCCCGCATTGGCGGCACGCTTCTTTATCTGCTATCTAGGGCTGCCACAGACTTTTCCGCTTTTGGGGTGGCAATGTCCGACGTTTCTGGCAATCGTGGTCATTACGTTGTTTCTGGCAATCAGCCTGATCTGCATGGGGGGAGCTTTGGTTGTGATCGCAACGAATGCCTTGCAGGGAATCATCCTTCTTCCTGCCGCCCTGTTTCTTCTAATCTTCCTGCTTACCCGATTTTCAATTTCAGATGAAGTTCTGCCCGTATTGAGCGCACGGATTCCGGGAGAGAGCTTTCTGAATCCTTTTGATATTTCCAGTTTGCGCGATTTTAACCTCATAATGCTGCTCGTCATCCTCTCTGGAATGCTTCTGCATACAGCAAGCGGACTCACAGGAACTGGAAATTCTGCAATAAGCCCTCACGAAACGAAAATGGGGGCTATCCTCGGAACTTGGCGCACAGTATTCTCGACATTTTTTTTTACAGTGATTGCTCTTACGGTCATCACGGTGTTGCACCATCCCAATTACGCAGGTGACGCAAGGGCGATTCGGTTCGACATCTCCCGGAACATCGCAGGAGAACTGATTGCCGACAATGCAGAGCGTTCAGAATTTATGGCCAGTATTGAGTCGATTCCTGAACATGGGAATACGCTTGAAGAAGGCCGGCTTTTCGCGCGGAATGACAACCCCGATGAAATTTATTTTCATAAAGCGCAGGAAAATTTTGATTTAACCGGCGAAGGCAGTTCAAAGCTTCAGCAATTCAAGACAATCTTTCACCAGTTGATGCTTCCGGCAACCATGCGCCGAATTCTGCCGAATGGTTTGAGCGGACTTTTCTGCATGATGGTTCTGCTTTTTATCCTCTCCACGGATTGCAGCCGGATCTTTTCTGCAAGTTCTACCCTTGTGCAGGACTGTATTGTACCGTTCTATCGAATGGAAACGCTTCCGCCGAACAAACATATTTTCTTTCTCCGAATTATTTCCGTTGGTGTCGGTATTCTTTGGGGGGCCGGTTCGTGGTACATGACTCAACTGGACTATATCAATCTGTTCATCACGATCATGTACGGCATGTGGCTCGGCGGTTGCGGTCCTATGATTGTTTTCGGATTGTACAGCCGTTTCGGGACCTCCGTGGGGGCCTGGTGTTCACTTCTTGTCGGGATGGGAGTCAACCTGTCTGGAGCTTTGTTGCAACGTTACTGGGCTGACCTGATTTATCCGTTTCTGGAAAAAATGGGATGGGTTGACGACCTGGGGAGGATTCTTTCCGGCATCTCATCACCATTTAATCCCTATCTGGTCTGGAAAATGAATCGTTTAAAATTCCCGATCAACTCTTATGAAATTTATTTTATTGCCATGCTGACTTCAGTCATCAGCTATGTCATGGTATCTTATCTGACCTGCCGTGCACCTTTTAAGCTGAAACAGATGCTGCACCGCGAAGACGCCATTGATGAAACAGTTGGTTTACGGCCCATCTGTGCTTTAAAAATATTTTTTGCAAAGCTGACAGGTGTGACTCCGGAATACAGTTGTGGTGACAAGATAATTGCCTGGAGCTGTTTCGGTTATTCGTTCCTTTACCGTTTCTGCATTGCATTTGCAGCGATTATTGTTTTTAATATTTTTTCTCCATGGTCACTCTCATCGTGGAAGGCCTATTTTTTTACGGTATTTCTGCTTGTTCCCGGAATCATCGCAACAATTGTTGTTTTCTGGTTTGGAATCGGAGGAATCATGGATTTACGCAGGATGTTCCGCGAATTGAAAAATCGAATTGCAGATCCCAGGGACAACGGTATGGTGGATAACTGCGGTTCTCGTCAAAAAGTCTTATCTACACTCAGGAGGGGAAATTAATATTACGGTAAGTATCGCAACTAAGTAAGCTATATTGAAACAAAGGGAAATTATTACCAAACACATTTTGAAAACCGGTAAAACCGCCGGAAGAAACAGCAGGTTTGCCGTTCGCCCAACTGTGGATATCGCTGCTGAGGTTCCACCAAGTGTTGTTATCCGTACCGGGCAGGGTTTCGCGCAGATATTTTATGGCGGGAGAGCCAGTCAGGTAAGCGATCAGGTTTAACACCCCGCCGACCGGATAATTCTTCGTCCAGAATCCGGGATAAGTATCTTCATAGCCAGAGAGTCCGAGCGCTCCGCCGGTGTTGTCAGTGGCAGCTGCAGATAATTTTGCCAGCTCAATGAGCCAATCATTGGAGATTTCTTCACGGTTGTTCTGGACCGCGTGCAGCAGGAAAATATGGAGATTGATGAAAACCCCAGTGGAGAGCACGGTCGGCCGGTATTCCCGGCGGCATGCCGCGAACCAGTCATTACACTCATCAATCCGTTTTTTCAACAGAATTCCAATTTCGCTGTTGCGTTGTTCTGTGCTCAGTCCGCGCCACAGCATCTGTGCGGTTTTCAGGTATCCCCAAGTGCCGTAAACATGATTTTCATCACACCTGTCCTAACAATTTTCAAAATGGCGTAATTTTCTGATTACGCCCCCTCA
>OKSC01000705.1_pt1 | contig 37550 bp, 30 predicted proteins | sample 1601161 | NCBI WGS metagenome assembly OKSC01 (sample SAMEA3541552, study PRJEB24748) | human gut metagenome | biome: human gut; feature: human-associated habitat; material: faeces | place: China | collected 2012 | reverse complement strand
CCCGGTCGTGCCATTCCAGCGCCACGATGCCGCAGCCGGAGCACAGGTCTGCGGCCTTCTGGGGACGCTTTGGCTCACAGAAACGGGCCAGCAGCAGCGCGTCGGTGCCGAACGTCGCGCCCGGTGCGGTCAGCACGCGGGTGCCGTTGTCCAGGATTTCAACGCCCATTCAGACTTTTGCGCGCAGCTGCGCGTATTTCAGAAGCGCGACCTGGGTCTTGCTGTCCTTGATCGTGCCGTCCATCACAAGGCCGAGGGCCTCGTCGAACGGCATTTTGACGACATCAAGGAACTCGCCCGCGTCGAGGTGCTGCGCTGTGCTGTGCAGGCCGGTAGCGGCCCACAGATAGATTTTCTCGCTGTCGTAGCCGACGGTGGCATAGACGACGCCGAGGTCGATAAAATTGTCGGCGGTCAGGCCGCACTCCTCGCTCAGCTCGCGCTTGGCGGCCTCAAACGGGTCCTCGTCCGCCTCGAGCTTGCCGGCGGGCAGCTCCCAGATCTCCTCGCCGAAAGCGTAGCGGAACTGACGTACCATCGTCACGCTGCCGTCGGCGTCCACAGGCAGGATGCAGGCACCGCCGTGGTGGTGGACGATCTCCCGCGTCGAGGTCGTGCCGTCCTCAAGCTGTACCTTGTCCACGGTCACGCGGATGACGCGGCCATTGAAGATTTCCTTGCTTTCCAGCATGGTCTCGGTATGTGCCATTGCTTTTCTCCTTTGCAGAAAGGGCCCCGCCGTACAGGCAGGACCGATACTGCTTCTATTTTACAGCAGACGCAGACAATAATCAATAAAGTCGAGCGTATATTTTTGGCTGCGCAGCCAATCAGTGGCGTGGCCGTCATCGAGGTAGGTCAGCAGGGCTTCGGTCAGGATGGGGTCCTGCATCAGATACTCGCGGCAGTACTGCCCGTCCGGCTCCAGGATAGCCTGGCAGAACACAACGCCGCGGCCCTGAAAAACATTGACGCACATCGACGGAGTCAGCGCCAGCTGGGCAGGGTCCACGATGCGCAGGGTGCGGCGGTCAGACTCCGCAGCGCGGCGCAGCCGCAGGAGCAGCTCCCGGCGGGTGGGAATGTCCGGCGCATCGCACAGATCCGGCGGAATGTCGAACATTTTCCCGGTGCGTACAAACTGCAAAAGACCTTCCTCACAGAAATAGAGGTCCGGGGCTTGGGCGCTCCACATCTGCAGGTGTTCGAGCAGGGCGGGCAGGGACTGCAGCGCGGCGCCGGGCCGGACAAACTGCAGGGCCATTTTCTCGTCGGCAAACAGGGTGAACGGCGGCTGGTAGCGGATCATGGAGCAGCGGCGCTTTTCCGAAAAGAGGTCGTTGTACAGCGCAATGGATTCCGAAAAGTCGTGGGCATCGGTGGCGAGCTTCAGCACCGACGCGGCGTTGAGATATTTGCGGCTGAACGCAAGGCGCAGATTTTCGACGGCCTGGCGGTCCATGATGATGTAGGCCTTCTGGCCCTGGATGTCCATCATGACGGCGGCCTTGGGCAGCAGCAGATAGACAGGCATCAGCGTGCCGGGGCTGGGCTCGGTCATGACGTGGCGCACGACGCGGGCCTCGTAATTCAGCTTGGGCAGGAAAAGGAACGGCAGTGTGCGGGTCAGGACGGACACGCCGGACACCCATTCCCGGGGGATGTCGCGGTTCTCGGCATAAATCAGCAGCTTGGACAGTGCGACGGGGGCGCCGTCCGCTGCCGAAAAGCGTTCTACCAGCACATGGTCCAGCGTGGGGTTCGTGAACGGCGAGAGGAGCAGCGGGCGGGTATCGCCGGACAGAATGTGGTTGGCCACCAGCGATGCCACGGCGGCGGCGACTGCGCGGCTGCCCTCTATGTACTGCTCGCTGCAGCGCAGCTGGCTGGCGGCTTCGTTGGAGATAAGGCCCTCGCGGTGGGTAAAATCCTCCACCCGGAAAGAGACCTCCAGCAGGTGGTGCAGCTCGGCGCGCAGCCTGGGATCGGGGCCGCGGCCACGCTGCTTGTATTGCAGCAGCAGGGCGGATCTCTGTTCCTCGCTCAATTCCAGCGCGTCGGCCAGGTGCTCCAGCTGAAACTCCCGCGGGGTACGCTGACCGCTTACAATTTTGTACAGCGTGGAGCGGTCGATCGACGCTTTGCGGGCCAGCTCGGCCATTGTGCCGGGGTAGCGGGTGACGAGTATCTTCAGGGTCTGGGTCAGTTCGCTCATGGGGGCGGCCTCCATTTATGGAATGCTATTACTATACTGCGAAAGTGCCGCGCTGGCAAGTGTAAACTTTTTTGGTACATCGTTGCGATATGCCGGGAAATTTGTTATAATCTGGGAAAGTGAAAACGAGGTGACCGTTATGAAAAAGCATCCTCTTTTGGCGGCAGGGGCCGCGGCGGGCACGGCGGTGCTGGGCGCGGCGTATGCCGTCTACCGCGTTGCCTTTTACCAGAAGCCGACGACGAAGGTGCCCTCCCCGGCGGATATGCCCACGCGGGAGTGCTACCGCAAGGCTATGGGCCCCGACGCCGATGCGCTGGCGCGGGATATGTTCAAGGCCGTGCACATCACGGCGCAGGACGGTACGCCGCTGGCCGCACGCTACTACCACCACGCCGACGGCGCGCCGCTGGCAATCATCTTCCACGGCTACCGCGGCTATGCGGAGCGGGACGGCCTGGGCGGCTATACGCTGTGTACGGCGCTGGGCTACAATGTGCTGCTGCCCGACCAGCGCGCCCACGGCTACAGCGGCGGCCATACGATTACGATGGGCGTGAAGGAGCGCTACGACGCCCGCGACTGGACGGTCTGGGCGCGGAGCCGCTTCGGCCCCGAGGTGCCGATCTTTTTGATGGGCGTCTCGATGGGTGCGGCCACCGTGCTGCTGGCCGCCGGGCTGAACCTGCCGGACAACGTCTGCGGCATTGTGGCGGACTGCGGCTACACCAGCCCGCGGGAGATCACCCGCAAGTGCCTGCCGGAGTATCTGCCCGGCATGCCGCTGGAGCTGACCTATGCGGTTGGACGGCTGGGCGCGATCCTGTTCGGCCACTTTGACCCCGAGGACGCCGACTGCGAGGCCGCCGCAGCGCAGAGCAAGGTGCCGATTTTGTTTGTCCACGGCGACGCGGACGGCTTTGTACCCTATGATATGGGGAAGCGCAACTATGAAGCCTGCCGCGCGAAAGGCAAGAGATTTTTGACGGTACACGGCGCAGAGCACGCCGTGAGCTACTACCACGACAACGACGCTTACACGAAGCAGGCAACGGAGTTTTTGCAGGATTGTCTGGCCCGGCGCGGCTTTGTATGGCCGCCCGAGACCGACGAGCCTGAAAAATAGTATAGAGGAGTGTTTAGTATTATGAAGCGTATTGCTACCACGAACGCACCCGCCGCTCTGGGCCCCTATGCCCAGGCTGTTGACACCGGTGACACCGTCTATTGCAGCGGCCAGCTCGGCCTGGACCCCGCCACAGGTGCATTGGCCGAGGGCGTGCAGGCCCAGACGCACCAGGCGCTCAAGAATCTGCAGGCTGTGCTGCAGGAGGCCGGTCTGACGCTGGACAATGTCGTCAAGACGACAGTATTTGTGCAGGATCTGGGGGATTTCGGCACCGTGAATGAAATTTACGGCACCTACTTCCACGGCGGCTTCCCCGCGCGCAGCTGCGTGCAGATCGCCGCGCTGCCGAAGGGAGCGCTCGTCGAGATCGAGTGCATTGCGGTGCGGTAATAGCGCATTGACGCGAAAAAGTGCTTTGCAGGGGCGGATTCCCTGTCCGCTCGGGGATGCTTCCGCCGCCGCGGACGGCGCGGGCGCATATAGAATGCGCCCCTACGGAAGCTCCGTGAGGGGAAATCGCAAATGGAAACGCGGATTTGTAGGGAACGGTCTTGACCGTTCCGGGCCGTGAGTGCCGATTGCAAAGCGCCGCGGAGGGGTCAAGACCCCTCCCTACAGAAAAAGATAACCGGCAGGCCGTTGAATTGAACGGTCTGCCGGTTTCGGTTATTTCCCGTAGCTTGCCAAAAACTGCCGGGTGCGTTCCTCTTTGGGGTGGTCGATGAGCTCCTTGGCGTCGCCCTGCTCGACGACGACACCGCCGTCCATGAAGAGGATGCGGTCCGCAGCGTCGCGGGCAAACTTCATCTCGTGCGTGACGATGATCATCGTCGTCTTGTGCTCGGCCAGCTCGCGCAGGACGCGCAGCACCTCGCCGGTCAGCTCGGGGTCAAGGGCCGAGGTCGGCTCATCAAAGCAGAGGATGTCCGGGTGCAGCGCCAGTGCGCGGGCAATCGCCACGCGCTGCTGCTGCCCGCCGGAAAGCTGGTGCGGGTAGTGGTTCTCCCGGTCAGAAAGCCCCATCTGCGCCAGCAAGGCCTTTGCCTGCGTTTCAATGTCGGCCAGAATCTGCCGCCGGTTCTGCTTGTAGTCGGGGCGCTCCTTCGCCAGGAGCTGGCCCGCCAGCATGACGTTCTGCAGTGCCGTGTACTGGGGAAACAGGTTGAAGCTCTGGAACACAAGGCCGAAGTGCAGCCGCTTTTTGCGGATGGCTTCTTCGCTCTGCGTTTTGGTGTCGGCGGCGCTCCACAGCGTTTCACCCGCTACCGTAATGCTGCCGGTGTCGGCGGTCTCCAGAAAGTTCAGACAGCGCAGCAGCGTTGTTTTGCCGGAGCCGGACGAGCCGATGATGGCGAGAGCCTCGCCCTCGGCCAGATCAAACGAGATGTCGCGCAGCACCTTTGTGGCACCAAAGCTCTTGCCGATGCCGTTTACTTCCAACAATGCCATAGCCGCGCCCCCCTTACTTGAAATAGTCCAGCCGCTTTTCCAGCCAGCCGAACAGCAGCGTCAGCGCACCGACGAACACGAGGAAGAACACCGCTGTGGAGAACAGCGGCCAGATCAGGCCCTTGGCGCTGTACTCTTTCGCCATCATGATGATGTCCTTGTTGGCAATGACGTTCGCCAGCGAGGTATCCTTGACCAGCGTGATGATCTCATTGCCCATGGGCGGCAGGATGCGCTTGATGACCTGCAGGAGCGTGACGCGGAAGAAAATCTGGGTCTTTGTCATGCCCAGCACCTGCCCGGCCTCGGTCTGGCCCCTGGGCACAGCCTCGATGCCGCCGCGGTAAATTTCCGAGAAATAGCAGGCGTAGTTGATGGCGAACGCCACGACGGCGGCGACCAGACGCCCGCTGCCGCCGGACGGCCACGGGCTGGTGAAGCCCAGCAGGCCGGGCCCTAAGTAGATGACCAGGATCTGCAGCATCAGCGGCGTGCCGCGGATGACCCAGACAAACGTTTTGACGACGCCGCGCAGCGGGGCAAGCCTGCTCATGGAGCCGAACGACACCACCAGCCCCAGCGGCAGTGCGAACAATAGAGTCAGACCGAACAGCTGGCAGTTGAGCCAGAACGCCTCGGTCAGGCGGCCCCAGATGACTGCTGCCTCGCCCATCAGTCGGCCAGCGCCAGGCTGTACTTGTCGGCCAGGGCCTGCATCGTGTCGTCGGCCTTCAGCTCGTCAAAGGCGGCGTTCACGGCGTCGGCGGCATCGCTGTCCTTGCGGAAGGCGACGCCGTACTCCTCGGCGTTCAGCTCGTCCTTGATGGCGAGGTTTGCGTAGTCGGTGCCCTCGCCGATCATGGCGGTGGCCAGCGTCAGATCCAGCACGGCGGCGTCAGCCGTACCGGCGGCGACCTCCATCAGGCAGTCAGTCTGGACGGACTTGCTGACGTAGTCGGCCTGGGAGAGGCTCTCGTCCTCGCTGATGGCGCTCTCACCGGCGGAACCGGCCTCGGCCACGATGGTCTTGCCGACAAGGTCGGCGGTGGAGCTGTAATCGGCATCGGCCTTCATGACGACGACCTGCGCGTTCTTGGCATAGGCCTTCGTGCAGGCGGTGTTGGCCATGATGTCATCGGTCAGGGTCATGCCGTTCCAGATGCAGTCGATGCTCTTGGCGTCCAGCTCGACAATTTTGGTGTCCCAGTTGATCTCAACAAAGTCGGGCTCCACGCCCAGCTTGGCGCAGACGGCAGTGGCAAGCTCGGTGTCAAAGCCGGTGAAATTGCCGTCGGCGTCAGTGTAGTTCATCGGCTCATAGACGGTGTAGCCGATGGTCATTTTGCCCTTGTTTTTGATGTAGGCAAGGTCGCTGTCGGCGGTGGCTTCAGCGGCGGAAGCTGCGGTGCTTTCCGTAGAAGCTGCCGTGGATGCGCTGCCGCCGCAGGCGGCCAGGCTCGCGGCCATGCCGAGTGCCAGAACGGTGCTGATGAATTTTTTCATGATACTTCCTCCTATACTTTGCACAGATCCCTCACACTGCCGGTTTAAAGCGGCGGTATGCTTTAATAGTAATGCAAAACCGCGGGTTATGCAAGAGGTTTGGGAGATTTTTGCAGAAAAAAGAATATTTATGCAGGGGAGAGGCGGCAGGCTGCGGCTTGACAAAGGGACAGCACAGCGTTATAATAAATATAGAAAAAGGCACTGCGACAAGCGGTTGGTCTCTTTCCAATGAAAGTTCTTATTTATCACCTAAGAACCGTCACTTGGCAGAGTGGCGGTTCTTGCTTTTTACAACGATGCTCAATGTAATAGTCTTGCGACCAACATAAAACGTGAATGTAAAACGCATGATCTCACCTCCTTTCGGAGGGTAGAGACCAACCGCCTGCCGTATGTGCAGTGCCCGCCGCATAAAGCGGCATAAAAAGAATACCATGTTTCGACGGTTTTTGCAACCGGGAAACATGGTATTTTTTATTGCGTTTTTTACTTGATGACCCGTACCATATCGCGGGTGATGGCGTCCAGCGTGGGCGCACCGCACAGGCGCATCGTGTCGGCCAGCTCATTGCCGAGCTGGGCTGTGTAGGCGGCGACGCCGTCGGCACCGGCACCGTAGACGGCGGTGACGAAGGGCCGCGCGATCAGCACGGCGTCTGCGCCGAGGGCCAGCGCCTTGAACACGTCGCTGCCGGTGCGGATGCCGCCGTCCACCAGAATTTTGGCGCGGCCATCCACGGCGGCGACGATGTCGGCCAGCACCTCCTGCGTGGCGGGGCAGTCGTCCAGCACGCGCCCGCCGTGGTTCGAGACAACAATGCCCGCGGCACCGGCCTCGATGGCCTTTTCCGCGCCTTTGACGGTCATGATGCCCTTTAAGATAAACGGCACGCCCGCGGCCAGGGCGATTTCTTTTAACTGCTCCACGGTCTTGCTGCCCGCAGGCGGGTCAAGGTGCTGTAAAAACGGCAGACCCGCCGCGTCGATGTCCATGGCCATGGCAAAGCAGCCGGAGCTGCGTGCCAGCGCTATTTTCCGGGCCACCGTGGCGTTGTCCCACGGCTTGACGGTGGGGATGCCCGCACCGCCGCAGGCCGTGATGGCAGCAGCCGCGCCCTCCATGACCTTGTGGTTCGTGCCGTCGCCGGTGAAGGCAGCAATGCCAGCCGCCGCGCAGGCGGGGACAAGGATATTGTTGTAGTCCAGATCGTTGTACTTGTCGCCGTAGTGCAGCGCCATGGCGCCGACAGGCCCGGCAAAGAACGGATATTTGAAGCTACGGCCAAACAGCGTCAGGGATGTGTCCGGCTCAAAATTTTCATGGATGGTATCCATGTTCAGCCGTACATTGCGCCAGGCGTCAAAGTTGCGAACGGCCACCGTGCCACTGCCCTTGGCACCGGGGCCGGGGATCGTGCCGCCGCAGGCGCGGCCGTTGCAGACCGGGCAGGCGCGGCAGGGGCCCATCTGACCCTGGGCAGCCTGTAAAACTTCTTTATATGTCATCTGGATTTTGCCTCCTGTGCTGCGAGCCGATGCGGGCATCGGCCCCTACAAAAATCGGGTAATTATGCTCCGCGCCCATTATAGCGCGTTTTGCCCGCTGCCGCAAGGCCGCTGACGACGACAAGTGCGCACAGTACACAGAGCCCTGCGCCCGCCTGGCCGGTCAGGTCGCCCACAAGGCCCACAAGCGGGCTGGCGGGGATCATCAGCAGACTGTAGGCCATGCTGTCCACGCTGATGAGCGTTGCGCGGCGGTCACTGGGGATCACGTCGTTGAGCCGCTGCATACTGTGCAGGAACCAGACGGAGAGTGCCCCCTGCACGAGTACCGGCCCAGCGGCGCAGAGCAGCGCCGGGGCTGCGCCCGCCAGAAGCGTGCCTGTGCCGACGAGCAGCGCACAGCCGAAATAGAGCGCGCACAGCCGTTTGGGGTGCAGGCGGCGGCCCAGCGATGCGCCCGCCATGCCCGCGGTCCCGGCCAGCAGACCCGGCAGAAACAGCCATTCCATGGCCCAGCCCTGCTGGGTCAGCCGCTGCTGGACGAACATCGAGGTCAGGTAGGACGGCAGCGAGATGACCGCGTCGGCCATGATAATGCGCCGCGCCGGTGTGCTGCTGCACAGGCAGTCGAGACTGTCCAAAATGTGCACACGCAGCCGGGCGGGCAATTCTTGTAAGATGTGCTTCTCGCGGGCGGCCTGTTCGTCGGTGACGACAGGTTCGGTCAGGTTGGCCGCGGCCAAGGCGGAGACGGCGCTGACCGCGGCGTCCGCAAGGTAGTAGCCCGCCGAGGTCAGCACCCCGGCCAGCAGGCTGGCCAGTGCGCCGAGGGCGGAGGCTAGCTTCATGAAGATTGACGCTTTGGCGTCAACTTTAATGTAGTCGCGCTCCCGTCCGGCGGTTTTCAGGCTGTCGTAGGTCAGGGCTTCCGTGGTGCCGGAGAGCAGGTTGTAGCCCAGCGCTTTCAGCCCCATGCCCGCGCAGATGAACGCGAGACTGGGCGCAAACGCCATGGTGGCGGCGGAGACAACGCCCAGCGCACCGCCGAAGATCAGCGTGCGCCGCCGCCCCAGCAAATCGGCGGCCATGCCGCTGGGGACCTCACACAGCAGGCTGACGCCGTGGAAAACGCCCTCGGCCAGGCCGATTTGCGCCAGCGTAAAGCCGCGGGCCGCCAGCAGCGCGACCCAGACGGCGTCGGTGAAGCGCAGGGTAGAGGTAAATGCGTGCAGATACACGCAGCGAAGCTGTTTTTGTAAATTCATGGGGGAACACCCTTTCGTGATAGTATACGAAAACGTGCCCTTAAATTTATGTAAAAAGGCAGCAAAAAGCGCCCCGCGGCAAAGCCACAGGGCGCAAAAACTGCACACTTACAGCGTTACCGAGGTAAAAAAGGGCACACTTACAGCGTCAGTACGTCAGGGGTTTCCTTTTTTCTGGAACACAACACCAAACTGCCAACGCATAAGAGGGTGCTCTCCTTCCTCGGTGGATTTGGGATAAGTATAGCACAGCGTTTGCCAAATGGCAAGAAAAATTGTACAATAGGGGCATGATTTTTGAAAGCTAAGGGGAACGGGTATGAAACGTCTGGTCGTCGGGCTGCTGGCACATGTGGACAGCGGCAAAACTACATTGGCCGAAGGGCTGCTTTACCGCGCGGGGGTGCTGCGCAAGCTGGGGCGCGTGGACCACAGGGACGCCTTTCTTGATACCGACAGCCAGGAGCGGGCGCGGGGCATCACGATCTTTGCCAAGCAGGCCGTGCTGACGCTGCCCGCCGCGGACGGCACCGACGAGACCGAGCTGACGCTGCTGGATACGCCCGGCCACGTGGACTTTTCCGCCGAGGCCGAGCGCGCCTTGCAGGTGTTGGATTACGCGGTGCTGGTCGTCTCCGGCACCGACGGCGTGCAGGCCCACACCGAGACATTGTGGAAGCTGCTGGCACGTTACCGCGTACCTACGTTTGTATTTGTCAACAAGATGGACCTGCCCGGCGCGGATGCCGCCGTGCGCCTGCGGGAGTTGCGCGGGCGGTTCGGGGACGGGTGCGTGGATTTTTCCGCCGCGCCCGACCCGGAGGCGCTGGCTCTGTGCAGCGAGCCGCTGATGAACGAGGTGCTTGAGACCGGCGCAGCAGCGGCGGAAACCGTGCAGACCGCTATTGCGCGGCGGCAGGTGTTCCCGGTGTTTTTCGGCGCGGCGCTGCGGCTGGACGGGCTGGACGGGCTGCTGCGCGGCCTGCAGACGCTGACCCGCACCCCGCCCCGGTGGCCGGAATTCGGCGCGCGTGTGTTCAAAATCAGTGAGGATGCGGGCACGCGGCTGACCTGGCTGAAGGTCACGGGCGGCGTGCTGCATGTAAAACATGTGCTGCCCGGCGGCGAGAAGGCCGACGCGCTGCGGCTGTACAACGGCGGCAAATTCCGGCTGGTCAGCGAGGCGCTGCCCGGCATGGTCGTGGCCGCAGCGGGGCCGGTCAGTACGCGGCCCGGGCAGGGGCTTGGCGCGGAATCCGACGCAGAGACGCCGCTTTTGGAGCCGGTGCTCAACTACCGCGTGGACTGTGACGCCGACCCCCATACCTTATTAAAGGCGCTGCAAACGCTGGAGGGCGAGGACCCGCAGCTGCACGTCAACTGGCGGGATGACCTGGGCGAGGTACACGTCCAGCTGATGGGCGAGGTGCAGCTGGAAATTTTGCAGACGATCTTGCAGGAGCGGTTCGGGCTGACCGTGGCGTTCAGCGAGGGCGGCATTTTGTATAAAGAGACGCTGACAAGGGCGGTGGAGGGCATCGGCCACTATGAGCCGCTGCGCCACTATGCCGAGGTACATCTGCTGCTGGAGCCGGGGGCGCGGGGCAGCGGTGTGCAGCTGGCGGCGGACTGCCCGCCCGACACGCTGGCCGAAAACTGGCAGCGGCTGATCTTAACGCATCTGGCCGAGCGCACCCACCCGGGCGTGCTGATCGGTGCGCCGCTGACCGATGTGAAGATCACGCTGGCGGCAGGCCGTGCCCACCAGAAGCATACCGAAGGCGGGGACTTCCGCCAGGCGACCTACCGCGCCGTGCGGCAGGGCCTGCGGATGGCCGAGGCGAAGGACGGCGTGCAGCTGTTGGAGCCGTGGTATGATTTTACGTTGGAGCTGCCCGCTGACGCGCTGGGCCGCGCCATGGCCGATGTGCAGAGGATGTGCGGCAGCTTTGAGGCACCGGAGACGTCAGGCGGCACGGTGCGGCTGACGGGCCGTCTGCCTGTGGCGACGGCGCGGGGCTATGCGCGGGAGGTCGCGGCCTACACCCACGGGCTGGGCCGCTGGGCTGTGCTGCCTGCCGGGTACGACGCCTGCCATAACGCCGACGAGATCGTCTCCGCCGCGGGGTATGACCCCGACGCGGATGTGGAAAACCCGGCGGATTCGGTGTTCTGCGCCCACGGGGCCGGGTATCTGGTCAAATGGGACGAGGTGCCCGCCCGGGCACATCTGTCCACCGGGCTGGAACGGCGGCTGAACGGCGAGACGGCGACAGAAGAAGCCGACGCTGAGGACGATGCCAACGCGCGCCGCCGCCGTGCCGACGCCTACCGCGGCACGCTGGAGCAGGACAAAGAACTGTTGGCAATTTTTGAACGAACCTACGGAAAAATACGCCGCCGCGGCGAGACGGGCGACGCGAAAAAGGCGGCCCGCGCGGCCCTGCACACGGCCCCCGCGGCGGCGTCCGTGCCCGCAAAGCCCGTGCCCGCCGGGCCGGACTACCTGCTGGTGGACGGCTACAACGTGATTTTTGCGTGGGATGATTTAAGGAAACTGGCCGACGGCAATCTGGACGCCGCGCGGCGCAGGCTGATGGATATTCTGTGCAACTACGCGGGCTACCGCCGCTGTGTGCCGATCCTGGTTTTTGACGCCTACAAGGTGCGCGGCGGCGCGCGGGAGGTGGAGCAGTACCACAATTTGTATATTGTATACACCCGCGAGGCCGAGACGGCGGATATGTACATTGAGCGCGCGACCCACGAGCTGGCGAAGGAGCACCGCACCCGCGTTGTCAGCAGCGACGGCGCGGAGCAGATCATCGTCATGGGGCACGGTGCGCTGCGCGTGAGCGCCCGGGCGTTTGAGGAGGAAGTCAGGGCCGTGGAGAAGGAGATACGGGAGTTTTTGGGGGAATAAAACGAAGGGTAGGGGCGAGGCAGGCCTCATCCGCAGCTTACCCATGAGATGGAGCTGATGGGAAAGCTGCGGGCCGGGCATGCCCGGCCCCTACTTTTTGTGCAGCGGAAAACTTTCAGAAACCCTGCCGTGCTATACTGGCCTCAACGAAAGGGGGAAAACGCGATGCTTCCGATTTTGATCGTGGATGATGAGCCGCATATTGCCAGGCTCATTGAGATGACGCTGGAGCCGCTGGGGCAGCCGCTTGTGCTGGCCTGCGACGGCGAGCAGGCTGCCGACCTGCTGGAAAAGCAGCAGTTTGATCTGGTGCTGCTGGACGTCATGCTGCCGGGCGTGGACGGCTTTGCACTGATGGACTACATTGCGCCAACCGGCACGCCGGTCATCTTTCTGACGGCGAAAAACGCCGTGGCGGACCGGGTGCGCGGGTTGAAGCTGGGCGCGTATGACTACATCGTCAAGCCGTTTGCCCCGGCGGAGCTGCTGGCCCGGGTCGAGGGACTTCTGCGCCACACCGGGCGGCGGGCGGCGACGCTGCGGGTGTTCGATGCCGAGGTAGACCCGGACAACCGCACCGTGACCCAAAACGGGCGCGCGGTGGAGCTGACCCCGCGGGAGTTTACGCTGCTGTTGGTTCTGGTGCGGGCGCGGGGACAGGCGCTCTACCGTGATATTTTGTATGAGCGGGTCTGGGGCCCCGACGCGGAGCCGAACCCGCGGGCGCTGGATCTGCACATCCACCGGCTGCGCAAAAAGCTGGACTGGGCGGACAAGATCGTGACCGTGCCGAAGGTGGGGTATAAGCTGCTGGCAGAACGGTAGGGGCCGGGCATGCCCGGCCCGCGGGCTGCAAGACGGCAGACCGTGAATGGGTCATGGCGGAAGGCTGCCGGGCCGGACATGTCCGGCCCCTACATGGCGGTAAATCAAAATGAATCATACAACCGGGAAACCGCAGGAGGTGACTTTATGAAGCGTACATCCATGTACACGGCTGTCCTTGCACTCTCGCTGGCAATGGCGCTGGCGGGCGGCGGGCTGGCGTGCAGGACGTTCCGGGAACGGCTGGACGCGCTGGAGGAACAGGCGGTTTTGCAGCACCAGCGCAATGTCTGTGGGCTGGAGGACGCCTTTGCCGCCGAGTACGATACCCGGAGCGGCGCGGGCTATCTGAGCAGCGGTGCCGACTCGGTCTGCGCCCGGGTAGGGCAGGCGTACACCCGCGGCCAGTGGCTGATCCTGGGCAGCAGCACTGTCGCGTTTGCGCTGATGCGGGAGGGCGACGTCGCCTACAGCGCCCTGCCGGAGAGCGTGGCCGCCGCCGATGTGCAGCAGGCCGCCGCGGCCACGGACGGCATCCTGCTGCGCGGGGAGACGCTGCTGCTGGGCGGGGTGTTGAACACGCCCTACTCCTACCCCGTGGCCGTCGTCACGGCGGCGGATGCGTCCGAGGCGTTCGCCGCGCGGAACCGGCTTTTGTACAGCTGGCTGGCCGTGCAGGCGGTCATCACGCTGGCGGCGCTGGTCGCGGCGTACCACTATGAGCGTCTACAGGAGCTGAACGCCCGCCAGAGCCGCTTTGTGGCCGACCTGACCCACGAGCTGAAAACGCCGCTGACCAGCCTGATCGGCTACGCCGACCTGCTGCGCGGCGGCACGCTGGATGCGGAACGACGGCGCACGGCGGCGGAGGCCCTCTACCATGAGTCCGCACGGCTGGAGAGCTTGAGCCAGCAGCTTTTGGCGCTGAACGGCTTGCAGGCGGACGGCGTGGTGCTGCGCCCCGTGCGGGTGGCCGCGGCCTTTGCCGATGCCGTGCGCAGTCTGCCGGATGTGGTGCTGGACTGCGACGCGCCCGCGGAGGCCGTTGTGCTGGCGGACCGGGTGCTGCTGGCGGACCTTGTGCGCAATCTGGCGCTGAATGCATGGCACGCCGGGCCGCAGGACGGCGCGGTCCACCTGCGCTGCACCGACGCGGGCGAATGTTGGCGGCTGACCGTGCAGGACACGGGCTGCGGTATCCCGGCGGAGGCGCTGCCCCACCTGACCGAGCCGTTCTACCGCGTGGACAAGGCCCGCGCCCGGGCCAACGGCGGCAGCGGCGTGGGGCTGGCGCTCTGCGCACAAATTGCAGAGGCATTCGGCACGCAGCTGACCTTTGCAAGCCGTGTGGGCGAGGGCACGACAGTGACGATTTTATTGCAGAAGGAGGCAGAGCATGAAGAAGCAGCGCAGCAACAATAAATTTTTAAAAATTGCCGCGGTGAGCCTGGCTCTGCTGGCACTGCCGCCGCTGGCCGTGTACGGGCAGACGGTGCGCTGCCGTGCGGCCCAGCCGCGGCCCGCCCTGCCCGGCGTGATGAGCGACGAGATACGCCTGGACCCCGTGGCCGGGGCGCTCTACCGTTACGGCGTGCAGGGCGGCATCAATCGGGCGGACAGCTATTGGTCCGACAATGTCTTTACCGTACTGCGCGGCAAGCTGAAGCAGGCCGCCGCGCGGGGCCTTCTCAGCCGGGAGCAGCTTGACTGCCTGCTGGACCGCGTGGCCGAGGGCGAGGCCCACGCCGGGCCGGTGCAGCCGGAAAACGGCAGCGTGCAGGTCCAGTGCTACGGGTGCAGCTACACGGGCAATATCCAGACTGTGAGCTTCCGGATGTACACGGTGAACGCCTACAAGGTGACGGAAAGCGGCGAGATGTACAGTATCGACGATGAGACGAGCATCGAGCTGATGTATCTGCCCGGTAACGGCGCGTTTTTGCAGGTCGGCGTCCTTGACAACCGACTGCCCACGGCAGAGAGTACACCGGAGGAGCAGGTGCAGGCGTTTTTGACCCAGCTGGACACAACGCTGGACGGCAGCTGGGAGCAGACCACCACGGAGGACGGGCTGGAATATAAGCATACCTCCGGTGTGCTGCGGGTCGTGCGCTATGCCCCGGACGAGGTCGATTTCGCTCTGTGTGTCACGCTGGACCCGGACGTCTACGGCGGCCTGGACACGCTGAGCAATGTGGTCATCGGCCCCGATGGGACGATCTACACGCCGGGCGGGGAATATGGAACTTTTTGAAAAGGAAGAAAAGCGCCCTGCACGGTAAAAAAGTGCAGGGCGCTTTGCGGTTTCAGTTGGCGCTGTTCAGGCGGTAGCCTACCTTGTAGACGGTCTGGATGTCGTTTTGCAGGCCGAGCTTGCGGCGCAGGCGGTTGATATGTACGTCCACGGTGCGGCTCTCGCCGATAAAGGCGTAGCCCCAGGCAGCCTCGAGCAGCTGGCTGCGGCTTAAAGCTGTGTCGCAGTGGGTCACGAGCACGGCCAGCAGGGCGAACTCCCGCGGGGTCAGCAGCAGCTCATGCCCGGCGCGGGATACGCGGTGGGCGGTAAGGTCAACGGCAAGGTCTTTATACAGAATATCCTGTTTGCGGTTTATGATGGGATTCATAGCGGGGCCTCCTTCCGGCAGGGTGTTTTTTGAAAAGGTGTACTGTCTATTATAACGACAAATGTTTCCGAGTTGTTACAAAATGCAGGAAAATTTGGACAGAATTTTGACTTTTGTTTAGAAATTGGCAGAAAAGTTGGCGGCTGGGGCGAACGGGAAAAGCCCCTCAGGCCATCGCTTCGCTCGGTCGGCTCCCCTGCAAGGGGAGGCTTTGTCTCCGGTTTTCCACATTTCAACAAACCCTGTCTATCGTGCTATTTTGTGGGTTTGCACGGGGTTTTCCACAGTTTCAACATGGTTTTCCACATTTCCACAGTGGAAAGATGTCGAAAACCTGTGCAAAATGTGGAGAAAGCCCGCCGAAGCCCGCCGCGGCGGGATTTTTTGCGGTTCGTTCAAAGTTGTTTCACACGCTGTTCATTTTTTGGGAGCATGCTATAATAGTTACAAAAGATAAGGAGGAGGCATTCCCTATGAAAGAGACGACACAGCCGCCGAAGGATCCCAAAAAGAAGCTTTGGATCGGCTACGCGGTCATTCTGGCCATCGTCATTTTAAGCAATATTTTCCTGTTCCCGGCTGTGATGCAGGCGAGCGTGAAAAGCGTGAACTACAGCACCTTCCTGCAAATGCTGGAGAGCAAGGAGCTGGCCACCGTCCAGATCGAAGATCAGCAGATCTACTTTGTGGACAAGAACGACAATTCCTACAAAACCAACGCCATTGCGCAGGACAACAACCTCGTCACCCGGCTGGAGGATGCGGGGGTGGAGTTCGGCACGGTTTATCAGTCGCCCACGATCTGGGATTCGCTGCTGAACCTGCTGATCTCGTTCCTGCCGATGATCATCCTGTTCTGGTTCGTCAACCGCTGGGCGTCCAAAAAGATGCAGGAGATGGGCGGTGCCGGCGGCAACGCCATGCTGTTCGGCGGCAAGTCCGGCGCGAAGCAGTACGTAGTGGACGATGAGACCGGCATCAAATTCAACGATGTAGCGGGCGAGGACGAGGCCAAGGAGAGCCTGCAGGAAATTGTAGACTTCCTGCACAACCCCAAAAAGTATGAGGAGATCGGCGCGAAGATGCCCAAGGGCGTGCTGCTCGTCGGCCCTCCGGGCACCGGCAAAACGCTGCTGGCCCGCGCCGTGGCCGGTGAGGCCGGTGTGCCGTTCTTCTCCATCGCCGGCAGTGAGTTTGTGGAGATGTTCGTCGGCATGGGCGCGTCCAAGGTGCGCGACCTGTTCAAGCAGGCGGGTGAAAAAGCGCCCTGCATCGTCTTTATTGATGAGATCGATACAATCGGCAAGAAGCGTGACGGCGGCTCCAACCTTGGCGGCAACGACGAGCGTGAGCAGACGCTGAACCAGCTGCTGACCGAGATGGACGGCTTTGACGCCACAAAGGGCGTCGTCATCCTGGCGGCGACGAACCGCCCGGAATCCCTGGATCCTGCGCTGACCCGCCCGGGCCGTTTTGACCGCCGCGTGCCCGTCGAGCTGCCCGATCTGAAGGGCCGCGAGAGCATCCTGCGCCTGCACGCTAAGAAAGTCAAGCTCGGCCCCGACTGTGACTTTGGTGTTGTGGCCCGCATGACGCCCGGTGCGTCCGGCGCCGAGCTGGCTAACATCGTGAATGAGGCCGCGCTCTGCGCTGTGCGCCATCATCGCAAGGCCGTGACCCAGTTCGACCTGCAGGAGGCCGTGGACACGATCCTGGCCGGTGCGCAGAAGAAGAACAAGATCCTCAACAATAAGGAAAAGTGCATCGTCTCCTACCATGAGGTCGGCCACGCGCTGGTGGCGGCCTTGCAGACGAACAGCGCCCCCGTGCAGAAAATTACCATTGTGCCGCGCACGTCCGGTGCGCTGGGCTTCACCATGCAGGTGGAGGACGGCGACCACACGCTGATGACGAAAGAGGAGATCCTGAACAAGATCGCGACGCTGACCGGCGGACGCGCGGCGGAGGAGCTGATCTTCCACTCCATCACGACGGGCGCGTCGAACGATATTGAGCAGGCCACCAAGCTGGCCCGCGCACTGGTCACCCGCTACGGCATGACCGAGGATTTCGACATGGTCGCGCTGGAGACTGTGAACAACGCCTACCTGGGCGGCGACGCGAGCCTGGCCTGCAGCGAGCAGACGGCGGCTCAGGTCGATGCCAAGGTCGTGGAGATCGTGCAGGCCGAGCACAAGAAGGCCTACCAGCTGTTGGCCGACAACAAGCGCAAGCTGGACGAAATTGCCCAGTATCTGTACGAAAAAGAGACGATCTCCGGCGAGGAGTTTATGCGCATTTTGAACGCACAGCCGCAGTTACCGGCGGGGCCTTCGGCAGATTCCACAAATCAGGCGCAATAAATTTGTGCGGTTGTTGCTGGTTTGCCCCTTGACGGAACCGCTGTGGGCTTGTATGATAAGAACACAAAACTTCCCAGTGAGAGGGGGAAAACGGAATGACCTTTGAAGAATTGCAGGATCTGCTGGCAGAGCAGTTCAGCTGCGACACGGGCGATTTGAGCCGCGGCACAGCGCTGGCTGACCTGGGCGCCGACCATGAGGATATGATCGAGCTGGCGTGGGCACTGGGCGAGGCAATCGGCGAGGAGATCGACGAGAGTGAGCTGAGCGAAGATTTCACCATCGGTGAGTTGTGGCGTTTTGTGCGTGACAAGGAAGAAAACGCACAGGAGTAAAACAAACGAAGGGCCTGCCTTTTGGGGCAGGCCTTTTTGGTATGCAGGTGTGTAAACGAACGGGCGCGCATTCCCGTAGGGGCGGATTCCATATCCGCCCGGGAGGTTTGCGGCGGCGCGAGGTGCGCGGGCGCATATAGAATGCGCCCCTACGGTCAGGCAGAAACGGAAAGCGGGAATCATGAAAAACACAAAAACCAAGCGCATGCTGGCGGTGGCGGCGCTGCTGGCCGTGGGGCTGGCGCTGATGCTCTACTACGCGGCGCACAAGCAGGGCTACCATGTGGACGAGCTGTACACCTATGAGCTGGCAAACTATCCCGGCGGGTTCTACGCGCTGGAGGACGGCTATATGGACAGCTGGCACGACGGCAGCTTTTACAGCGCTGCCCTGACGCCGGGGCGCCTGTTTGACTATACCATCCCGTGGAACAACCAGAAGATCGATGTCCACCCGCCGCTCTACTATTGCCTGATCTATACGGCGGAGTCGCTGTTCCCGCAGCTGGGTCTGCCGTGGGTGGGGCTGCTGCCGAACTTTGTCTGCATCCTGGCGGGCGCGGCGGTGCTGTACTGCACGGCAAAGCGGCTGATCGGGCGGTTCTGGCCCGCGTGGACGGCGGCGGCCTGCTGGCTGCTCTGCGTCGGCGTGCAGGGCATGGCGGTGTTCACCCGGATGTACAGCCTGATGATGCTGGAGGGCATCGTGCTTTTGTACTGCCATGTGGTTTTGTGGCAGGCGCTGCAGGCGGGGCAAAAGCCGCCGCGGGCGGTCTGGCCGGGTCTGTTTGCGGTCACAATGGCCGGGGCGCTGACGCAGTATTTCTTTTTGGTGTTCTGCTTTTTCGTCTGCGGGCTGTTCGGCGTCTGGCTGCTGGCTGCGCGGCGGTTCAAGACGGCGGGCGGCTATGTGATCGCCGAGTTTGCCGCGCTGGCTGCGGCGTATGCGGCCTTCCCCACGATGAAGGCCCATATCTTCTCCGGCTCCCGCGGAAAAGAGGCGTTTGCGAGCGTCTTTGACCTGTCCGCGCTGGCGGAGTGGGGCAGGAGCATCGGCACGGTGGTGCAGATGCTGGCGGCTCAGTTTGGCGGGCTCTGGCTGTGGGCCGTGGTTGTGGCTGCCGCGGCGGTGGTGCTGTGGCGGCGCGGCTGCCGTCTGCGCGGCAAGGGCCTGTTTGCCGCCGGGCTGCTGCTGGCGTCGGCGGGGTACGTGGCGCTGATCGATAAGGCCGCGCCGTTTGAGGCGGACCGCTACTATGTGGTGATCTACGCCGCTGTGGTGCTGGCTGTGGCTGTGGTGCTGGCCAGGCTGGCCCCGAAGCATGAGACCCTGCTGCTGCTGGCACTGGTGCCGATCCTTGCGGCGCACCGGACCGACCCCAACGCCTACCTGTATGAGGACGCCGCCCCGCGCAAGGCTGCGCTGGCCGACACCGAGAGGCTGCCCGCCGTTGTGCTGAACAAGGCGGGGTATGAGGTCGCGCCCGACCTGTTCTTGGAGGAGTTCGCCAAGCGCGAGGCCGTTGACCAGGCAAGCGGCAAGGACGATGCCGCCAGTCTGCGCGCGGCGGTGGAAAGCCGGGACCTGCACGACGGATTTTTGCTGTACGGCTACATTTACGACGCCGCCGTGCTGCGTGCCCTGGCCGAGGACACGCTGGACGTGGAAAAAATCGAGCTTGTAACCGACGGGGAACGGTGCCCGGTGTATTATATTGAGCTGAAGTGAGGAAAAAAAGCTTCCCCCCGAGGGGGAAGCTGTCGCCGCAGGCGACTGATGAGGGAAGAGTGAAGGGGGCAACCCTTGCACTGGTAATGGCGGAAGGCCGGCCCTCATCCGGCGCTTCGCGCCACCTTCAGTCTACGCGCTAAAAGCCGCCTTCGGCGGTTGCGCTCCGACACGCGCTTGCGAGCGCAGCCCCGCGGGGGAAGGCTTTTTAGAGAAAAGGGGGCGTGTATGCTTTCTAAAAAAAGAAACGGCTGGCTGTGGGTCGTGATGCTGTTTGCGGTGTGCGCCGTTGTGTACGGGATGCTGAGCAGCTACCCGCGGGAGCTGGCCGTCTACAGCGACGAGCTGCGGTATCTGGATGTGGCGCGCAGCCTTTTGCAGGGGCGCGGGCTGCGGGTGCGCAATATGCCCAGCGACTACCAGAAAATTCTATACCCGCTCTGCATCCTGCCGGCGCTGCTGCTGAAAACCACCGCCGCGCAGATCACGGCCATCGGCTGGCTGAACGCCGTATATATGGCAAGCGCGGTGTTCCCGGCCTATGCGCTGGCACGGGCCATGGGCATGAACCGCCGCCGCACGGCGTTTCTCGTCGGCGTTACGGCGGTGCTGCCCACGATGTCCGCTGCGAGTACGTTTATGAGCGAGACGGTGTTTCTGCCGCTGTCGCTGTGGCAGGTGTATTTTTTCCTGCGGGCGATGCTGGCAGAGCCGAAGGCCCGCGTGGGCTGGTGCGCGGCGGCGGGGGCGTTCTGCTACCTGCTGTATCTGAACAAGGAGGTCGCGCTCTATTATCTGATCGCCTGGGTGCTTGTGCGCGCGTGGGTCTGGTGGCATGACAAGGCGTCGTGGCGGGCGGAGCTGGCCTGCAATGCCGCGCTGCTGGGCAGCTTTCTGGTCTGCTTTCTGCTGGCCAAGGCGACGCTGTTCCGCGGGCTGGGCAACTCCTACAACCAGACCGGCTGGCTGACGGCGGAGCAGTGGCGCTTTCTGCCGTTTGCGCTGGTGTGCGACGCGCTGTTTGCCGTGCTGGCGTTCTGGGTGTTCCCGGTGCTGCTGCCGCTCTGCGGGCTGCACCGCCCGCGCAGAGGCAGCGATGCCCGCCGCACCCAGCTGCCGCTCTTTTTGCTGCTGTCCCTTGGCATCGGCGTGGCGGTCATTGCGTGGTCCATCACGGTGCGCGAGGATTTAGGCTCGCCGTCGCCGCGGCAGCATACGCGGTATCTGGAGCCGCTGCTGATCCCGCTGCTGGCGGTGACGCTGGACACGCTGGATGAAAAGCTGACCAAAACGCGCCGCCGGATCTTGGCGGCTTTGACGATAGCCTGGGGCGTGCTGTTCGTGGCCGTCTGCCGGGCCATCGGCGCGGGCGCGGGCGACAACACCCTTTTGCAGTGGTTTGACTTCGTGGCGGACCGCACGGACCGTCTGCCCGTGCTGGGGCAGGGGGCGTGGCTGGCGGTGTGGCGTGCAGTGATTGCGGTTGGCGTGGCCGTGCTGGGCGTGCTGCTGGTGCGCCGCAGGGGCCGCCGCGTGCTGGCCGGTGCGGCGCTGGTGCTCTGCGTGCTGTGCTACGCGGGCGAGTGGCGCATCAACCGCTGGACGTATGAGGTCCCCGCCGGGACCGCACAGCAGGCGTCGGCGCTGAACGACGCGCTGGCGGAGCTGGACGGCAGAATTTTGTTTGTCCCCTACGGCGTGCGCCAGCGGGACAGCCAGCTCATAGAAACGTATGTCGCGCGGGATGTCTATATTGTCGAGTATGAGACGCTTTTGCAGAGCGGTGCGCTGGCAGACGGCGTGCTGGACCTGACCGCCGAGGCCGTCGGGCCGGAGTACCCGGGCAGGGCATATACCGATTTGGACGCGGCAGACTGGGTGCTGGCAGCGGACGGCGTGCCGGTGGATACGAGCGCGTTGGAAAAGGCGGACGCGGCGTGCCCGGCGGGGTATGTGCTGTATCGGAATTTGGATGCACAGAGGGTCAGGTTTGCGGTATCGTGAGCGGGCACGGGCGGATATGGAATCCGCCCCTACGAAAAGGTGTATGCCGATACAATAATCCTTTTGCGGCAGACGGCATTGTGTAGAATCCGCCCGCACGAAAAGGCGTATGCCGATACAGGCCCACGTGCTTTTCCGCGCCGCAGACGGGTACGGGTCGTCGGGAACGCCGACCCCTACAGACGTAGGGGTGGACCCCGTATCCGCCCGCGGAGGTCTGCGCTGTCCTGACCCGCAAAAATTGCTTCCTCTTTTCCCAAGAGGGGGCTTTTTTTCTTGCGATTGGCGGCGCGGTGTTGTATAATCTTTATTATGTAGAACTGTGTGCAGAAAAGGAGCTTTCCATGGAAAAACTGCTGGTTTTTATCCCTGCTTATAACTGCGAAAAGCAGGTCACGCGGGTGCTTTCGCAGCTGTTGGATCAGCGCATTGCCCCGTGGGTGGGGGAGTGCATCGTCGTAAACAACCGCTCTGCCGACGGCACCGAGGCCGCCGTGCAGGACTGGATGGCCCGCCACCCCGACGCGCCGGTCCGCCTGCTGCGCAATGACCAGAACTACGGTCTGGGCGGCAGCCACAAGGTCGCGTTCGGCTACGCGGCGGCCCACGGGTACGAGCATCTGGTCGTGCTGCACGGCGACGATCAGGGCGCTATTGCGGACCTGCTGCCGATTCTGAACGACGGCACCTACAAAAAATACGACTGCTGCCTTGGCTCCCGCTTTATGAAGGGCAGCAAGACCGGCGGCTACAGTGCGCTGCGCACCTGGGGCAACTACGGCTTCAACTGGCTCTTTAGCTTAGTGGCCCGCAAAAAAATCACCGATCTGGGCAGCGGGCTGAACCTGTATGCCGTGGAACCGCTGAAAAACGAGTACTACAAAAAGTTCCCGGATACGCTGTATTTTAACGACTGCATGATCCTGGCGCTCTGCCAGATGAAGCAGCGGGTACTGTTCTTCCCCATCAGCTGGCGGGAGGAGGATCAGGTCAGCAACAACAAGCTGACAAGCTTCGGCATCAGCCTGCTCAAGCTCTGCGGCAAGTATCTGGCCGGGCCGCGGGCCTTTGTGGAGCGCGAATGGCGCGAGAAAATCATTGAGGATTACAGCTACGAGGTCGTAGCTTCCAACCTGTAAGGAGGGCTTTGGTATGAAGATTCTGGTGACGGGCGCTGCCGGGTTTATCGGCGGCCAGCTGTGGCATACGCTGTGGAAGCGCGGGGACGAGGTCGTCGGCATTGACAACTTCTCCTACGGCAATCCGGACAACCTGAAGTTTGACGACCATGATTTTGGCGCAGAGGTGCGCAGAATGGACATCCGCGACAAGGCCGGGATGCTGGCTCTGTTCGAGGCGGAAAAGTTCGATGTTGTGTATAACATTGCGGGCATTGCGCCGCTGCCGGACTGCCAGAGCGACCCCGTGCAGGCCATTGAGGTCAACACCCTGGGTCTGGTCAACCTGCTGGAGGCGGGCCGCCGCACCGGCATCAAACAGCTCGTGCAGGCATCCACCAACGCCATGTACGAGAACGAGACCGAGTTCCCGACGGTGGAGGGTAAGTTCAACCCGCCGACGCTCATTTACCCGAACACGAAATACTGCGGTGAGCGCTTTGCCCAGAGCTTTGCCGACACCTACGGCATGACTGTGACCTGCCTGCGCTTTGCCAACGTCTACGGCCCGCACATCGACTGCCTGCGCAAGCAGCCGCCGTTCGTCGGCTACATGATCCGCGAGCTGTACTATGACCGCACGCCGGAGTTCCACTCCGACGGAAACCAGCGCCGCGATTACATCTACGTGGATGATTTGATCGCGCTGGCGCTGCGCGTCGTCGAACACCCGCAGAAGGGCTTTGACGCGGTGAACGTGTCCAGCAACCAGAGCTATTCCGTGCGCGAGCTGTACGCCATTGCCAACCGCCTGATGGGCAAAAATATTGAGGCCAAATACTGCCCGAGCAGCCATTACTGGGCCAAGTACCCCGAGCTGTACGGCGGGGCCTACGGCATCAAACCGGAGATCCTGGACCACGAGGTCAACAAGTTCAGCCAGTGCGACAACACCCACGCCCGCGAGGTCTACGGCTGGCAGCCGCAGGTCGATATTGAGACGGGGCTGGGCAGAGTCATTGAGGCCGAGACGCGGATGCTGGCGGGACTGGAAAAGTAAAAAGGCTTCCCCATCGGGGGGAAGCTGTCGCCGCAGGCGACTGATGAGGGCAGCGTGAATGGAGCAACTCTTCTGCGGAAAATTGCACAGGCAATGGCGGCAGGTCGCCCCTCATCCCCGCGCTGCGCGCCACCTTCCCCCGCAGGGAAAGGCTTTTTGAAAAGAGGTACATCATGTCTAAACTTCACCTGATTCTCCCCATGGCCGGCAGGGGCAGCCGGTTTTTTAAAAACGGCTTTGTCTGCCCGAAACCGCTGATCGAAATTAACGGAAAGCCGTTCTTTTACTGGCCGGCGCGCAGCGTGGAAAAGTTTGTGGACTGCGCGGACCTCACGTTTGTGGTGCTCGAGGAGCATATCCGCGACTTTGCCATCGACGAAAAGATCAAGGCGTACTGGCCTGCGGCCCGCATTGTGGCGCTGCCCGAGGTGACCGAGGGCGCGGCCGTCACGGCGCTGAAGGGCTGCGAGGGCCTGCCAGACGGTGAGCCGATTTTGTTCAACGACTGCGACCATCTGTTTGTTTGCAGGGCGTTCAACGAGTTCTGCGCTAAGGGCGGCTTTGCAAACGGCCCGGAGGGCGCACTGCTGACGTTTGAGAGCGATTCCCCCGCGTACAGCTATCTGCAGTACGGCGCGGACGGCAATGTCTGCCACACGGTGGAAAAGCAGGTCGTCAGCCATGATGCCATCTGCGGCGCGTACTATTTCAAGGATAAAAAAACCTACGCCGACGCCTGCGCCGAATACCTGAAAAACTGCGAGTACAAGGAATTTTTTGTCTCCGGTATTTACAATGTGCTGGCCGCGCAGGGCGCAAGAATTGCGGGCTTTGCGTGTGATTTACATCTGCCGTTCGGCACGCCGGACGAGTACCGCGCGGCGGAGGCACCCGCCAATAAGGCCGGTTTTGACGCGCTGACCTAAAGGAGTAAGAATGAAAACACCTGCAAAAAAGCGAACGGCGGCGGAGCTGGCGGCTGCGGTGCTGTGGTGCGCCCTGACGCTGGGAACGGACAGGCTGTTCTTCCGCTATGACTGGCGCACACCGGCGTTTTTTGTCTACAAGGCGCTGTTTCTGGTGCTGGCGTTCGGGCTGGTGCACGGCGCGGTGACGCTGGTGCAGAAGCTGCGCGCCGGGGACAAATTTGCCCGGCGGTGGGTGGCCTGGACGCTGCCGTATCTGGCGGTGAATCTGGTCATCCTGCTCATCGTCTGGCCCGGCATCTGGGGCAATGATGATCTGGCCGTGCTGTATCTGGCGCGGACGCTGCAGCCCAACTCATGGCAGCACTTTCTGACCAGCGGCGCGTTCATTCTGTCACTGATGTTTGTGCCGATGCCCGGCGGCGTCGTGCTGGTGCAGAACCTGCTCATCAGCGGCATTGTGGGCTGCTTTGCGGCCACGGCGCAGGACCTGGCCGAAAAGCGGCTGACCCGCCCGGTGCGCCCGGCGTGGTTTGCGCTGGTCTACCTGCCGTTTTTGCTGCCGCCCGTGCTGATGCACACCCAGCAGCCCTTCCGCACGACCTGGTCAACGTGGACCGAGCTGTTTTTGGTGTTCATGCTGGTGGCCATGTACCTGCGCGGCACGAAGCTGAACAAAAAGGAGCTGGCCGCTATCGTGATTCTGGGCACGCTGGCTGCGTCGTGGCGCAGCGAGTGCGTCTACTATCTGGCCGCCATCCCGGTGCTGCTGGCGCTGCTCTGCGCCCGCAGGCTGCTGCGCCCGCTGGCGGCGGGCGCGGTGACGGCGCTGGTGCTGGTGGGGTATTTCGCCTGCTCCCGCTACAGCAGCGCACTGATGGGCGAGGCGTGGCAGTACAAGATGATCGCACTGTGCTATCAGACGGCGGCGCTGGTACAGGATGCCGACCCCGTGGAGGACGCCGAGGCGCTGGCCGACATTGACCGCGTGTTTGATGTGGAATTCTGCCGCGCCAACCCCGAGACCCACGGCAATGAACTGCGCGGGGGGATGATCGCCGGGCGCGGCGGCTCGGCGGAGGACTGGTCGGCCTGCCAGAAGGCCATTATAAAGCTGGCCCTCAAGTATCCCAAGAGCATGCTGCGGGAGCGTGCGGGTGTGTTCTACAACACGCTGCGCCAGCGCCAGAACGGCCAGTCCAACCAGAAGATCGCGTTTGCATCGGCATTTTTGCTGTATGAGGGCGAGCCGACGCAGGACGACCAAAAGAGCTTTTTGCAGGACAGCGCCGCCGTGCAACCGCTGAACAAGGAGCTGCGCCGGGCGTTTATTGTGGATATGGCGTCCAGCACCGACTTTGCGGGCGGGCTGATCGACCTGACGTGGTGGATGCTGCCGCCGTTCGTGCTGCTGGGCCTGGCACTGGCGGTGCTGCTGGTGCAGCGGCGCTGGATGCTGTTTTTTGCCGCGGGCACGTTTTTTGCACGCATCCCGCTTGTGTTTTTGACCGCGCCGGACACCTACTTTATGTACTATCTGACGCCGTTTATCGCCGGGTATGCGGTGGCGGCGGCTGCGGTGCTGTACGCAGTGCTGAAACGGAAATTGAAATCGGAAAGGATCACGGGCTGATGCTTGCACTTTTTTTGCTGCTGGCCCTGCTGCTGGTGCTGGTGGGCCATGCGTTCCGCCTGCTGCGGTGGGAGCAGTTCATCCGCATTTATGAGCGCCCGCCCCGCGGGCAGATGCTGCGCGGCATGGCCGGCGGCTATGCGCTGAACTTTGTGCTGCCGTTCCATCTGGGCGATGCCTTCCGCGCGGTCTACACGGGCCGCAGGATGAAGAGCGGCATCGGCTTTGCGCTGGCGACGGTCATCATGGATCGGTTCCTCGACGTCTGGTTTGTGGCGTTCGGGTTTATTGCGTTCCGGCTGCTGGGGCTGGGCGGTGCGCCGGTGGACGGCGCGGCGCGGTATTACCTTGTGTTCTCGCTGCTGCTGGTGCTGGGATTGGTGCTGGTCGTGGCGCTGCGGGATTTTTTGAAGAAGATCTGCCTTGCGTTCTGCGGGCTGTTCAATGACACGCTGAAGCTGGACGGCATGATGTTCTTCTGGAGCCTCATCAATACCTTCAAGGATCTGGGCCGCGTGAAAATCGGGCGGCTGGTCGTCAATACACTGCTGATGTGGGCGGCGTATCTGGGCTCCTACACCGCGCTGGCGGCGGCGCTGACCGTGGCCGGGGAGCCGATGCAGCTGGTGGACGTGTTCGGGCTGCTGTTCGGGCGCAACGCCGCGGACTTTGCCGCGCTGCTGCCCGGCGGTGCGCTGGGCCCGGCGGCCCCCGCGGCCCGCTGGCTGCTGCTGGCATGGTTTGTGCTGCCGCTGCTGGCCATGTGGGCGGCCACGCTGCTGCCCGAGGGCGTGCGCGGCGCGATGAACCAGGCCACGCAGGCCGCCCCCGCCGGGGAAAGCTACCTGAACCTGCTGCCGCAGGCCGACGAGCATGACCGCGCGGTGTTCTTGAGCCGGTATTTCGGTCTGGAAAACAAGGACTACGTCAAGCGGTTTTTGCAGATGAACCGCGGCATTACGATTTTGGAGGACTACTCCGCCGGGTCGAACGCCACGACGATGCTCTGCATGGACACGCAATCGACGTTCTACCGCAAATATGCCTTTGGCAAGGACGGCGCAAAGCTGGCCGAGCAGCTCGACTGGCTGCGTGCCCGGCAAGACCGCCTGCCGCTGTGCGATATTCTGCGCAGCGAGGAGGCCGACGGCTGCTGCTGGTACGACATGGTCTACAACCCGCAGGCCGTGGGAATGTTCCGATACCTGCACTCGAACCCCGTGGAAAAGAGCCGCGCCATCCTGCGTGCGGTGCTGGCGACGCTGGAGGATAAGCTCTACAAGCCGACGGCGGTCCCGGCGGACGCGGAGAAAATCGAAAAGTACATCGAGACGAAGGTTGACGGCAACCTGAAAAAGCTGCATGAGGACCGGATGCTGCGCGAGCTGATGAGCTATGACACGCTGCGCATCAACGGCGTGGAGTACAAGAACCTGCCCGCGCTGGACTGGATGTTTGACCATGACCGGCTGCGCAACCTGTTTGCGAAGGACCCTGTGGGCACGATCCACGGCGACCTGACGATTGAGAACATCATCTGCCGCACCGACAACGACAGCTGGTATCTGATCGACCCGAATACCGGCAATCTGCACGAAAGTCCGTTCCTGGATTACGGCAAGCTGCTGCAAAGCCTGCACGGCAGCTACGAATTTATGATGAAAACGCCGCGCGTGGCCGTGCAGGACAACCGTATCGACTTCCAGCTGACGCGCAGTGCGGCCTATGACGCGCTGTTGGCCGCCGTGATGGAGGATCTGAGCGCCCGCTACCCGCGGGAGCAGGTCGAGAGCATTCTGATGCACGAGGTCATCCATTGGCTGCGGCTGATGCCCTACAAGCTGAACAAGGACCGCAAGCGCGCGGCAATGTTCTACGCCGGGCTGGTCATGGTCGCCAACGATGTGGCGGATTTTTCGGAGCATAAAAAGGAGACACTATGCTGATTTGCGTGGACCTGGACGGGACCCTGCTGGACACAGTGCCGGCCAACGCGGCATCCTACCGCGCGGCATTGGAGGAGCTGGGCTTTACCGTGACCGATGAATATTACGCCGAGCGCTGCAACGGCGGACATTACACACGGTTTCTGCCGCCGCTGATGGGCGGTGCGCCGAGCGCCGCCGATGTGGAGCGCGTGCATGACAGGAAAAAGGCGCTGTACAGTGACTTTCTCGATGCGGTGCGCCCGAACACGGCACTGATGGAAATTTTGAAAACGATGCGCGCCGCCGGGCATGACCTGGCCTGCGTGACCACCGGCAGCAAACAGAACGCCACCGAGGTGCTGGAGCATTTCGGGGTGCGGGAATGGTTCGGCTTGATCGTGACCGGGGAGGACGTGGAAAAGCAGAAGCCCGACCCGGAGGGGTATTGCCGGGCAATGGAGCATTTCCGCGTTACGCCCGCCGATACAATGATCTTTGAGGACTCGGGCATCGGCCTGACGGCGGCCAAGGCCAGCGGGGCAAGGGTGTTCAGGGTGGAGCAGTTTTAAGAACTGTGATGCAGGGAAAACCTTGTTCGCACGCAGAATATGCAGCCGGCCGCAAGGCCCCCGGGCGGATATGGAATCCGCCCCTACGGTGTAGGGGTCGATGCTCGCATCGACCCGGAAAGTGCACGGCGCGGCAAGGTTGACGGGCGAACAATGTTCGCCCCTACAAAAACAGCCCCGGAAGGCAGTTGCCTTTCGGGGCTGTTGTACTTGTGATGGAAAATCAGGCCTTCGCGTCCGGGCGGACGATGTCACGGATGACGTTGACGATGTTGTCAGCGGTCAGGCCGTAGTCACGCAGGACCTCATTGGCGGGGCCGGAGTGACCGAACTGATCCATGACGCCGATGCGGCGCACGGGGACAGGCAGCTTCTCGCTGACGACGGAGCAGACGGCCTCGCCCAGGCCGCCGATGATGCTGTGTTCCTCGACGGTGATGATGCGGCCGCACTCGCGGGCGGCGGTCAGGATGATCTCCTCGTCGATGGGCTTGATGGTCGGCATGTTGATGACGCGGACGTTCATGCCCTGGCGCTTGGCCAGCACGGCGGCGCGCAGAGCCTCGTTGGTCATCAGGCCGGTGGAGATGACGGCAATGTCATAGCCGTCGGTCAGCTTCTCGCCCTTGCCGATCTGGAACTCGTAGGTCTCGGGATCGTGGAAAACGGGCGTAGCCAGACGGGAGAAACGCAGGTAGACGGGACCCTGATAGTTGTAGGCGGCGATGACGGCGGCGCGGGCCTCCACATCGTCAGCCGGGCTCAAGACCACCATGCCGGGGATCGAGCGCATGAGGGCGATGTCCTCGCAGCACTGGTGGGACGCGCCGTCCTCACCGACGGAGAGCCCCGCGTGGGTGGCAGCAATCTTGACGTTCAGGTGCGGGTAGCCGATGGAGTTGCGGATCTGCTCAAAGCCGCGGCCCGCAACGAACATGGCAAAGCTGGACACGAAGGGGACATAGCCCATCGTGGCCATACCGGCGGCGACGCCGACCATGTTCTGCTCGGCAATGCCGCAGTCAAAGTGACGATCCGGGTACTCCTTGCGGAAGATTTCGGTCTTGGTGGCAGCGGCCAGGTCGGCGTCAAAAACCACCAGATTGTCAGCGCCCTGCTGGGCCAGCTCTACCAGCGTGTTGCCGTAGCTGACACGGGTAGCAATTTTTTTAATATCAGCCATTGTTGAACTCGATCTCCTTTTCCAGCGTGGCGTGGGCGGCGCGCAGCTCGGTCATAGCCTGGGCGTATTCCTCGTCGTTGGGGGCCTTGCCGTGCCAATCGACGGCGTTTTCCATATAGCTGACGCCCAGACCCTTGGTCGTGCGCAGCAGGAAGCAGGTGGGCTTGCCGCTGCCGTGGGACAGGTCGAACATCTTGAACGCCTGCTCCAGGTCGGCAAAGGAGTTGCCGTTGCAGACGATGGTGTTGAAGCCGAAGGCATCCATCTTGTGGTCCAGCGGCTCGGAGTTCATGACGTCGCGGGTCGCGCCGTCGATCTGCAGGCCGTTGACATCGATCATGATGCACAGGTTATCGAGCTTGTAGTGGTTGGCGAACATGAACGCCTCCCAGCATTCGCCCTCTTCGACCTCACCGTCGCCCAGCAGGGTGTAGACGTTGATGTCGCTGCCCAGCTTTTTGGCACCCAGCGCCATGCCGCAGGCGGCGGAAACACCCTGGCCCAGGGAACCGGTGCTCATGTCAACACCGGGGACGGTGTTCATGTTGGGGTGGCCCTGCAGGTAGCTGTTGGAGTGGCGCAGCGTGGGCAGGTCGGCCACCGGGAAGAAGCCGCGCTCCGCCAGCGTGGCATACAGGCCGGGGGCGCAGTGGCCCTTGCTAAGTACAAAACGGTCGCGGTTGGGGTCCTGCGGCTGTTCGGGGTCAATGCGCATCTCGCGAAAATACAGATAGGTCAGAACGTCCGCCGCGGACAGGCTGCCGCCCGGATGACCGCACCCGGCACCGTGGGTGGCTTCGATCACACCCATGCGCACGCGGGTCGCAGTCAGTTTTAACTGCAGCGTTTCCAGTTTTGTCATAGCTAAGCTCCTCCGGTCACTTATGGTAAAATCGGGCAGTATATATGGATACTGCTACACAATATACTATCTTATATTATACACGTTTCGCGGAATCCCGCAACATTTTTTTACAAATTTCGTGAAAAAAGGCTGTTTTGGTGCATTCGCGGTAAAGTTGACACGCCCAAAAGCCCGCTGTTATGCACCCTTTGTGCGTAATGCCAAAAAATGGGGCGATTCGTACATAAACTACAGCAAAAAGCACCTTGCACAAAGCGGGCATTTGTGGCATAATTTAAGTACAGCCGCGGTGCGGAAAGCCCATGATATGAGGCAGCCGCTCGGCCCACACTACAAGATATGGGAGGGAAAGAGAGTGCCCAACGGGATCTACATCCAGACTGAGTACCACGGCAAGCTTATCCGCAAAATCGTCTGCAATGGGGATGAACGGTGGTTTATCGGCTCCAACTGCGCCGTGACCTTCCTGTCCATGGACGACTGCATGGCCGCCATTGACCGCCTGTAATTGTAAAAAAGGAAGTCTGCCGCACGCCGTCCTTTGGGGGATGACGTGCGGCTTTTTGCATTTGTATACGAGGTTTGTATGAAAAAACGGAACTGGCGTCTGATGCTGCGCCGGGTGCTGAACCTGGTGTTCAGCCGCATTGTTGTGACCGGCGTGCTTCTGCTGCTGCAGGCGTTCTGGCTGTTTGCGCTGTTCTACTGGCTGGCGGACTACGCCAAATGGTTCGGCGGCGTGGGCGTTGCCATGAGCGTTATCATGTGCCTGGCGCTGATCCGGCAGGATTCCACGGTGCCGGAGTTTAAGATCAGCTGGATGATCCTGTTTTCCGTTATGCCGGTGCAGGGCGGCATTTTGTACCTGCTGTGGGGCGATAAGCGCCCGGCGCTGGGCTTGCGCCACCGGCTGGAGCGCGCCGAGGACGCAATGGCCCCGGCGCGGAAGGACGACCCCGACGCCGCGGCGGCTTTGCAGCGGCAGGACCCCCGCGCCGCGCTGACGGCCCGCTACCTGCACGACTACGGCCCGATGCCGGTCTGCGGCGGCACGGCGGCGAAATACTACCCGGACGGGCAGAGCATGTTTGCCGATATGCTGCCCGCATTGCAGGGGGCACAGCACAGCATTTATGTGGAGAGCTTTATCATCGGCATGGGCGAGATGTGGGGGCAGATCCACGAGATTTTGCGCCGGAAGGCCGCGGCAGGTCTGGACGTGCGGGTCATCTACGACGACGCGGGCTGCCTGAGCCTGCTGCCCCACAACTACGCCGAGATGATGCGGGCCGACGGCATCCGGGCGTTCAGCTTCAACCGCTGCGTGCCGATGCTGAACCTGGTCATGAACAACCGCGACCACCGCAAGATCATGATCATCGACGGGCAGATCGCCTTTACGGGCGGTGTGAATCTGGCGGACGAGTATATCAATAAAATCGTGCGGTTCGGCTACTGGAAGGACAGCGGCGTCCGGCTGGATGGCCCCGGCGCAGCGAGCCTGGCAAACATCTTTTTGACGTTCTGGAAGGCAAAATACCCCGACGAGGACATGGACGCGGGCTGCGACCTGCCCGCCGCTGTGCCGGTGGAAACAGACTGTCTGGTGCAGCCCTTTGCCGACAGCCCGGTGGGCCGCGAGGCCGTGGCGAAGAACGTGTATCTGGAGCTTATCAACCAGGCGCAGAAGCGGCTGTACATCTGCACGCCGTACCTGATTCTGGACAACGACCTGCTGTCCTGCCTGCGGCTGGCGGCCAAGCGCGGCGTCGATGTGCGCATCTACACGCCCGGCGTGCCGGACAAGCCGACGATCTACCAGCTGACGCGGAGCTATTTCCCGCATTTGCTGCGGGCAGGCGTTAAAATTTACAGCTACACGCCGGGCTTTCTGCACGCCAAGACCTGGCTGGTGGATGACCGCATTGCCGCGGTGGGCACGGTGAATCTGGATTACCGAAGCCTGTACCTGCATTTTGAGAACAGCGTGCTGCTCTACGGCGGCGCGGTGCTGGACGATGTGCGGCGCGATCTGGCGGAGATCGAAAAGGAAAGTGCCGCGGTGACGCTGGCGGACTGCCGGACCGGATTTTTTGGCACGCTGTACAGCGCGGTGCTGCGGCTGGTGGCACCGTTGTGCTGAAGGCGGGAGGCTTGCGGAGGATACCCGCTTAGGGGAGCCTGCCGTGAACCCGCCCCTCATCCGGCCCTGCGGGGCCACCTGCTCCCCTTCTGGCGCTACGCGCCACCTCCCCCGTACCGGGGGAGTCTGTCCCTCGGGGGAAGGCAGGGAATCACTCTATAATCTCACACCCCGGAAAATACCACTCCAGAATCTCCCGCCACGTTTTGCCGTCCTCCGCCATCGCCTTTGCGCCGTACTGGCTCAGGCCGACGCCGTGGCCGTAGCCGTGGGTGGTGAAAACAAACGCATTCTCCCCGGTGTCATACGCCACGGTGAACGCCGCGCTCCGCAGACTGAACGCACTGCGCAGACGTGTGCCCGTAAACACCTGCCCGCAGACGGGCATCTGCGCCACATAGCCCGCGCTGTCCAACACGCCCTCGCCGAACCACCCGGCGGGGGCGTTTGGTATCTCGTCGGTGTCCAGGCCAAGCCCGGTCAGGATCGTGTATACCTGCTCGGCACTGTAGGTGACGGACGTTTCGAACCCCGGCGCATCGGCGTCCCACGGCGACGCGACACCCTGTAAGTACGGCACGGCGGTCAGCCACACGTTCTGGCTTGCCTCGGTCTGCCCGGCGCTGCTGCTGTGGTAACAGGCCGCGGCAGGCGCGCCGTCCCAGCACAGCACGGCCCCGGAGACCTCGTCTGCCAGCGCGGCCAGCCTGCTGTAATACGCGGCAAAATCGCCGCCCCACCGCGCGCGCAGCACCTCGGCGCTCGTCCAGCCCGCGCACTGGGCGCTGTTGCAGGTGAACGCCGCGCCGCCCAGGCTCAGGGCATAGCTGTGAGCGGCGGCCATCTGGGCTAAGACCGCGTCGTCGGGCCAGTCGGGCGGCAGCTCGCTGGCGGCAGTGCCGATCAGAAACTCCTGCACGGATACGGTGATCTCCTCACCGCCGTCGTTCAGCAAAATCGGCGCATCTGCGTCAAAGCTGCGGCTCTCGGGCACGGCGGGCAGCACGGGCTGCGGTGTGGCGGCAGGGGTGTCAACGGCGTCCGGCAGCACAGGAGCCGACGCTTCGGGCATCGCGGCGGCAGGCTTTGCCAGCGGCAGGGCGGCAAACGGCGCGGCAAACGCCAAAAGGCCGAGCACCACCGCCCGGCGCAATGTTTTCCTCAAGGGGCAGACCCTCCTTGCAATTTGCGGCGCACGGTTGTACAATAGGGATATTCCGCGCGGCCTGTCCCAATATACGCGGGGGCCGCCGCTGCTATGAAAGAGGAACACCATGAAAAATAAACATCCCCACGCCGCTGTGGTGCTGGTCCTGGGCCTGGCCATGGCGGGGCTGCATCTGGCCGACCTGCTGCTCTGGTCCGAGGCCGACACCGGCTTTGCCGCTGCCGGGTCGGTCTGGCTGCGGTACATCCCGTGGCTGGCGGCGTTTGCGCTGCCCTACCTGCCCGCGCGGCGGGCGGCGGCGCAGCCTGCCGGTCTGCAGGATACCAACAAGCCGCTGGGCGTCTGCATGGCGCTGGCCGGTGCGGTACTGCTGGCCTCCGGCGTGGCGGCGGGCAATACGGCCCGGTATGCCATCCTGTACCCGGAGGTACTCTCCGGGAGCTACCCGGTCTGGGCCGCGTGGGCGGACCTGCTGCTGCCGATCTTTGCCGGCGCGTGGCTGCTGAACTACGCCGTGCGGGCGTTCAGCGGCTTTGGCCTGCAGCGCCAAAGGCTGGGCAGTTCGCTGCTGGCGGGCGCTGTGCCGCTGGTGTTTCTGTGGCGGCTCATCTGGCGGTTCCAGTTTGCGCCCGCGTCGCTCTGCCGTATGGCCTGCACGCTGCGGGTGCTGAGCGCTGCCGCCGCACTGCTGCTGGCTGTGGTGCTGATCAAAATTTTTCTTGTGCCGGGTCTGCCCTGCGGGCATACGCTCTACGCGGCGGGGGCGGGTGCGTTCCTGCTCTGCACCGGACTGGAGCTGCCCCAGACTCTGTTTGAGGCCGCCCGCGGCATGCTGACCCTGCCCGACCTGCTGACCCCGGACGAAAGCGGCAACATTCCGCTTTTCCACGCCTACTACCTCACGTTCAGCGGGCACATGTACTACAATTTCACCTCCAACGACATGGCGATCAAAAACAAGGCGGTATCCGAGGGGCTGCCCTATTCCACGGCGACCCGCGCCTACATCTCCTGCCAGGAGGAGCTGGAATACGCCCTTGAGACCATGAACAAAATGCTTGCCGACGCGGGCGTTGCCGACAAGACGCTGATCGTGCTGACCGCCGACCACTACCCCTACAACCTGGGGCTGGGCAAGCTCTCCGAGCTGGCGGGCAAAACGCTGGAAGCCCCCGCCGACAAATACCGCAGCGCGCTTTACATCTGGAGCCCGTCCATGACCGCGCCCGTCACGGTGGACGCCCCCTGCTCCACGCTCGACGTGCTGCCCACTGTTTCAAATCTGCTCGGTCTGCCCTATGACTCCCGCCTGCTTTCGGGGCGCGACATCCTTGCCGAGGGCGAGCACATCGCCATCCTCGGCGACCGCAGCTTTGTCACCGAAACCATCTATTACGACGCCGAGAGCGGCACGGCAACGCCGCGCACCGACGCGCCGGTCGATGCCGCCGCGGTCGAACGCCTGAACACCTACGTCAAAAACAAATTCACCGTCGCCACCGAGATGCTATACACCGACTATTTTGCCAAGGTGCGCGACAGAACGGCGGCAGACTGATGGAAAAGCTGCTCGTTCTCTCGGACATCCACGGAAACGTCCGCCGCGCCGCCGCCGTGGTCACGGCGCACACCGACTGCACCGCCTGCCTCTTTCTCGGCGACGGCACACGCCACATCGAATATCTGCGCGGGCTCGCGCCGCACATGGCGTTCGTCGCCGTGCGCGGCAACTGCGACACCTTCCTCGACGGCGACAAAATTTCTCTGCCGCCGCTGCAGTTCCATGCCATCTCCACGCCCGGACACACGAAGGGTTCGAGCTGCTTTGTCTGCGGCAATACGATTTTCTCGGGCGACACGCTCTTTGAGGGCTGCTGCGGCAGAACCGACCTTCCGGGCGGTGACGGCGCGCAGATGCTGGCGTCTCTCAAGCGGTTGGCCGAGCTTCCGGGCGATTATCACGTGCTTCCCGGCCACGGCGGAGACACGACGCTCGAGCGTGAGCGCCGGACGAACTACTACATGCGCGAGGCCATGCGCGTATGAAGCTGTTACTCATCGGTCACACCGAACGCTACCCCGTCGAGCAGCTGCAAATGCAGCTGTTCCCGGACGAGCCGTCGGAATTTGTGACGCATCGCCTTACGGGAGACGGCACGGTGTCGTCTCTTTCGCGCGGTAAGAAGTATCTCACCGCAACGGCCAAGGTGACGAAGGGCGGGAAAACAGGCTTTGCTTCCCGCAGAATTCCTCTGGAGAACGCCGACGTGCGCATGACGCGGCGGATTTTGCAGCAGAGCTACTACTTAGCCGCGACGAAGGTGCTCGGCACCGTTCCCCCGTGGGGCGCGCTCTCCGGGGTCCGGCCGACGAAGCTATCGACCAAATGCATGCTGGAGGGCGGCTCGGAAAAGGACGCGGCAAAGCTTTTAGAGAAAACGTATTTTGTCACACCCGAGCGGAGCCGTCTCTGTGTCGACGCGTCGAAGCAAACGCTGGAGGCCGCGAAACTTCTGGAGCCGGGCGACTTATCCGTCTACATCGGCATTCCCTTCTGCCCGACGAGGTGCTCATACTGCTCGTTTGTGAGCGAATCGATTGAGCGCTTCGGCGCGTTCCTGCCGCCTTACTTAGAGGCGCTGCATCGGGAGATCGCGTATACGGGAAAGCTGCTGGCGGATTCCGGCTACCACATCCGCTCTTTATACATGGGCGGCGGCACGCCGACGACACTCTCCAGTGCGCAGATGAAGGACCTGCTTCGCGCCATCAAAGACAGCTTCGATCTCTCGCGCTGCCTCGAGTTCACCGTCGAGGGCGGGCGGCCGGACACACTGGACGAAGAAAAGCTGCGCGTGATTCACGACGGCGGCGCGACGCGCATTTCGATCAATCCCCAAACGATGGCGGACGACGTGCTTGCCGCTGTCGGGCGGAAGCATACGGCCGCACAGACAGTAGAGGCGTTCCGGCAGGCGCGCGCGGTAGGCTTCGAGGATATCAACATGGACTTAATTGCGGGGCTTCCCGAGGACACGCCCGAGAAGTTCGCCGCATCGCTGTCGCAGGTGCTGGCTCTAAACC
>OKSC01000701.1_pt1 | contig 37663 bp, 36 predicted proteins | sample 1601161 | NCBI WGS metagenome assembly OKSC01 (sample SAMEA3541552, study PRJEB24748) | human gut metagenome | biome: human gut; feature: human-associated habitat; material: faeces | place: China | collected 2012 | reverse complement strand
GGGCATGCCCGGCCCGCAGCCTTGCCATTGCCGCCCCTTTATCTTTTGCATCGTAGGGAGGGGTCTTGACCCCTCCGTAACTTCACGTCAAATCCCGTCAACGTTCCGCCTGTAGGGGAGGAATTCATCCCTCCCGGGCTGTTCGCGCCGCCGCTCATTCCGCGGGGCGTCGGGGACGCCGCCCCCTACAACATTTACCGCTGCCCTTCCTTAACAACCATCCTACCCCCACCGCAAGGAGCCACCCATGCAGGATCTGCGCAAAATCTTCCGTTATGCCCGCCCGTACCGGCGCGATCTGTTCGCGGCGGTGGGGCTGATCTTTATTGAATGTATCTTTGAAATGGTCATCCCCGTCCTGATGTCCACCCTCGTGGATGACGGCGTGCCCGCCCATAACATGGCCGTCATCTTCCGGCAGGGCGGGCTGATGATTTTGTGCGCGGTGCTCGCGCTTATCACGGGGCTGCTGTATGCGCGGTACGCGGCGCGGTTCGCAAACGGGTTCGCGGCGGAGCTGCGCATGGCGGAGTATGCCGCCGTGCAGAAATTCGACTTCGCTAACCTCGACCGCTTCTCCGATGCGTCCCTCGTCACCCGCATGACCACCGACGTCACGGTCATGCTCAACGCCGTCAACGCCGGTCTGCGTCCGCTGGTGCGCAGCCCGGTCATGCTCTGCATGGGGCTGGCGATGGCCTGCGTGCTCAGCCCGCGGCTGACGATTGTATTCCTCGTCACAACCCCGATCCTGGCCGCCGTCCTCGCCTGGATCGTCACAAAGGTCGGCCCGCTCTATGGCCGCCAGCAGAGCGCCGTGGATCACCTGAATGGCCGCATCCAAGAGTCCCTGACCGCCATCCGCGCCATCAAGGCGTTCGTCCGCGGCGACTACGAGAACGCCCAGTTCGACACCGTCAACACGGAATTGAGCGATGCTTCGACGGAAACCTTCCGCTATGCCGTCCTCAACCTGCCAGCGTTCCAGACCGTCATGTATACGGCCATCGTCTGCATCCTTTGGTTCGGCGGCAATTATATCCTCGTCGGCACGATGTCCGTCGGCCAGCTGACGGCGTTTTTGAGCTATGTTTTGCAGGTGCTCAACTCGGTCATGATGTTCTCCGGCGTCTTTCTGCAGATGTCCCGCTCGCTGGCCAGCGCCCGCCGCATCCGTGAGGTCCTGACCGAGACGCCCGACCTTGCAAACGCCGCCGCGCCGGTGGACACCATCCCCGACGGCCAAATCGACTTTGACCACGTCAGCTTCAAATACAACGCCAAGGCGGAGAAAAATGCCCTCTCCGACATCACGCTCCACATCCCGGCAGGTGCGACGGTGGGCATCATCGGCGGCACGGGCGCGGCCAAAACGACGCTCGTCCAGCTCATTCCGCGCCTGTACGACGCCACCGAGGGCACGGTCCGGGTCGGCGGGCGCGACGTCCGCGGCTACGACGTGAACGCCCTGCGGGACGCCGTCGGCATCGTGCTGCAAAAGAACCTGCTGTTCTCCGGCACGATCCGCGACAACCTGAAATGGGGCGATCCCGACGCGACGGACGACGACCTCTGGGCCGCCTGCCGCGCCGCCCATGCGGACGAATTTTTGTCCCGGATGCCCGACGGCCTTGACACAGACCTGGGCCAGGGTGGGTGCAACGTCTCGGGCGGGCAGAAGCAGCGCCTCTGCATCGCGCGGACGCTGCTCAAGCACCCGAAGGTGCTGATTTTTGACGACTCCACCAGCGCCGTGGACACGGCGACGGAGTCGGGCATCCGCCATGCGCTGGCCGGACTGGGCACCGTGACCAAGCTCATCATTGCCCAGCGCATCACGTCGGTGCAGAGCGCCGACCTCATCGTCATTCTGGACGACGGGCGGCTGCATGCCGTGGGCACGCATGACGAGCTGCTGGCAAAAGATACGATCTATCAGGAAATTTACCATTCCCAGATGAAAGGGGGCGACGCAGATGGCGAAGCCATTCGGCGGTAAGCGCCCGCAGGACCTGCGGCACACGCTGCGCCGCTTCATGGACTATCTGGGCCGCCACAAAATCATGCTCGGCGTCGTCGGCCTGCTGGCGGCGGTCAGTGCGCTGGCCGCGCTGCTGGGCACCTACATGATCCGCCCCATCGTCAACGGCGTGCTGGAAAACGGCAGCGCCGCCTATCTGGCCGGCGTCGTGGCGCTGACCGCGGGCATCTACATCGTCGGCGCACTGTCTACCTTGGGCTACACCCAGCTCATGGTCCGTGCCGCGCAGAAGATTTTGCAGGACATCCGCCGCGACCTGTTCGCACATCTGCAGACGCTGCCGCTGCACTACTTTGACACGAACCGCAAGGGCGATCTGATGAGCCTGTTCACGAACGACGTGGACACGATCTCGGACGCGCTGAACAACAGCTTTGCGGTGGTCATCCAGACCTTTATTCAGGTCGCAGGCACGCTGCTTTTGCTGTTCGTCCTCAACTGGCGGCTCTCGCTGCTGGTGGTCGTTGGCTATATTGCTATGTTCTGGTATATCAACTACTCGACACAGCGCAGCCGCGCCTTTTATGCGCGCCAGCAGGCCAGCCTCGGTGAGCTGGACGCCTACATGGAGGAGATGATCGCCGGGCAGAAGGTCGTCAAGGTGTTCAACCACCAGCAGGCCGACATGGCCGCCTTTGCCGCCCGCAACGAAAAGCTGCGCGAGGCAGGCACCGGCGCGCAGAGCTACGCCGCCACGATGATTCCCGCCGTCGTCAGCATCGGCTACCTGAACTACGCGGTCATTGCGGTGGTCGGCGGCCTCATGGTCATGTGGGGCTGGTCCGACCTTGGCAGCCTGGCCAGCTATCTGGTCTTTGTGCGCCAGACGACGCTGCCCATCAACCAGCTGACCCAGCAGGGCAACTTCCTGCTGGCGGCGCTGGCGGGCGCGGAGCGTATCTTCACGGTCATGGAGGAAAAGCCGGAGATCGACGAGGGCACGGTGGAGCTGGTCAGCGTGCGGGAAAACAGCGACGGTACGCTGACCGAGTGCGCCGGGAGCACGGGCCGCTGGGCCTGGTGTGACCGCCGCCGTCCCAACGTCCCGCTCGAGCCGCTGCACGGCGACGTGCGGTTCCACGACGTCAGCTTTGGCTATACGCCGGACCGGATGATTCTGCAGAACCTCTCGCTCTACGCCAAGCCGGGGCAAAAAATTGCCTTTGTCGGCTCCACGGGCGCGGGCAAGACCACGATTACCAACCTCATCAACCGCTTTTATGAGGTGTCGGGCGGGTCCATCACCTACGACGGCATGGATGTGCGGCTCATCAAGAAAAACGACCTGCGCCGCTCGCTGGGCGTCGTCTTGCAGGACACCCACCTGTTCACCGGCACGGTGGCGGACAACATCCGCTTCGGCAAGCTGGACGCGACGCAGGCGGAAATTGAAAAGGCGGCCAAAATTGCGAATGCCGACTCCTTCATCCGCCGTCTGCCGCAGGGCTACAACACGATGGTGACGAGCGACGGCGCAAACCTGAGCCAGGGACAGCGCCAGCTGCTGGCCATCGCCCGCGCCGCCGTCGCCGACCCGCCGGTGCTGATTCTGGACGAGGCCACGTCGAGCATCGACACCCGCACCGAGGCGCTGATCCAGAAGGGCATGGACGGCCTGATGGAGGGCCGCACGGTGTTTGTCATCGCGCACCGGCTTTCCACGGTGCGCAACGCGGACGCCATCATCGTGCTGGAGCATGGCCATATCATCGAGCGCGGCACCCACGACGAGCTGCTGGCCAAAAAGGGCGAGTATTACCAGCTGTATCACGGGATGTTTGAGCTGGCGTAAGCAGCCGCGGGCGGATATGGAATCCGCCCCTACGTTATAACGCGCGTTCCCCTGCAGGTGCGCATTCTGTATGCGCCCGCCATGCCGTGCCCGGAAAAACGAAACCTCCCCCGGAGAGATCCGTGAAAGGTAAACCTTGCGAGAGGAGCATTTATAAATGGAAAAGATCAGAAAAAATTTCGGCTTCGGCTGTATGCGCCTGCCCATGATCGGCGAGGACGTCGATATGGAGCAGACGAAACAGATGGTGGACTGCTTTTTGGAGCAGGGCTTCAATTATTTTGACACGGCCCACGGCTACCTTCAGGGCAAGAGCGAGCTGGCCCTGAAGGAGTGCCTGACCAGCCGCTACCCGCGGGAGGACTATGTCCTGACCGACAAGCTGAGCGGGTCCTATTTTAAAAAGGAAGAGGACATCCGCCCGTTCTTTGAGAGCCAGCTTGCAGCCTGCGGCGTGGACTACTTTGACTTTTATTTAATGCACTCCCAGAGCACGACAAACTACCAGCACTACAGGGACTGCCGCGCCTATGAGACGGCCTTCGCCCTCAAGGCCGAGGGCAAGGTCCGCCATGTGGGCATCTCGTTCCATGACCGCGCCGCCGTGCTGGAGCAGATCCTGACCGACTATCCGGCCATCGAGGTCGTGCAGATCCAGTTCAATTATCTGGACTATGACGACGTGGCCGTCCAGAGCCGCAAGTGCTATGAGGTCTGCCGCAGGCATGGCAAGCCCGTGCTGGTCATGGAGCCGGTCAAGGGCGGCAGCCTTGTCAACCTGCCCGACGACGCAAAAGCGGTGCTGGACGCCCTGCACGGCGGCAGCCCCGCCAGCTACGCCATCCGGTTTGCCGCGGGCTTCCCCGGTATGCTGATGGTGCTGTCCGGCATGAGCAGCATGGAGCAGATGCAGGACAACCTGAGCTACATGAAGGACTTTACGCCGCTGAACGATGCCGAGCTGGCCGCCGTGAACCGGGTGCAGGAGATCTTCCATAAGAAAGACCTGATCCCCTGCACGTCCTGCCGCTACTGCACCGAAGGCTGCCCGAAGCATATCTCCATCCCCGACCTGTTCGCCATCATGAACACGAAGCACACCCACCACGACTGGAACGCGGACTACTACTATGAGGATGTCCACACCGGGCCCGGCTCCCGCGCCTCGGACTGCATCCGCTGCGGCCAGTGCGAGCGCGTCTGCCCCCAGCACCTGCCCATCAGACAGCTGCTGCAGGATGTGGCGAAGGAGTTTGAAAAGGGGTAAATTATGCTGAAAACCGCCTGCTTCCGAAAAAAGAAACAGGCGGTTTTTGATTGAAGAATGTTAGATTTGCTGTAGGAGTGGAGTGGATAAAAAGGTTTATGCTCCCGTGTCTATATTGCCTGTAACAGAATCATGCGTCAATGCTACGGTATGATTCGCATAAGTGGACCAGGTTGGTTCATATGTGGTTGTGGCTTGATTGCCCCACATATCCCAATTAGGGCGGTCTCCACGGGCGAACAGTTCCAAATAAGGACCGGGAGAGCAATTTTCAATGAGAGAAATAAACTCGTCAGGCTTTCGACTGTGTTCACGCTTCATGCTGCGGAGGAGATTTACTTGGGAGCGCCCGGGCTGCAAAGTTCGGTTGGAGTCACCTTTGATCCCAAAGAGAAGAATCTCTGTTACGTTCCTGAAATAGAAACCGACACCACGACCATCAGGCATGCCATCTTTGCGAACCTTTTCCCAAATAAGGTTTGTTTTGTATTCAAACCCCCATGCCTTCATGACTTCTAACCCTTCAGGTAAAAGTGCATTAGGAACCCAGAGATATAAATGACTTTTTTCATCCGCGGCATCAGCAACGGGTAAAGATTTGATGTCGTCGAGCTTCATAGTGGAGTAACGGGTCAAACGCTTGTGTTCAGGGGCCATTTTCCCGGTGCGATTTGCGAATTGCCATGGGGGATCGGCATAGATAGTTCTATATTTTTTCCCATGGGTAAAATCTTCAAAATCTAGAATTGTATCTTGGATATTGTAGTTGTCTGTCATAATGATTCGTATCCTTCTACACAAGGCTTTTTAATGCCGATAGCCAATATAGGACAGCCACCGTTGCGGCGTGATTTCAAGCGGTAATCGAGCTTTCCCATCCATGTTGTACTGGCACCATATTTTGATTTGATGTTTAAGGCAGTAAAGATGTCGTTTAATTCTTCGGAACGGGTGATAATAATGCCGACTTCGATTAGGCCGCAATCAAAATAGGTCCGCATAGCAAGTAAATCACGGTCAAAGGTTTGGTCTTTGCTGTTCCATTCAAGATCGAAAGCAACCTTGCCCTTTATAAAGTCAATGTTATGTCCGTCGATATAGCCCTTAATTACTTTTTCGTCAAAAGGAGTGTCGGAAAAACGCCCACGTGATTTACCACGCGGATACATTTTAACGAGAAGATCACCGGTAATACGGATCTCGCGCCAACCACGAGGATAAAGAATATCGTCGAATTTTTTAGGAATAGAAGTTTCGTTTCCACCGGGAGCAAGCAAATCTTCTTTAGTAATGTGCAAAGCGGCCAAGCAAACTTGAATGTCTAACCACTCATCAGGAAAAGCCTCAGAGAGAATTTCTAGAGCATGTCCATAGTTATGAAATTCAAATTTATCGAAAAGGTCGGGGAGAACGTAGTTGTTCATTGTCGCTTCCTTTTTGTTTATGAAAAAAATATACTGTACCTATTATTAAAGTATATCAATTTGAACAGCAGATTACAACTAAATAATAAAAAAAGGTCACTTGCAATCGCAAGTGACCTTGTCTCTATGTTACAAAAAAGATACCCAGCCAAAAAGGATATCGTAACGATAAAAATGAGGCCGAAAGGCAATGCCTAACCATTCAGTTTATAAATAATAGTATACAGGATATCGGTCAGGATTGCAAGGGGGCTGTCACTGTGTATCCGCCGATGAATTCAATTTTGATTTCGTTGGCGGATACAACGTCTATTCGTTCGATGATTCTTGCGACAAGGATATCGGAGTATTCAGTAATACGGAAGTCGGAGTCGGTCAGTTGGAGATTCGGATTTGCGGCTTTCTGCTGGCTGGCAGTAAGTTGGTCAATTTGTTTTTGCATGGTGTCTATTTCCTCACTTGCGTGTTTTAATTTCTCGTCAAGAAAGGACGCATCGCATTCAAGGGACAAGTCCAGCAGGCGGTCAAACTCTTGCTGTGAGTCCGCAAGTTTTTGCTGTAATTTTTCCAGTTCTGTTGTGCCGCCTTGCAAATCATGCAGAATGCCGTTGATTTGCATAGCGACTTCTTCGGTGTAATTGTCGGCCAGATTTTGGATGGCTCTCAGCAGGGTCTGATGCAGGGCTTCTTCCTGCACCGAGGGTGAATTGTGGCAGAATTTTGTTCCGTAGGTGACACGGTTGACGCAGCGCCAGACGATTTCCTTTCTGCCGTGAATATTCCAAGTCACACGCTTATAAGGGCTGCCGCATTCCCCGCAATACAGCCGTTCGGAAAGGGCGTACTTGCTGTTGTACCTCCCGCGCTTTTGTTTGCGTCGGTTCGCGCAGGACTTGCTGTTGCGGCGGGCGATTTCAGCTTGCACCTCGCGGTACATCTGCTTGGTGACGATGCCCTCGTGATTGTTCTCAATGTAGTATTGTGGTAGCTGGCCGGTATTTTTCTTCGGGCCTCCAGTCAGCACATTGTCAGTAAAGGTCTTTTGCAGCAGGACATCACCGCAGTATTTCTCATTCTGCAAGATGCGTAGGAGCGCCTGCGTTGACCATGTGGTGTTGCCACGCACAGTTTTGTAACCGCCTGCTTCAACTTTGCTCTTTATGGTTTGCAAGCTGTCGCCGTGCAAGTAGCTGGTGTAAATCATCCGAATCAGTTCAGCCTGTTCGGGGATGATCTCTGGCTGGCCGTCTGCACCTTTGCGGTAGCCGAGCATCTGCGCATAGGGGAAGGAGAATCTTCCGTGACTAAATCCCATGCGCTTGCCTCTGGAAATATTCTGCGAGATGGATTCGCTCTCAGCTTGTGCAAAGGCACTCAGCACAGTAAGGAGCATTTCGGAATTCATGGTGCTGGTGTTGATGTTCTCTTTTTCAAATATGACGGTGACACCGAACTGCTTCAGTATCCGCACATATTGGATGCTGTCTACGGTGTTGCGGGCAAAGCGGGAAATTGACTTTGTAAGAATCAGGTCGATTTTGTGCTTCTTACAGTCTTGAATCATCTGGTTGAATCCGTCACGCTTTTTGGTGTGGACACCTGAGATACCATCGTCGGCGTAAATCCCGGCAAGCTTCCATTCGGGGGTGGAATTGATTTTGGCAGTGTAGAATTCCTTTTGAATTTCAAAGCTGCCCTGCTGTTCTTCTTCCTCAGTGCTGACGCGGCAGTATGCAGCAACGCGAAGCTTGGTGCGGGATGCCGTGCTTTTGGAAGCTTTCCTGTTGGGCTGAATGACGATGATTCTTCTCTCGCGGTTCATGGGATTCTCCTTATACGACCATTCCGTTTATAAGTTTCAACTGAATGGGAGTGGTTCTGTGCAAAACTATTTTGTCTGCAATGGCATGGTACAGCTTCGTGTCAAACGTATCGCAGGGCGGTGCAGCAGCGAGGGCTTCTTTAATGCGCAGCGTCATGGGGTCAGCTTTTCCGGCTGTGCAGCAGAGATATTGCGTATCTGCGCGAGAAAGGACGCTTTGGATAAGTGATGCTGCATCAAATTCCCCGGCGGATAACATTTCATCGATTTCTGCTTGCTGCTTTTCGGCTTCAATGGATACTGTGTTGTGTGACAGCGGCTGGTCATTGATGCTGTCAGGATTATCCTGTAAGCGTTTCATTGTGGTAGCGATGCTTTGCAGGAGAATATCCGGCGCAATTTGGACGGAGAATGCTGCGCAGTGGCGGCAGCGCCATCGATGGCCTTTCGTCTGCCATTCCAGTCTGCTGTTGCAGTCGGGGCAGATAATGTCACCGCGAATATCCTTTAAGGCTTCTGTGTAAGTGGGGGCTTTTCGCTGGCACAGGACTTGCGCTTTTTGAAATAAGGTATATTCGACAATGGGCGGATACCTGTCCTTTCCGCAGTATGCTGGATTTTTTATGATGCGGTGGACGGTGTTCTTGTTCCAACCTGTCTCATCACTGTATGGGATGCTGTTTGCTTGCAAGTGTTTCGCGATTTCTTGCAGTGAATTGCCTGCAAGGTAGAGTTGATAAATTTGGCGGACGTATTCGGCTTGCGCGGTATCCGGGGTAATGAGGCCGTTCTGTATGCGGTATCCGTAGGGCAGGTATCTCGGCTTTGCCATTGTCAGTAAATCTCCTTAAACTTCATTCCGTTTTTGAGTTCAAAGGTACAGGATTCGGAATCGACCAGTACGCGGTTTACGGCAAATTTGAACTCATACTCATCAAATTCAGTAAGTGGCTTTAGATAGGTATAATGTTCTGCAAGCTGTTTTGTCTGTGCAAGGGTACGAAGTAAAGGATGGTTGGTAGCTGCTTTTGAAATCGTGTTTTTTACATCCGTGAGTTCACGCTCCAGTGGATTGCGCCGTTCCCAGTATTGAGCGGCGGTGATGCAGTTCTTTTCGCGCAGACGGGAAAGGTTGTGCAGCTTTTTGGCAAGCAGATGAACCTGCTGGTTGAGTTCCTGCCGCTGGCTCTCCTTATCATCGAGAATCTTTTGCGCAGCGTACAAATCATGCAGGGCGGGGGTGAAAATCTGCGCGTGGTTTACGATTAGCTTGTTGTGCATGGTGAGAAATGCACGCTGAATGAGTTCCTCTTGGATTGGTGACGTGGAGCAGTCTGCTGCGCATCGAAGGTGTGTGCGGCAGATCCAAGTCACCTGTGATGAACGATTTATCTTGCGGGAGAGCATCGAACCGCACTTTGCGCAGTAAAGTATTTTGGAAAAGGCTGTGTCTTTCCTCGGACATGGTCCTACGCTTTTGCGTTGCAGGAGTGCTTGGACTTTATCAAAGTCTGCTTGGGATATGATGCCGTTGTGGGTGTCCGGTGCGTAGTAGGAAAGGACTTCACCGTTATTTTCGGTGCGCTTAAAGGGCAAGTCATCGGATGTATAACTCTTTTGATAGAGGGAACATCCGGCGTACTTTTCGTTTTTAAGGATGCGCTCTATGGTGGTATGATGCCAATGCTTATCGGCATCTGGACGAAGCCGGTTTAAATCGTCGGCGATTTTGGTGGTGCTTTCGCCTTGCAGAAATGCATTGAAAATGTCCTTGACGATTTCGATTTGGTTGGGGACGGGAACAAGGTCGTAATTGACCTGTTTGTAGCCGTAGGGGACAGATGATGTATGGTAGGTGCCGGACTCCATTCGTTTGCGGATTCCCCAGCGCAAGTTTTTGGAGATTGACAATGATTCCTCTTGGGCAACAGCACACATCATACCCAGCAGGAGTTCTCCCTCGGTGGAGTCTGTGTCAAAGCGCTCTTTCTCAAATTCTACGACCACGCCAAGGCTTTTCAGTTCGCGCACAGCGGAGAGAAAATCCACAGAGTTTCGTGCCATTCGGGAGGATGACTTTACAAGGATACGGTCAATCAGACCGAGTCGGCAGTCGTCCATAAGGTGGTTGAATCCGGCACGATTTTTAAGGCCGGTGCCGGAAATGCCCTCATCGGCATACACACCAACAAATTCCCAGTTGGGATTTTTCTGAATAAGGTCGGTGTAGTATTCCACCTGCACCGACATGGAGTTTAACTGGTCAGCGGATTTACTGCTGACGCGGGCATAGGCTGCCACGCGCAAGCGCTTCGGCTGTTGCTGGATCGGCTGGATGACTTGAACTTGTGGCATGGCTTTTCCTCCGAGTTTGTCGCTGTGACACTCTTTTTGTCACATACAACATACCCGAAAGGCGGCCAAATAGCTATTCACAAGAACCACTAAACATCTCGACACAAAACGCCGCATTTTCTGGCATAACCAACATTGGCGCGTTGGCAGATTCCGCGCGGTAGCTTTCCTGTAGCGGCAGCGGATGAAAGTGCTGTATAAGCAAGTTCATATTTTAATTCCTGTTCCAGCTTTATGGGGAGCGGATCAATCAGCATGGGGCAATCCCTCCCACGGCAGCTTTTTTCGGGTGTGTTTGGTATGGGCCAGCAGCCTGTTCTCCAGCCCGGTCAGATAAAGTTCATATTTCAGGCTTGTTTTGGTGGTGATAAGCACCGCGCCGTGATTTTGCAAAAAGCGCAGGATGTGGTACAGCGTTGCGGTATCATGACTCAATTGGTCAAGGCTTTGCACCATGACGGCGTTGGCACGGCCTTGCCGCACAGCCTTTAGCATGGCAAACAGCGCCGGTCGCCAAAATTCGGTGCCGCGTTTCAGTTCCATGCTTGTATTTACCAGGATGTAGCCGCGCTTGTCAGCTTCGCGCATAACTTCTTCCAGTTGGTTTTCTAACGCAGTCAAATTCGGCGCAGCGCTGCGGGCATACGCCCAGACTTTGTATTCTTCCATAGCCGCACCTCTTAAAACTGATCCATCAGCGGGAGTCGAACATCGAAGCGCGGCTTGCCAAAGGATGCCCGCGTGAAGCGGTCTCCGGCAAAGCGTTCCAAACCGCAGTTGATGAGTTCCGTGTTCAGGTCACATTCGGTAGTAATAAGGTAAGCGTTCCGTCTGCGGAAGATTTCAATAACCCCGACCAATAAGTAGCTGTTGCGGCTGATCTGCTCCAGGTCGCGTACGATTACGGCTTCGATCAGGTTATTCTCTACCGCGTCCAGCATGGCGCGCAGGCCATTGCGGTCTTTCAGTGTGTTGCCGCCGCAATGGTCGAAAGAGGTGCCGCGCACGAGAAAGCCATGCCCGGCAGCTTCATCGATAAGGTCATACAGCCGATCAAAGGCCATTTGTGGGTTGCTGTTGGCGCACCGCACATAGATCCACGCGGGGTGGTCTTGTCTATAGTTCATCGTAAACCCTCTTTACAAAAAGTAATCCGGGCGCTTCTGCTCCCGGATGAATTGCTGAACATCTTCAATTTTCTCGGTAGTTGGACAGGCTGGCAAAGCGGCCAGTGCGGCATCGTGGTACTTGCCGCCAATGCCTGCACGCTCATCCAGAATGGCTACCACGCAGGAGTCCTGCTCCGTGCGAATGGCACGACCAAAGCCCTGCCGAAGCTTCTTCTGCATTTCTGGGATGACTTCGGCGTTTATGTAGTCGCGCAGGTTCGGGTACTGCTGGCGCTCATAGTTGCTGACCGGGTCTGGAATTGGGAACGGTAGTTTTGGGATAATGAGCAGGGACACCATATCGCCGGGAAAGTCGATGCCCTCCCAGCAGGAACCGGCTGCGAACAGAACGCTGTTGCCAGATTCTTTGAATTGTTGAATCACCCTGCCGCCGTTGCGCCACGCCTGATAGGTCGGGTACGGCCATTGGCCGTCCGTCAGCGCTCTTACCTCTGCCATTTGGCGGTAGGATGTGAACAAAACAAGTGCGTGACCGTGACAGGCTCCAACCAACCGAACGATTTCTTCTGCCATTTTGCGGTTGTCCATTCGCATTTTTACGCGAGGCGGAAAGTATAACAGACATTTTTTCTTGTAATTAAACGGAGAATTTGCTCGGAAATGACGCAGAGGTCGGTAAGCCGCCAGCCCCAAAAGCTGTTCAGTATGGCTGAAATCCCCGGCTGCTGCCAGTGTGCCGGAGGTCAAAATCGCGGGTTCGCGTGTGTTCCACAGGGCGCTGCGGAGCAACTGCGGTACGCGGCTGCTGGCTGCGCAGAATGTGGGCTGACCATCGGCATCGTAGTCGATGTAAAGGATGCGCGTCGGCACCTTCAAAAGAAAAAGGCGCAGGAGGCTTTCTGCTTCTCCCAGCCTGTTCAGCAGGTATCGCGGCACATCCGGCAACCCGCCGGCATTTTGCAACAGTGCTATACAGTCGATGAGTGCAGCGCGGCGGAACGGCGTAAGCACGAACGGTTCGCTCACTTTTCTTCGCAGCTTGGAAAGCCCCTGCGTGCAGGAGAACGACAGCGCAAGGAACGCCGTCCGCAGCTGTCTGGCAAAATCCTTGTAGTGCGCCTGTTGTAACAAAAGGCACAATTCATCCATGTTGTGCGGGGATAGTGTTTCCGTGTACATCTGGCGGGCGGCATCGGGTAATTTGTGCGCCTCGTCCACCACCAGCGCCTGATAGCTGCGCAGGAGCAGCGGTCTATCTTCCTGCCGATGCGAGGCATCGGCCAACAGATAGTTGTGGTTGCAAATTTGGATGTCTGGCTTCATGGAATCTCGCAAATACTGCTGATAGCGGCAATCCTCGCGCAGAAAGCAATCACGCGGGCAGGACTGCGGCACACAAATGCGGCAGCGGTCATACCGGGAAAGTTCCGGGATATGATCCATGTCCAGAATATTTTCTGCAATGCGCAGGCTGCCTTTCTCCCGCGTTCGTTTCGGATGCACCAGCGATGCTCTCTCGGCGAGGCGGGCATCGCAGACAAAACGCTCTTTGCCCTTGCGGACAACGGCTGTGATGGGTGCGGTGATGATACCCTCGTCCAGCAAAATAGCGGACAGGTCGGGCAGATACTCTGTAAGGATAGCGTCCTGCAAGGCAACGCTGGAAGTGGAGATAACGATGGGCAGTTTCATCCGTTCGGGGCGATGCATCTGCCAAAGGATACAGCCCACGAGGTAGGCCAGCGTTTTTCCGGTGCCTACGCCTGCTTCGCACAGGGAAATTTCCTTATTATATAAGGTATCTAAAACTTCATGGCAAAGCGCGATTTGTTCCTCGCGCACCGCCATACCGTGCCGGGGCAGAATCTCCCGGAAAATCTGTTCGGCCATGCGGTGAGATTCCGTATAGCCCGTTGGATAGGTTTGCATTGGTTTTACACCTCTGTTTTCCATCCCGTTTAAAGCAAAATGATGGGCAGCAGGCGCTTGGGTTCCTGCTGCCCACGATTTGCCCTAAACGGCAAAAGTAGATAGTTAAGTAAGTGTGCCATATTTGCCGCCCGCACCCCTGACACCGGGAACACAACAGGCAGGCCGCTGGCGGCGGCCGTTCGCTGACTCTGCCGGAATCTTACTGCTTACAATTCCGGCTCGGTCACCCCCTCTGACGCGGGAGGCAGCAGGTGTATCATTATGGCCTTTCCCTTGGCATCTTATGGTTTGCCAAACCGCCCATCGGGTCTGCCGGAAAAGGAACGTACCTGTTATGCTGGGTATTCAGTTGTCAAGGTGCTGGGTAATCATAATTGACTACCAAGCAAAATCGGTCAAAATTGTCTCAAGGATTTTCTTGATTTCATCAGGGACATACAGCAACGCTCTATGTAATGCGAGTGCCTGAACAGGAGTCATGTACATTTTCTTGAACAAGTGGTATCCGTCTGGTAGGGAAAGGCCTCCATTTCGGCCCCGGGCTATTTTTATTGGATAGTCCTCGTTTAATGTTGCTATGTCCCTACTGATAGTATCTGTTGAAACATGGAATTCTATTGAAAGATGCTCCATCGTATCTTTCCGGCGCTTATCTAACAAGCGAATTATTTTCTTTTGTCGCTCGTTAGATGTCATCTTTGAAATTCCTTCCGAATTTGCTTTGCACTTATAATATCGCAAATACCCCGCAACTTTTGCGGAGTTAAACTTTAAATCCGTTCGAATTTTATCTAGATCACTATAATTTATAAATATATGAATTTCTGCTTGTTGGTTCATGTGTTTGCCCGTCAGCATTTTCTGCTGGCATTCTGATGCCACCTCACGATGGATGCCCTTGCCTTCGGCTAGCGCTTCCTACTGCTAAGCGCGTAGCATCCTTTCGCCAGTTGTTGCCCAACCGAGCACACAAAAAAGCCCGCCGCATTTTGAGATGCGACGGGCTTAGAGCTGCAGCGTGAGATTTATTTTTTCCCCTGAGGATTTGTCAGAGGCTTTTCGGGCCGGTGAGGTTGATAATTCCAAAACATTCCACAAGGTGCGCTTGCTTCTTTCTGAATTGACGATTGGACTACTGTGCGCAAGTTTTTGTGTAAAAGACTTTCCTTTGCTTTCATGATAAAGACCTTCCTTCCGGTTTGATTTGGTTTAATTTGGTTTTATTTGATTCCAACTCCAATTTTAGCCAAAACCAGTAGAAGAGCATCCGCAACTGCAGCTACAATCCAGACAATGCTGTACAATGGTTTCAGCAATAAAAGGGCTGGAATAATCAAGCAATATAATACAAGTCTTTTGCGTACCGCTATTTTCATGTCCCGCAATTCCTCGTTGCTGCAGTGCATCGCCGAGTTATTGCAAGGAGCAAGTATTAAAATTAGCATAGCAGAGACAATAAACAGCGTAATTGCAGCTGCTATCGTAGAAGATTGCAGTCGGTCAATCAGATATAAGCAGGCATATTCACAAAATAAAGAGGTGATAAAGCAGGAAAATACTGTTGGCATATGAAGCCCATTTGTCTTTTCCCGTAAAAGCGCCAACCCAAAATTCAAAAGAATCACTTGCGGTAACGGCGCAACAAGTGTTCCAAAGCAAACGAGAATAAAGAAACCGCCAAAGTTCATGAACTTTCGTTGTAGCGAGTATGCCATCCAATCGCGTTGACTTTCTTCAATGAGTTCGCTTTGAATACACTTCTCCACGATTCTTTCAACGATTGCTTCCATATGTAGAACCTCTGTAAATCAGAACTATCTTTATTAAAACAGAGTTTTCAGCTTTTTCATCATTTTTGTAGTGAAACAGTAGTTTTTTGTCATGAAATCAGAGTATTCGGCAGCTCTGTTGCAAATTCAAACCAGCCGTTTTCATAGTCCATAGCGTAAAGTGTGTGGTACTTTTCCAATGTAGTATGAACATTTTGCAAACCATACCCGTGAAAAGATGGATTTTCCTTGGTTGATGCCGGCAGTTGATTTGCAATCATATTTACCGGCAAAGATTTATTACGCACAGCATAAAACAGTTCATCTTCTTCAAGCAGTGCCTGCACATAAATTTGCCGGTCTGTTTCCGGCAGTTTTTCGCACGCTTCAATCGCGTTATCCAGTGTGTTGCTGATTACAACCGTCAAATCCACCATGTCAATCTTTATGGGAGACAAATCATTCACACTGAACTGTATATCAATTTTACGATTTTTCGCAACAAGCGCCTTCTGATTCAAAAGTGCATCCAGTGCTGCATGGTGGGTATTGACGAGCAGGATGCGTTCGTTTTGTTTCGATTGCAGGCTATGGATATAGGTTTGTATTTTATTGATATCTATATTTTGTTGCATCAGCATTCCGTCTAACGTACTCAGATGAGCGCGAAAATCATGTGTCAGTTTACGTTGCTGAGCATATGCGGCACTCAATGCTTCGATGCTCTCTTGCTGTGCTTTTGATTTGGCTTGTAGGCTGATTGCTTCTTCACGGAAGTTGGCGTTTTGTTCCATCCAGCTGATTAAAAGTAATGCTGCTATCTGCATTACGGTAATAAATGTGGCACAGACACATAGCGGCTGAATTGATATTTGCCCTTGCTGAAAGCAACTTCCGAAAAAGAAAATAAGCAAAACACTTGCAAGGGAAAGAACTGCAGGAATGGTGTACCATCTAAAATTGGTTGCTTGGCTTAACTTTCCATTTCGTGCCTTTGCCTGTAAAAAGCATACTGCTATTATTACACTGTGCATAAACAGATTTTGCCAAACCATTTCGCCGGTAGTCACACTGTCCTGGGCTTCGGACATCAAAAGTAGAATCGTATACCAGCAATTATCCACACAGCATATTGTCGCATAGAAAACAATCGAAATGTAGAAGCTAAACATTCCATTGCTGGTATATAAAAGCCTGTGCATGAAAAAATATAAAGCAAACGCAATAACAATTTTTGAATAGTTTGGCATTGTAGTGGCTGCAAAATTCAGAAGCGTCGCATCCAGAAAAGCAATAGCCGTTACAGTAATCCAATGAACCACACGGTTTCTCTTTCTTGCGGAAAATGCATCAAATAGCAAAATTGCCGAAAAGCACTCCATCCAAGTCCACAAGTAGGTCAAGAAATAATCGCTCAACGTGCATTCCCCCAGTTTTTGTTTTTCCAACTCAGATACTGGACTTTCATTTGTGAGTACCGCTTCTGACTTACCGATAGCTCTTTTCCATCGAGGAGAATAACCCTGTCATAATTGAATTTTTTGATGTATGCCATATTGACCAGATAGCTTTTCTGAATTCGGAGGAATCCGTCTCCTTCCAATTCCGCCGCTAAGTCTTCCATTTTTCCATAAAAGCGGTCTGGTGCCTGCATAGGCTTTACTGTGTACAAATATATAACTCTTTGATTACTTTCCAAGTAGAGAATATCTTTGTAGGGAATGTTAAACGACTCCGCGTTGGCAGAAAAGCGCAGAACTTTATCATCACGCGGCAATTCTGCCAATGCATCCCGGAAATAGTTGGGCAGCTTTTGCTCCAGTTCCTGCTTGAGAAGATATCGGAACGCCCTAACTTCATACCCTTCCATCGAAAATTCCGGATAATTTGTCACAAAAATAATCACTGTATCCAGATGTAATTCCCGCACACGGCGGGCAATGTCCATGCCGCTGCGTTCATCCATGTCGATGTCCAAGAACATGATGTGATACTGCGATAATTGCCGGTCCGTTATCTCGGCGGGATTCGAGCTTTTTGTTATGCAAATGGACGCTCCGGGCGGTACCGGCTGGCCAGCAACCGTGTCTGATATTCTCTGCAAAAAATCCTTGTCATCATCGCAAAGTAAAATATTAATCTTCATGTTTGCATCCTTATCGTTGTTTCTCCGTAGCAGACGTCCTTCTTTGCCATTCAACATACGTTTAATTCTCCCGAAAGTCAAGTATTTTCTTAAAATAACACTTATAGTGTAATATTATATTGCTTTTACACCGTTTGGCAAGCCAAATCATTTAAAATTGAATTACCCTAAGAAGAAAATTCATTGATAAAGCAAGCTGGACAAAGACATGAAAGATACCGAACGTCACAACTATATTGGAGATCACATTCGTAAGCTGCGAGAAGAAAAAGGCTGGACACAACAAGTATTAGGCAAAAAGTTGGGCAAGAAGACTTCCACTATCAGTGCCTATGAAACGAATGCCGAACTTCCGTCTGTCGACTGCCTTATTGAAATGGCCGAATTGTTCGATGTATCGCTTGACACACTGGTTTATGGGGATCGGTCAAATTTGATTTCTATTCGCGCCTTGCGGCCAGAGCAAAAAGAACTGATTTCGGAGCTTACGCAAGTTTTTTCGGCAAGGCACACAACCGCTGAACAAAGGCTTGGCTTGCTCAGCAAGATTGTTAGCCACTTATCGCAATAATTTAGAATTCCTATTTTGGACCTATAGATTTTTCTACTGCCCCGGCTTAGCGGCCGGGGCAGTTTGTTTTACTCGTGTTTTATGACAAGCGACTCGGATTTTGTGTCAATTTTGTGGAAATGAAGATTTTCTTGTGGTATCTTGAAGTCAAGATAAATAGGCGCTCCCGTTACCTAGATTGAAAAGTTCTATATGTATGTAAGCGTCGGTGCACAGGCGCTTGTAATTGTCCGAATATCAACCCTATTAAATCCATTAGATTGGAGGCTTATCAAATGTCAACGATGAAGAAACGCATTCCCATGTTCCTGCTTGCTCTCGCAATGATGGTGGCTATGGCGCTGCCTACATTTGCGGATAATGGCAACATTTCCACGTTTGCTAGTACAAATGTCTGGCGCTTTTATCGAGCTTATAACACAATTTATGTGGCAGGAGTTGACGGTGCCATAAGTGATGGAGCATCCGTCATCCTGACAGATAAGGTGGGCAATTACAATCAGCACTTCATGGCAAAATACGCACGTGACGGTTCCCTGAGAATTTTCTGCCGTAGCGGTTATCAGTCCGCATACCCTGAACAGAGTTACACTTTAAATGTTTATCGTTCTGGAAACTATCCCTGCACAATGCTTCGCGGAACAAATGATAACCGTCTTGACTCTGAAATTGATTTCAACACTATCAATGCAAGTAATTTCAGAATTAAACTTGTCCATCGAAACCTGTATCTGACTCAGAATGCATACAACAAGCAGCTGCTTTGGACCACCTACTCTGAAGATGGCACGAAGGCTTGGGCCGAAGTTAGTGTTCGGTAACACTCATTAACTCCTTTAAAGCGGATTATCCTTAAATCGCGGATAATCCGCTTTAAACTAATTTGTTGAAACGAGAAAGAAACATTATGAAAATAAAATCAAGTTTAATCGTTTTATTGTCAGTGCTTATGCTGACAGCCTGTTCCAACAAGTCAGAAATTACAGTGTCTCAAGATTCTTTTTCTGTTTCTCCGACAGCAACGCCTACTTTTTCTGAATCGGACGAAAAAGCATCTGTTTCCGGAGATTTGAGGCTGTGTAATCCTTTTTCTAGCGGAGGTAGTTCAACTACCGATGGCTACTATTTTACACAACTCCGCCCAGATGGGAATTTGAATATAAAATATCTCGATTATTCCACACACAGTCAAATCGCATTGTGCAACAGACCCAATTGTACCCACGAAGATGAAAGTTGCAACAGCTTTGTTCGTTCCGATGGATTGATTCCCAGTTTGGCAGTGGTCGATCATCAACTGCTGATTGTTAATGGGGGCATAAGCGTTCCAAATCCGACAAACGATGATTTACCGCACATTGACATTATGCAACTGGACGGTTCCAATAAAAAAAGACTGTACTCTGCAAAAGCATCCGCAGAATTCTGTGACCTTATTTGTGATGATAAGAGTTTATATACGATAGAACGCGTTTCAGATGAAGAAGGCGCTGCTCCAGTTGTGACACAATCACTAGTTCGATTCAGCATTGAAAATGGGGAAAGACAAGTATTGGCCGATCTTGGCGAAAATACCGTATATTTCTGTGGTACAGACAAAACTTGTTTATACTATTTTAGCATTGCCCCCAAAGAAGGATCCCAGTCTTTCGCTGAAACGGTAAAAAACTTTTACTGTTATGATATAAATAAAAATCAGCTGGACTTACTCGATTCTGTTGCGTGGGACGACACTCATGCTATAACTGTTGCTCAAGGAAAGATATATACGGTTGATTGGGAGAACGATCAAATACAAATATCTGAAACCGATCTTGTTTCCGGAAAGGAAAGCGTAATCGCGCAAACCCAATCAGTGGTCTCTGATGTTCGTAGTTGCAGTATAAGAAATGCCGTGTCTAACCAACTCGTGTTTGATATACTGCATACCGATTCCAATGGTGACCTAGCTGACGCAACCTATGCGGTAGATCTTACGTCGGGTATCGTTAAAAGTTGGCCGTTGTATTATGACTCAGAAATTTCTCCCCAGCCTCTTCAGGTGAAAATTCTTGCCGATTTGCCAGATTTCTATTTAGTAGAATGCGGCGATGAGCGCCTCGATGTAAACTATGGCGAATATGGTACGTTTACAATGTCTAGCCCTCAATACGCCACAATTACCAAAGTTGATTTTTGGGATGGTCAAAAAAACTATACTTATTTCAAATGAAATCATTATCTATCATTAATCTAAAAAAAACTTATTTACTACCTATCGGGAAGCTTTTTCGCTATACTACCGCCCCCTGCAAAAAGCAGGCCTTGGCTGGGGTGACGCTATATCTTGAATCTGGTTTATATGGTCTTCTAGGTCCCAATGGTGCAGGGAAATCCACCTTGATTCACATCATAACCGGCAACCTCACTCCTGACTCTGGTGATGTACTCTGGTGCGGTAAGCCCGCATCAGGTATTGCCTTCCGCCGCATTCTTGGCTATATGCCGCAGCAGCAGGGGCTGTATGATAGCTATACTGGGCGGCGTTTTCTTGCCTACATGGCCGCCTTGAAAGAAATTCCTCGAAAAGCTGTTGCAGCCGAGGTGGATCGCGTAGCAGCCGCCGTAAATTTGACCGCCGAGTTGGACAAGCGTCTTTCTGCTTATTCCGGCGGCATGAAGCAACGCCTGCTGTTGGCATCCGCCCTGCTTGGGGATCCGAAGTTGTTGATTTTGGATGAGCCAACAGCGGGCCTTGACCCGAAAGAGCGTGTTCGCCTGCGTGAATTGCTGGCAGATATGGCAAAGGATCGAATCATCCTTGTGGCAACGCACGTTGTTTCGGACGTGGAAACGGTGGCAACCAAGGTCATTCTGCTGCGCGCGGGCAAAATCGTGGACGCCGCGCCCGTGACGGAGTTGATTGAAAAATACGCACCCGACCAGGGTCTTGAGGATGTCTACCTGAATGTGTTCGGTGAGGGAGACGGTAAATGAGCCTGTTTTTTGCTGAACTCCGCAAAGTTTGGGGCGGCAGAGTGTTCCCGGCTCTGTTGGCTATACTGGCGGCCTCCAATCTCCTACTGCTGTGGATGGGTACTCGCCCCACAGCCAAGCAGCCTCCTGCATCAGCCTATCGCGCAGTAGGCGCCGAGCTTTCCGATAAAACCATGGAAGAAAAGGGAGCCTATCTTCACAATCAATACACTGAGATAGAAAGCCTTGTAAAAATCGGGCAGTATTATCGGGAACTGGCTTACGGCGGCTATGGGCTCACTCAGTATCGGCAGGACAATGCCGCCATGTTCGATGCCTATGAACAAGAGTACACGGATAAGACCTATACTCTGTTTACGGATAACTTGAACACAGAGTACCGCCTGTTCAGCCAGCTGCAAAGCGAGTATGACACCGTGGCTGCTTACAACGACTTCTTGGATGGTGTTCAAACCAAAGCCGCCCAACTGTCCGGCATCTCAATTTTTCAAAATGACCGTACCGGGTACGATTTAAAAAACATAGAACTGACCGCGCAGGTTTATGCCGGGCTGACAGATACGCCTATAGAGTATTACCCGCAAAAGGGCTTGTACACGGCCATCAGCTATGCATTCACGGATCTTATCCTGTTGGCGGCTATGCTGCTGCTTGCGCTGATTCTTGTACGCCAAGAGCGCGACAGCGGCTTGTTGAGTTTAATTCGCAGTCTTCCCGGTGGGCGGCTGAAAACGGCCATTGCAAAGCTGGCGGCATTTGCTGCCAGCTTATTGGTCGTTCTGATGGTGCTGTATGGGGTCAATCTTGCATACTGTTCGGCATTGTTCAGCCTTGGCCCCATGAGCCGCACGATTCAAAGTGTTCCCGCATTGATGCGCTGCACCATGCAGATTACAGTTGGGCAATACCTACTTCGGTTTTTACTCGCAAAGTGGGCCGGTGCGTTTGTGATGGGGCTGTGGGTTATGCTGGCTGCTCTTATCGCCAAACGCGCTGCCGCCGGGTGGGTTGGCGCCTTGGCCCTGCCCTTGGCAATGTACGGCATTCGTGCTGCAATCCCTGCCACAAGTCATTGGAACGTTGTAAAATATGCGAATATGGTGAGCCTGCTGCAGACCAACGAGCTGCTGGGGAACTACCGGAATCTTTTCTGGTTTGGTAATCCTGTCAGTCTGCCGCTGGTCGAATGGCTGACGGCAGCCGTTTTGGGCGGCAGCTTGTTTGCGGCATTCTGCGCGGTATTTGCCAAGGCACAGCTACTGCCGGCTGCCAAGCGCAGCTTTGCACTTCCGTTTTCCCGTAAAACGCGTGCGACCTCTGTTACCCATGAAGAGGGCAGGAAGTTATTGCTGATGAATGGAGCCGCAGTATTCTTGGCAGCGTTTCTGGTGTTTGGAGTCTATCAGGGCGTGACGGCGGAGAGCTACATAGACGCGGACGAAATTTACTATGCCTATTATATGAAGCACATTTCCGGCCCGTGGAGCGAAGAAAGCCGCGACTGGATACGGAATCAGCGTAACGAGTTTATTCCCATGCTGGAAACACAGAAGCGTGTCAACAGCGGCGAATTGAGCAGTGATGCGTTGCTGGCCTACAGTTCACTGCAGCAGAAATATTCTGTCTATCAGCGTGTAGTGCAGTCCAACATCAATTACTATCTGAAAGAGAATCCCGGTGCATGGCTTGTCTATGAAACCGGATATAAAAAGCTGTTCGGCTTTACCGGCACCGGCGATGTACAGGATACACTTCTGGCGGGGCTGCTGTGTGCGCTGTGCTTCAGCGGCCTGTTTGCCATGGAACGCAAAGGCGGCATGGATGAGATTCTGGCCTGCACACCATTGGGCCGCAAATACACTGTAAAGGCAAAGCTGCGGCAAAGTACCGCCGTGGCAGCGGTTATATCGTTCGGAACCGTTCTGCCTCATCTGTGGCAGGTGCTGCGTGACTATGGCCTTCCCTCTTTGCTGGGACCTGCGATGAGTATCTCCGACTTGCAGGCTGTACCCAAGTTTATAACCCTGTCGGATTTGCTGATTTTCTGGTTAATCTGTCGTTTCGCGGCCTGCCTCTGCATGAGCCGGATTACCTTATGGCTGGGACAGAAATTGGGGAATTTGCTGACTGCGCTCTTTATCAGCGCAGTTGCCTATTGCCTGCCCGCGCTGCTGAGCCTTTCCGGAATGAAAAATGGTATCGAGTGGCTGGGTTTCTATCCCCTATTTCATGCTGCGGCTCTTTGGCAAAACCAAGGCTATAACGCCAACGGAGAAAGCTACAACGCAATGTGGATTCCGATTTTTCTGGTATGCGCAGCATTCTTTCTCGCATGGGCAATCGGACAGGCTCTTATGGATGACTATGATATGATAGGGGTTCCGGATGAGGTACTATAAAAATCTTTCCATAGATGAATCTAACTGTACCGTTAAAAAAGAGGGCCAGTCGATTCACCTGACTGCCATGGAGTATCAGCTGTTTGTCACATTGCTCGACCATTCCGGGCGTGTCTGCTCCCGAAATCTTCTGCTGTCATCCGCTTGGCATATCACAACTCCGATTCAGACACGGACGGTCGATGTACATATCGCGAAATTACGGAAGAAGCTGGACTTGGGGCAAAATGATTTGAAAACCGTAACGAGGCAGGGGTATGCACTCTCGGGGTGAAAGGCCGCGAATGACAGATTGACAACGAAAAATCTCTCCAATCGTATTTATACATTCTAACTCGTGAGCGAACAATTGACTTCCTTCGAAAATGGGAGCGCCGCCGAGGTGCTCTGTCTGATTATGAAAATTACTCCGCCATCTTCGACAATTTTAAAGAGCCGGAGGAAATCGCATTAACAAATCTACAGTTAGACAAAGCGGTCAGCATTCTTTCTGATATGCCTTTAATTTACCGCCGAACATTGGTTCTGAGAGTAAAAGGGTACTCTATTCGTGAAATTGCGAAAATTACAAATTCAAGTGAATCAAACGTTAAAACCCGCATACACCGAGCACGCGCCATCTTACTCAAATCGTTCGACACTTAATAAAAAATATTTTTGAAGCTGGTTTACATTTACAGATGATTTTTCTCTTTCCCCTTTCAGGAGGGGAAGAAGAAAATGGAATCATCTCTTTATACTTGCATTCAGGATATTCAAAATGGTGACCGTGAGCAGGCACTCGCTCTTTTGGAGAAATTTTCTCCTCTGCTCAAGAAATATGCATTCTTCATGCAATCAGAGGATGCGTTGCCGGATTTTCAATGTTTCTTACTTGCGTTTTCCAAGAATTTACAACTCGACAAGTTGACCATGAGCACAGATGGTGCTATTATTAGCTATATCAACAAGGCAATATATCATCATTATATCGCACTTTCTAAAGCGAAGCGCCATCAGCTTCCCACTGTTTCGATTGAAAGCCAAACTGACTATGATCCTTTGCAGTTTGACACTACGTTCAGCGAATCCGATACATACAATAACCTCTTGCTGCTTGATCTTAAACGTGCGCTAAGTACCGAAGAGTATCATGTCATTTATGACCATTACTTCCGTCAATACAGTATTCAAGAAATTGCCGCCAGAGATAACAAGTCTCGGCAGGCCATAAACAAATGTAAAAAGACAGCAATCATAAAATTGAGACGCTATTTTGGCGTCACGTCATAGCTGTCAACAATTCTCTTTAAAGTTTCTTTCCGCTTTTTCATAAATAGTTTTGAAAGAGCACCTTGGTATCTTCTATTAATTTTTTTCAACTCATACGACTATATGGAGGCTTGCTATGAAAAAAAAGATTTATTTGTTAGCTGGTACATTATTTGTTCTTTCTCTTTGTTCATGCTCCATTCAAATTTTCACTGACGGCAAGCATCAGGAATCATCTTCTGCAACTACGAGCAGTTCTTCCAGTGAGGGTAATTCTTCTGAAGCTCCATCAACTCCAGAAATTTCCAACCGTTCGGACATTTCTATCAGCGACTCTACAGCGGATTCTCCGAGTGCAACTCCTGATGTAATTTCATCGTCTACATCTTCGTCTGACTCAAACGAATCTCCTTCCGACACGCAGGTTTCCCCCGACACTTATACTCTTACACGCTATGATTCTATTTATGACGTTCCTTATGCAAAATTAGATTATAAAAGTTATGTTGAGGAAGATGGAGATAGTGGTCATTACACTTTAACAAAAGATGGAATTCCTTGGGTGGGCACCCCTGGCACAGATCAATTTGGAGATATTTGCTTTAGCGATGGGCGCAATCTTTATATCCAATGCTTCTTGTCGTATAACGATACCTTGTCTACCGATTTCCGATGGTTCTGTGTAAACTTTAATCACTTTGATGATGAAGATTCTTATTTTTTGCCTGACGAGACAATGAACAAGCTTTTTACCGGAGCCGATGGCGAGACACTCTACACCGATGATGGTTATCAATACAAATTAAGTACTATGCCTTGGTGTCAAGATGGCACTTGCAAGAGATAGAAAATGTGCATATAATATGCCCTACTATTCTTTTATACACTAAATATCGTTCAAAGCGCCGATTTAATGACGCTTCTCTAAATATTTCTACGCAAAAACTCCCCGCTTGTTAGGTGTTCCACCTACAAGCGGGGAGTTTTCTACCTATTTGTATTTAGGCTTTAGTTAGGAATACGGATACGATCTACGCCCAGCGTCACATGGCTAGTCTGCATAGCTTCAAGAATAGTGACCCGACGGCCCTCCGTAGAGCCAGAATTTCTATTGTACGGATCAAGGACCTTAATGCCTGCAGTTGCCCAAGTGCCGCCACTTTCACCAGTCAGTTCATATGCAACGAACCAGTGCTGACGACTACCGGAGCCAACTGCATGACAGGCAACCGGAATATGATTCTTGACATAAGAGCGAATCTTCTCAATCGTTTGTGCCTCATTCAGGCTTGCCAGAGAAATGGCATCGCTGCAAGAGAAGTTATCCGGACCAGTCCAGTAGTAGCCATTGGTCTCATCATAGTAGTTCGCAAAATCAGAAATGGTGTAACTCTTATTTTTCTTCCACGATGCCAAGTCCACACCACAGCAAACCGCACAGCCATAATTGATAATCCAAGAACTATTTCCGGAATAATTCTGGTTTGCATTTACGGGCATCGTAATGGTGGTACTGCCACCCGTACTGCCGCCACCGCTGGACTGGGACGCGCAAAGCTGCCAAATCTGATTGTCTGCATTGGATGCATTTTCCCACGTCAGAGCAGCACCGCTCGAATTGGATGCCGGAGTCAGGTACAGGTTGTGGTTGATCATCTTGATGCGGTACAGATTATTAGCTGCGTCAACGGTCAAAAGGTCAATCAAAGCATCGTTAAAGTTGCCAGAGACCGGATAGAAGTCACAAACACTCCCTGCTTTGGTTCCGTAAATGTTCAGACCATACGCATTGTTGAGGTCAGAAAGCAGCTGGCAACCACCGCTAACCTTGTGAACTTTAAGGCGCTGATCAGCAGAACCTGCTGCCGTATACAGTGTAGCTTTCTGGTGAGATGCGATGCTGCCATTGCCGTAGCGGTTCAGCCAAAAACTGCTGTTGCCTCGATACGGACGAAAATAGTAAGATTGCTCAAAAGTGTAAGCCATTATTTTTTCACTCCTTCATTGAATTTTGTCCTTGCACCTCGTCAGGTGCTTTTGTGAACGTTCACTAAGTAAAGAGATTACTGCACCAATTTTGTAAACCCTAAAATCAAAAAAATCAGAAACCATTTATCGTGTTCGCTTTATCTACCAGTTCCTGCAGCTTTCCGGAAAGATAAGGACCGGGGCATGCCGTCGCAGCGTACATACTGTGCCAAGTCAGATTTTTACCCTTAACCAATTTTCCAAGGCCATTACGGCGGGCGATATCCGCCACCAGTGTAACCAGCGTTTGGAACGTCGTATCTGAAACAGGCCACTCCGGTGCGCCACCACTATTAGATGTCTCAATTGTTACTGCGCGGCAGTTTGCCTCCCAGTTGCCGTCCGTCCATGCCACATCACTTTCATGGACATACTGTCCGATATTCGTTTCAGAAACGCCGTAGTGGGAAGATCCTTTTCGACCTTCGCGCTGCCAAAGTGCGCCCAACGCCTCAATTGTCAGAATACTGGCACAATGGTGAATCGTAATTTCGGAAATGGTACCGCCCTGCGCTTTGCGGTCTTTCGTGTAATTTCCTTCGTGAGCCGGAATAAATTTGGTCACCAGCTTCGAATCGGGAACATTAGAGACTTCTCCGCTATCACTGCCATCGCTGCCGGTGCCGGGTTCCAAAATGGTGAACATCTGTTCTTCTTCGCCCGTATAGGCACTCCATTTTAGGGCAGTGCCAACAGCCGTCAGGTAAATGCTGCGATCCCGCAGCATAAGATAATACGTATTGGGGCGATTTTCTACCTTAACGGTAGTAATAACCGTGTCAGTATCATCCGCGGTATTCAGGTGCCAAACGATGCAATTGGTGTTTCGCGTATTATAGTTCAACGCGTACCAGCCTTCGCCCCGCTGCAAAACAATTCGGACATTGCCATTGCCTCCGAAATTTTCCAACGCCCAACGCTGATCAGGGTTGTTCGTGCGGTTGAAAAGGTTAACCGTTTCACCGTTTTTTACAGTACCATCCTCGTGATTGCCCAGGACGTTCACGTATTTACCTGTAGCTACGTTCTGAATCTCGTAGTAATGGTTGAATTCGTATGCCATTTTTAATTCTCCTTTTTTCATCTTTTTGAGCGGCCGCTCAAAAAGTAAAGAGAGCAAATGCGGTAAAATGTAAATCGCGTTTACATTTTGCGGTATTTACTCTCTTTGAATAGTAAATGAGCAAAAGGAGAATTTATTGAGGTATGCAAACAGATTCTGTTGAAAAGGCTGCCGGTGTTGGTGCTATTGGGTTATGGGCCGCAATGCACGGCTGGCTTGGTTGGCTTGTTGTCTTGTATGCTGCCTGTATGATGCTGGATTGTCTAACCGGCACAGCGCAAGCCATTAAAAATGGCGAATGGAGCTCCCATAAAGCCAGGCAAGGCTTGTGGCATAAAGGCGGGAGCATCATTATGGTTTTTGTCAGTGTCTTAACCGATATTTTGCTTGGTCTAACGCTGAATCACATTTCAGGACTTACGCTTCCTTTTAATTATGATATGCTACTTACACCCATCGTCCTGTTTTGGTACATTGTATCCGAATTGGGGAGTATTCTGGAAAACGCAGAAAAGATGGGAGCATCGATTCCTCCATTACTAAAAAACGCTATTGAGAAAATGCGTGACAGCGATAATGATAAACATCATACTTCTGTGTAAAATTCATATCATAAAGTTATTGCAGGCGTTGACTTTAAATGGGCGTAAACAAAAATAGCCGCCCGCCGGTCATTGAACCAGCGGGCGGCTATTTTGCTTATTGGTGGATTCCACTATTTCATCGATAGAAGTTTTGTAAAAGAATCGGAATCTCGTTGAAATCATTTGCCCATATAATCTTAACACCTAACCTGGCAAAGTGATTGGATGCCTTCATCAAATCCTTGTTTGTCAGCTTCTCTTTTGCCAGGATTGCGTAGTGTACCTTTGTCTTTCGGTAGGTTATTTCCAACAATCGCCTTATGTTAGGGTCTGCTAGGCTGCATCCAACGAACAAGCAGATATTTTCTCGAAAGAAAGACAACTGGCTGGCTATTTGCCAGCTATATCACTACTTAGGTAAAGAAGCTCATGGAATCTGCTCGTGTTTTATTTATCAATACTTCTAAATGCAGATGATTACCCGTTGCCCGCCCGGTATGGCCGACATAGCCGATAACCTGTCCGGTCTGCACCTGCTGCCCTGTTGTAACGCAGATACTTGAACAATGTGCATATAGTGTTTCCAGCCCGCCGCCATGGTCGATTTGGATGTAGTAGCCGTAACTGCCGCCCCAGCTGTCAAGGCCATTGGCAACAGTTACTGTTCCATCTGCGGCGGCAAGGATGGGGGTGCCCTCGGCGCAGGCAATGTCAGTGCCGGTGTGGGAACTGACCTCGCCGGTGATAGGGTCTACGCGGTGGCCGAACTGTGAGGTAATTGTACCCGCAACCGGCAGCGGCCATTGCAGGGTGCCTGTCGGAACGCGGGTGCCGTCCGGAGCCATGACTTCTCCCTCGCCCGGCGCGAAGCCTCCGAGTAGTTCTGCCCATAGCTCTTCGTACCGCGAGTCTTGCAGTAATTGCAGATAAGTATTCTGGCGGGTGGAAAAGTGATAGTCTGCTGCCATCTCGTCAGGCGTTTTGTGAGTCAGTTCGATTACGAGGACGGTTTCCGTTATCTCTGCGGTGGCCTGGTTGCCATCCTCATCGGTGGTATCTATTGTGATGGTCTCCGGGTGGGTGGAATAGTCCACCTCGTTCATCTCCCACATGATTTCTCGCAGTTTGTCTACCTGTTCCTCTTCAAGCGAAGCAACCGAGGAGCCGAACTCATCCCCTGATACATACGAAGAAAAGACCGCCAGGACATCCTGCCAACGGATGAAGTACACACCATCGTTGGCTACAATGTCCTGGCGGTCATGTTGTATGGTGTTAGAGATTTCTTCCAGCCGGTCACGGTATTCCCCCGTGAGAGTCTCCAAAGCTTCTTGCACGGAAATGGCGTTTTCGTTTGGAGCATTGGCGGCAAAAAAGATGCCATAGGCCGAGCCGGACACAAACGCCACAAGGCTGATGACAATTATAATGCTGAGTGCCACGCTGATGCCTGTGACAATGGCCGTGACAAGGCTGCGCAGACTGGCGAGAAAATGCCGGATGGCCGAGCGCACCGCCGTAGCGGTCTTACGGGTGTTGGCGGCGGCTTTCTGCATGGCAAGCTGCACTTGGCGGGTGCGGGTCTGCACTTGGGCTTGAGTTGTTACGTTCCGCACAGTTTCATTTGCGGCGGTGCGCAGCTGGCGCTGGCCTTGGGTCACGCCGCGAATGTCGCGCGGAGCGGTTTTGGCGGTGTCGACCTTTTCCTTTGCCCGCTGGTGGGGCAAATCCGCTCCACGGTGCGGGCGCGGCTCTGCGTCGGGCAGCGTGCCACGCCGTGCCTGTTTGGGGCCTACACCGCGCTCACCGGCGGTGTAGGCGCGGGAGGTTTCGACCTGCTCTGCGGTGTGCCTCTCCCGGTATTTTTCGATTTGCTTGCGGGCAAACTTGCGACTCTGCTGCACGGTGAAATCGGTATTTTGCTGGATAGCGGAATGGGATGTATCGGTCACCATCCCGCCGGTGTCGTTGGCCGTGGTATAGTCGCCATCTCCTTGCGCAGAGGTACTTTCCCGCAGTTTTGCTCGACTTTTTTCCTTGGTCTCTGTCCACGCCTTTTTCAGCGCCGCTTTCGGAATTTTTCCCGCAGAATCACTTTTCGGCGCACGCTCGGTTGGCTTTTCTTTTATCTCTTTCATGGCATCCTCCCTGTCATAAATTATTCAAATAGAATTTCAAAATCGTTCAAACGGCTTTTAAATTCTGCACACAAGTGGCCGTTATAATAAGTCTCGTAATCAAGAAACAAACGCGGGAAACATCCCGCACCTACACACTGTGCCTTAGACCATGCCAGAGCAATCGCTCGGTCAAGGCCAGACAACAAATTAGGCTAAAAAGCCATTACATATAAATTGCCGCTGCATCTTATATTTTTCGAGATGCAGCGGTTTTCTTTGCAATTATGAAAAAATGTCGCTATAATAGGAATATATCTTTGAAACACGAGGTTTTTCCCATGAATCTGTATATCAGCGCCGCCGAGTATGATTACCACACTCTGCTGAAAGTGGCCGAGATGGCCGGGCTTGCCGGAATCATCGGCTTTCACGAAGCCGGTGACGGCTATCTGGTAACTTTCCCGGATGGCGAAAACACCGAAGCCCTCGTCAACGATTATAAAGGTCGGCTGCGGGATTTGGAAAATAATATTTGGATGCACTGAAAGCCACATAATATTATCAATTTAGGAGTGCTATTATGCTTGATGATTCAACCAATAAATTCGCTATAATTCTAAGAAACGAAGATTTACAAAATTATGCGGGCGATGCCTTTTATAATTTGGTAAAAGCTGTTACGATTCACGATACGGGAGCAGCTGTCGATGGAATCAAAGATGTCAAAGATTTCGTTTTCTACATTCCCAACGCTCTATTTTGGGATAAAATGCAGCGATACCTGTTTGGTACTTTCAAATGCTATAAGGAACAGGTTAAAATGTCCAGCAAATTCACGAAAGACAATTCAGATTATCTCAAATTTGTGAAAAGGCAAATTCATCTGATTGACAAAATGGATGCCGATGAAAAAATTGATTATTATGCTAATCTTACCCGTTGCTTTTTGTTAAGCGACATGGACCTTGCACTATACTATAAGCTCGCCAACTTTATTTCTATATGTATTCCAGAAGAACTTTTCTATATTCAAAATTTCGATTATGATAAAAAAGCCGGTTTAAACACTATGATTTCTTCACTCTATCACTATGGTCTATTTGATCAAATTGAGTGTGAACAAGGCGGTGCCAATTATGTACTATCCGATTTTGCAAAAGCATTAAAGTCCTCATCATTAAACTTTGATGAAGGCTTTTACACCGAAAAGCGCATCCTAACATATAATGATATAAAGCCATTAAATATAGCAGAACCTCTATCATGGGAAAATCTTGATGGAGGCAGCTATTAAAGACTTCGTATTTTCACTTGAGCCCTAATTTCCATATCGATTCAATCTTTAAAATAGGGATTAACTGTCCGGCGGCCCTTTATTTTTATAATTCATGGGATTACTCCTTTCTTGCTTCATCCGGCTTGGTCGTCATCAAGCCATAGAGCTTCGTATTTTTCGGAAAACTGTTGGTGAAAGGCACGATATTGCCCGCACAGCGAATCAGCCCGCAGCCCGCGGGAACATTGGTGACATAGCCAAGCTGGTTGTCGGAAATGTTCAGCAACTTCGCCAGTTCCGCGCGGTCGGTGGCGCTCTGGTTCAGCATCACGAGAAACTCTGAGTTGGCCAGCATCAGGCGAGCGGTGTCGGAGCGCAGCAGCTCGTCCACATTCTGCGTCAGCCCGGTCACAAGTCCGTTGTACTTGCGGATGCGTTTCCACAGTTTGTAGAAAAAGTTTGCACTGTACTCATAGCGGAACAAAATGTAAAACTCATCGCAGAAAATCCACGTCCTGCGGCCTTTCTTCCAGTTCTGAATGACGCGGTTATAGATGGCATCCAGCGTCACCAGCATTCCCAGCGGCATAAGCTGTTCACCCAATTCTCGGATGTCGTAGGCGATGATTCTTGCCTGCGTGTCCACATTGGTGTGCCGGGCAAAGGTGTTCAGCGTGCCGGTAATGAACAACTCGGACGATAGCGCCAGCCCCTGCGCTTCGGGTTCCGGCTGTATTTTGAGCAAGCGGTAAAAGTCCTGCAGCGTGGGCGGCGTGCCTTGGTAGCCGTTGCGGATGTAGGGCAGGTACACCTGTTCAGTGCAACGACCGAGGATGGACTTTTCTTTCGCCGTCACCATGCCGTCACCGATGAGCTGCTCGAACAGCGACAGAACAAACTCGGATTTAGACACAATCGGGTTGCGCTCGTCACCGTAGGCACGGTCCATGTCCAGCGCATTGATGTGGGTATCGGAGGTTGCCGAGATGCGGATCACCTCGCCGCCGAGGGCTTCGGTCAGATAGCCGAACTCCGACTCCGGGTCGAGAATGAGAATGTCATCCTCGGTGGAAAGCGCGATCTGCACGATTTCTTCCTTGGCGCTCATGCTCTTGCCGGAACCGGACACGCCCAAACGGAAACTGTTGCCGTTGAGCAGCAAGCGGCGATCCGCCACGATCATGTTCTTGCTGACGGCGTTCTGCCCATAGTACAGACCGTTCGGCTGCATGATTTCCTGTGCACGGAACGGAATCAGCACGGCGGTGCTTTCGGTGGTGAGCGTGCGCAGGGCTTGGATTTTCCGCAGCCCATAGGGCAGCACCGTGTCCAGTCCGTCTTTCTGCTGCCAGCGCAGCGTGGAAAGCTGGCACAGGTGCTTACGCGCTGTGGAGTAGAGCGTTTCGGTGTCGCTGTCGAGCTGCTCTTTGCTGTCGGCCAGATGCACCAGTGTCACCAGCCCGAACATCATGCGCTGGTCGCGGGTCGTCAAATCGTCGAGCATCTCCTTGGTTTCCTTGCGCTGCAATTCCATATCGTAAGGAATGGTCGCGGTAAAATTATTGTTGGCGTTCTGGCGGCGCTGCCAGTTGGCAACGTTCGTTTCCACGCCCAGCAGCGTGCTTTGCAGCTGGCGGGCGGCTTCGTCTGTCGGCACAGGCAGGATGTCAATGGATAACATCAAGTCACGGTCAAGGTCGCAGAGTTCCGACACAAAGCTGTCCTTGATGTAGCTCGCGTAGTCCTGCAAGTACAGCACCCTGCCATACCGTGCGTCCAGCTTGAAATGGTCGGCGGCAAACTCCATGCTGTCGGGGCAGAACCAATCCTTGAAATGTTGACCGCGTTTGGCGTGTTCGTGAATGTTGAACTCTGCCGCAGCCTGCTCTCCGGCCTTGAAAAAGTCGCGGAAAATGTGCAGGCGCTCGGTCAGCGTCAACTCCTGCGCCACCGAGGAAAGCTGCGCAAGGTGCGTCACCAGATCCGTGCCGACACGGGCAAAGTAGCTGCGGGCTTCGTCCGCGTTGCGCTTTACCACGCTTACGGTCAGATAACGCTCCCGCACAATGCTGTTGCTGGTGCCGGTGACCTGTGCGGTCAGCATTTTATTAAATTCATGGCGGTATTCGTCAAGACCGTCTGCCTTGTCTGGCAGCAATACTGATTTTTCAAATTCAGCCTTGTTGATGCGGCGGTTGTAAATTGTGATTTTTGCCGATGCGCCGGAGTCGAGGGCGTTGAGCAGTTCCGAGTAGTCAAGGAACATGGACGTTTTGTCCTCTTTGCTGGCGATGGCGTAGTTGATGTCGGTGAACGACCATGTTTTGGAATACTGGTTGCCGACTTGGAAAATCCCATCCGCAAAGATGCGGCGGATGGGAATGGCGTCCTGCACACTGCACGGAATGCGGAACTTTTCGCGTTCCATCTTCTGCGCTTTTGACAGGGTTTTAATCAAGCGGTTTCCTCGCTGTTATGGGTGTTTTTCTTCATAGGCTTGCCTCTCTTTCGCTTCATGCCTGCGCGGATGGCGGGCTGCATGGCTTCGTAGTAGTAGCTGTCAGACTTGAACACAAGGCGTTTCGGGCAGAAGATTTCAGACTTGAACCACGCCCACAGCACCTGTTCGGCGGTCATGCCATGGTAGGTGAAAAAGCCGCAGGCGGCAAAGGGGGCGGCACCCAAGATGCACATCCAGCCGATTTCTTCTGTGCCGACATACGGCTGCAAGGCAAAGTAAATGCCTACTGCAACACCGACCGCCAGCACCGAGCAAATAAACTGCCGCGTGTTCAGCCCGAAAAAGATATTTTCATGGTAGTCGCGGACTTCTTTCGGTATTTTGATTTCGATAAAAGCCACCTCCCGTAAACAAAAGCGCCGCTATGCAATCTGCACAGCGGCGTTCTTCATTATAAATATTTCGTATAATTTTGTGTTCCGTGGAAGATTCTGTAAATTTCCACGGTATTTCTTGGTTCATCAATTTTGAAGAGAGCCACATATCTTCCAATCAAGAACTTCCTGTATTCTCTCTGCCGAAGCACCTCGTCGCGGGAGTACCCATAAATTGTAGGAGTCTCTTCCAAACGAAGCAGCACTTCACCAAAATCTTTTACAAACGAACGAATTGCCTGCTGAGAGTCGAACTGTCTTTCAAAATATCGCAAGATTTCTTGGTAATCATCCTCAGCTGCCGGCAGCAAAACGACATTATAACGCATACTTCTTGCCCGTTTCTTTCAGAATATCAGCAAGAGGTCGCCCCATTCCAGCTTCGTGCTGTGCTTCAGCCGTTGCCAGCTTTGCATATACCTCATTCATGATTTGTTGGTGCTCATAGGCTTCCATGCTCATAATAACCATATCGCCATAACCGTTTTTAGTTACAAAGATAGGTTCTGCTGTTTCATGACAGCGTTGGGAAATTGCATTGGTGTTCTTTAAATCACGAATCGGAATAATTTCAGGCATAGTCTCAGCTCCTTTCGTGGCTCTATTATACCACAAAAAAGCCGCGCCCGCAACTCACAATCCCATAATTTCCTTGACGATGCGGTCGCAGCCCTTGATGGCTCCCACCAGCACCAGCAGGTTGAACGCCAGTTCCCCAACATAAGTCCAGACAGCGGTGACAACGGATGCGCCGGTATCCACGGCGGGTGGACTGGACGAAATGGCGGAGAAAATAATGCAGGACAAGGCAATCACCACACCCTGCAAGCAGACCCCAGCATAACTGCGGATGAAGTTTTTGCCCACGCTGCTGGTGGGTTCACCCGCAAAGGTAGACAGCGGTATCGGCGCAATGGCTGCATACATCCACAGGCTGAACATTCTGCCGTAGACCGTGAGGATCATGGTAAAAGATAAAACCGTAATCAGCAGCCCGCCGATCAGCGTAACCGCCCACAGCGGAATGGAATCCCAGAACCCCACATTGTTAATGGCATCGATCAACTCCTGCGGCAGCGATACGCTGCTCATGCCAGAGCTGCCCGATTGGGTGATGATGGTAGACACCATGCCCTGCACGATGGAGAACACCGCCAGCATCAATTCCAGCCCGTAGGTCACCGCGCCTTTTGCCAGTGCAAAGCGGATGAACAGCTTTAGGGTGTGTTCGGGCTTTTTGATTTCCACAAAGCTGCCGCAGGTTTTCATAACACCCACGGCAAAAAACAGCACGAGCAGCCCATAGCCGATTGCCTGCAAAGCGCCGTGAATGCCGGTCATCACGCCCCAGACCTGCCCGCCTTTGAAGGTCTGTGGGCTTTCGGTCAGTAGCGACCAGATTTCTGCCAGCTTGTCGTTCCATGTGGAGAGCGCGGCGTTTAAGTTGCTGACGATCCATGACTCACCCACTGGGCATCACCGTCCTTCCTCTTGGTATGACCCTCACGCGGTAATGAGGTCGAGGATTTCTTTGGCGAACGTGATAACCAGCCCACCGGCCAGCGTCAGGAAACCTTGGCTGCGCTGGCTGGGGTCGTGGCTCTGCAAGGACAGACCGACCTGCACAATGCCCCACCCCAGCAGGATAAGACCTACGGCGCGGATCAGCGAAAAGATGAATGTGGAGAGATTTTCGACCACGACCAGCGGGTCATCTGCGGCAAAGGCGGGCAGGGCAAAAACAATGCCGCACACCATGACGGCGTACAGCGCAAACAAATTGAGAGAAATTTTCACGGATTTTTTGTTATGATTCAGCTTCATTTGGGCCTCCTGATTCTTTGTATGGTTGGCTTTATTTCTGCGGGTTCGGTGGGCAGAAAATCGTCCATATCCAGCAGTTCATAATTTTCGGGTGCGCAGGGCAGATCGTCCAGCGCATTGTCGGCGGCGGTGTAGTCATAGGGAGCCGCGCCGCCGTCCTCGGTGCAGCGGATGTTGGGATGCTTGAGCAGATTGTATTTGTAGTCCACCACCGGGCGCTCCCCTCGGATGAACAAGATGCACTTGCTGTTATCCAACAAGCGCACCTCGTCCGGGGTCATAAGGTCGCGCCCGGATTGTTGGTGGTTGATGCTGTAACTGCCGCTGCGCCCCTTGCTTTGGTTATAACTGGTGGTGGAGATGGTTTCTTTGCCCAGCAGTTCCGAAACATACTTGTGGGTTTCTTTCTCGGTGCCGCCGAGATAGAGGAACTCGTCGCACAAACCGACCAGCGATTCCCAATCGTCCTTGTACATGGCTTTCAGCTGCGCCATGTTTTGCACGATGATGGAGCAGAAAATAGCGCGGGAACGCATGGTGGCCAGCGCCGACAAAAAGGTGTCTTTTGGCAAGGAAATATTGGCGTACTCGTCCATAAGGCAATGCACCGGAACAGGCAAGCGTCCTTTGTGTACGCGGTCGGCTTGACGGTACAGCGTCTGGATAAGCTGCGTGTAAATCATACCGACCAGATAATTGAGTGACTTGTCCGAGTCCGGGATGCAGCAGAACAGCGCGACTTTGCGTTCGCCCAACTCCTGCAGGTGCAGTTCGTCCGTCATGGTCAGCTTGGCGATGGACGGCAGATTGAATGCTGCCAAACGAACGCCCACACTGACGAGGATAGATTTTGCGGTTTTGCCAGAGACAAATTGTCAAGGACTTTTTAATCAAATTCACAAAAATCTACAAAAAAGGTGCCAGAAGCACCGTATGGCTCCTGACACCTCGTTTGATAGATTACATTTTTCCGTTCAGCAGGTCTTTGCAGAGATACG
>OKSC01000700.1_pt1 | contig 37665 bp, 33 predicted proteins | sample 1601161 | NCBI WGS metagenome assembly OKSC01 (sample SAMEA3541552, study PRJEB24748) | human gut metagenome | biome: human gut; feature: human-associated habitat; material: faeces | place: China | collected 2012 | reverse complement strand
GTGCCGCTTTGCTGTTGAAGGAGAAAAAGTAAGTTTGCGATCAGCCCTTATCCGCGCCGGCGGTAATGCCCTCGACATAGAATTTCTGCATGATGACAAACAAAATCGAGATGGGGACGGACACCAGCACACCGCCTGCACAGAACAGCGCAAAGTAGTTGTTGATGAGCGTTCTCTGCAGCATATTGAACAGGCCGATGGCGACTGTCCAGTCGGTGGAGACGCCGGAGTTCAGAATCATCTTCGCCACAACGAAGTCCGTCCAGGGAATCATAAAGGAGCTGATGATGGTGTACACCAAAATCGGCTTGGACATCGGCAGCACGACCTGAAAGAATATCCGCGCATCGGAGGCACCGTCCAGCTTGGCGGCCTCACGCAGGGAAACCGGCGTGGTATCAAAAAAGCCCTTACAGATCAGGTAGCCAAGTCCAGACGAACCGGCATAGACCATGATAAGACCGGCGTAGGAGTTGGTCAGGTTGAGGTACTTCAAAACGAAGTAAACTGCAATCATCGCCAGAACACCGGGGAACAGGTTGACAATGACCGACAGATTCTGGAGCAGCCTGCGCCCCTTAAAGCGGCAGCAGCTCAATGCGTAGGCGACCATCAGCACAAAGCAGGTGGAGATAACGCAGGTAAAGCACGCGACCACAAAGGTGTTTACAAACCACCGCGGGAACTGCGCAACGGAATCAGGGTGGAACATGATATTAGCGTAGTTGTCCAGTGTATAACCAGCCGGGAAAAAGCGCCGCACATTGATGCCCCGGTCGGTGGAGAAGGAGGTTGCCACCAGCCAGACAATGGGCACCAGCCAGATACCTGCCAGCAGGGCAAGAACCAGATGGCGGATAACGCTGCGCACACCGCGGACGATGCGCCCCTGGCGCAGCTGCGCCTGCGAGCTGCCGGGCAGCGAAACTGTTTGCTGTGTCAAGAGAACGTCGCCTCCTTTTTATTGATGAAGCGGAAGCAAACCAGTGTGAAAATGGCACAGATGATAAACACCATAATGCCGATGACCGCCGCCATCTTATAGTTGTACTGCTCCTGTGTCAGACGGAACAGCCATGTGACCAGCAGGTCCACTTCCTTGGCGCTGGACGATGCCATGGCCTGATCCTTAGTGATGTAGACATCCTGCGTCAGCAGGTAGATGACATTGAAGTTGTTGACGTTCTTGACGAAATCCGTCACCAGCGCGGGCCCCTGCACACTGAGCAGGTAGGGCAGCTTGATATAAATAAAGCACTGCAGCGGGCTGGCACCGTCGATGGTAGAGGCTTCCAGAATATCGCTGGGGATGTTCATCAGCACACCGGTGGCAATCAGCATCTGGTACGGTATACCGACCCAGATGTTGATCATAATGATCATGAACTTAGCCCAATGCTGATCCGTCAGAAACGGGATATGGTCCATGCTCTGCCCCAAAAGCCCAATGGTTTTGAGCAAATCAGTGACGCCCGCATTGTTCATCATGGTATTGCAGATACCGGCATCCGAGAAGAAATTGCGCACCAGCAGCAGCGTGACAAACTGCGGCACAGCAATGGTAATCATAAACAGGGTACGCCAGAGCCGGGGGCACTTCGTTTTTTTGTTGTTGATGAACATTGCCAGAAACACGCCGCCGAAGAAGGTCGTGAAGGTTGCAAAGAACGCCCAGACCAATGTCCAACTCAGCACCTTGCCGAATGCATAGCTGAAGGTCATCGACAGCGACTGGCCGCCAAACAGCGAGGCAAAGTTTGCCAGCCCTACCCATGTAAACAGCGCGGCAGGCGGCATGTGCTGCTGGTCGTAGTTCGTAAAGGCAACGGCAATCAAAATGAAGAGCGGTACAATGGTAAACACCACCACGCCCAGCACCGGCAGCGTCAGCAGCGTGACATAGAATTTCTCATTAAGGTAGCAGTTGATGTCCTGACGGAAGCTGTTGGGCTTTTTACCGGCAGCCTTTTGCTGCTGGAGCAGGTAATTCGACTGCACGACCATCATAGTCGCCACGACCAGCGAGACAATGATCACCATCGCAATGACGCTGAGCAGCAAAATAGCAAACGAGTTATCGTAATTGTTGACCTCGTTTTTGAGGGTCACCGGGTTGAACTGCATCTCCATCTGGACAGTGCCGAGCGTGCCAAACTTTTTTAAAGCCGGAATGCCGGAGGTACCCAGAAAATACAGCCCCAACCCCTGCACCAGCGTTACCAGCAGTGCCTTGATGAGCTGTCCATGCCCGATGTAGCCCAGACCCCAGACAAGCAGCGACAGCTTGGTGAAGGCATCGCCGCGGACAAATGCACGGCCGAACTTCTGAATGAAATTTGCTTCTTTTCCATCGCCACGCGACGGTGCAAGAACCATTTCTGCCACAGAAGTCATCTCCTTTCTTATGCGCGGGATTTAAAAAAAGCGGGCACGCCGCATAGCCGCTGCGTGCCCGCTGGATTATTTTTTACTGTGCCACGGGTGCGGTGATACCGGCTACAGCATCGTCCACCAGCTGCTGGGTGGTCTTGCCCTGCGTATCGCCGGAAACCAGGATCTCGCCCAGGCTTGCGGCGGAGCTCCAGTAGTTGGCACCTACGCGCTGCAGGGTGGCGTAGTCGCTCTGCTCAGCCAGTGCGGCGATGGCAGGCGCGCTCTGCACGGCCTCAGACTCGTTCACAGCAATGTTGGAGGGTCCGAGCTGACGGTCATTGAAGCGCTTGGCCTGATTGTCCTCGTTGGTGATGTAGTCAGCCAGCATCATGGCAACACCGACATTGGCGCTATGGGGGTTGACGCCGACCAGCTTGTAGCCGGAGAAGGAAGCCATCTGCACCTGCTCGCCGTTCAGGGTGTAGGTGGGCAGCTTGGTGGCGGCGTAGTTATCGCCCCAGGTATCCTGCGCGGTTTTGGCGTTCCATGTGCCGGAGATGGCGGCGCAGCAGCTGCCGTCCTTGATGCCGGAAACGATGTCTGCATCCGCGCCGGACTTGAAGGCGGACTGGGCGCTCATATCCAGAATTGCCTGCGTGACATCGGCACCGGGGGCCTCATTCCAGTTGCAGACGGTGTTGATGCCGTCATCGGCGAGGGTAGCCTTCAGGCCGGCACCAGCGTAGAAGCTGTAAATGTACCAAGCATCGTTCAAACTCATCATGAACTTTTTGCCGGAGGCATCGGCCTTGGCCAGCAGGGCATCCATGCTCTTGACATCATCCTCGCTCAGGACGCTCTTGTCATAGTAGAGGAAATAGCCGTTGTCGGCGGTCATGGGGTAGGCGTAAAGCTTGTCGTTCATGGTCGCGGCCTCAACGGAGCCTGCCAGGTTGCGGCTCTTGACATCCTCGGGGTTCAGCAGGATTTCCTGCAGGGCACCGGCTGCCACCAGCTCGTTGAGCTGGTCATCCGCAAAGGCGAAAACATCGGCAGCTGCCTCGGGGTCAGCCAGAACGGTATCTTTGGCGCTGGACTCGGACTGGACACCGATCTCGATCGTAACGTTGCCTTTGTCGGCATTCTCCGCGATGAAAGCATCAGCCATCTCACGCAGCATGGTCTGGTCTTCCTCAGCACCCCACATGGTCAGTTTCACATCGCCCCAGCTTTCTGCGGCGGAAGAAGCCTCACTGGAGGATGCGGCAGAATCGGCCTGAGATGCGGCAGAGGACGCAGCAGAGGAAGATGCAGCACCACCGCAGGCGGTCAGCATAGTGGCCGCCGTCACGGTGCTCACAGCAGCAAGAGCGTTATGACGGGAAATCCATTTTTTCATGATCGAGTTCTCCTTCATTTCTGACTTTGGAAGTGGTATGTTGCCAAAAGTTGCGCACTTATGTTGCGCATATTTGAGCAACCCTCTCGTTACAAACATAGAATACTCTCTTTTCAAGCCTCCGTCAATGGGTGATATTCACGGTATTGCAGCCCGAAAACTGGAAATTCTGACGGAAAAAACCGTGACGCAGCCCATTTTACACGCAACTTTTGCGCAACATGCGTGTATTCTCCCAAAAAAAGCCCCCGGTTTTGGCGTAAAACCGGGGGCCGGAAGCGCTATATATTTTCAGAAAGATTGCAGGACAGCATACCTCCCCTGCTGCACAATCTGTGGGTATGCCATAGAGGGGCGCAGGCTATCGTCCATCGTGGGTACGGCTATTCCATTTGGTGGACTCACGCAAAATAACCTGATACCCCTCAATTTGGCGCTGCACCATTTCCTTGCCAAGCAGGCGGTCAAGCAGCATACGGCAGGCTGTGCGCCCCAGCTGCTCGGCATCGTACTGCACCGCAGACACCGAGGGCGTGATCCTGGCCAGCATCGAGCTGTCATACAGGCTGGCAACGCGCAGATCGTGCGGCACCAGAATATGCCGGTTGCGCAACTCTCGCATGACCTCATAGGCAATCTCATCGTCACCGCAGAGCAGGCAGTCCGCCTTTTGCTCAAGCGCTGCCTCCAGTGCATCAATGGTCTGCCCTGTTGATTCAATGCCGGAATGAACAAGGCGCTGGTCCACCGGCACGCAGGATTCTGCAAAGCCGCGCAGGTATCCGCGCGTGCGGTCGGTGTTGACGGCGTAGATTGTGCTGCCGACCAGCAGCGCGATCCGCTTGGCACCCATCTGCAGCAGAATACGGGTCATCTCGCAGGCGGCGGTAACCTGATCATTGTCCGCCTGCGGTATTGTCTTGTCCTCGCTGCGGCCAATCAGCACAAACGGCACATCATACTGCCGCAGCAGGTCAACGCAGGGATCGTCTGCCATGGCGTAGGTCAGAATAACACCATCCACCTTATGGCTCGCCAGTTGACGCTGCAGCTGGGTATACTCTGTGCTGGAGGCGTAGCACAGCAGCATGTCGTAGCCGCGCTGATCAGCCATGGTACAGATGCCGCCCATACATTTGCGCAAAAACGGCAGATCCAGTGTAATAAAGCGCTGCGGCACAACCATGGCAATGTTGTTAGTGCGCACCTTTGGGTCTTTTTGCGCAGACGCAGGCTCTGTGCGGGCATGCCCCATATAGGCGAACACCTTGGCGCGGGTTTTCTCGCTGATGCGCCCTTTCCCGGAAAGTGCGCGTGACACCGTTGTTTTGGAAACACCGAGTGCCTCCGCCACCTGCTCGATAGTCATTTTTTCGTTTTCTTTTGCAGCCATTGGGGAAACCTTCTCCTTTGCAATGCATTGCGCAACAAATCTCATATCAGCATAACGGGATATTCTTTCGTTGTCAATGTCCGAAAGCAACAAAAAGCGTTCTGCTTTTTAGCAGAACGCTAAAACAGGCCGATTTTGTCAAAAAATACGGTCCATGTCCTTCCAAACTGCAGTCCGGTAGCGGTCAAGCACAGTGTTTCCCACCGTGGCAGGCTGTTCCGTGCAGTTCTGCACAAACACAAAGCTGCCGCGCCGCACCGCCAAGACTCCTTCCGGCAGAGCCTCCGGCCAAGCCGGGCTCAAGCCGATTTCCTTTGCAGCATCGTGATAAAACGCCCGATAAAAAGCCTCGTCAAAGCGGCTGGCCAGATAGTACGCACGGCCCTTACCGTATCTGTGGACCGACGCAGCCGGGTGTCCGGCAAAATAGTCCTCGTCATACAGGCTGAGCGGCTCTGCCGGATTTTCCTCATCAAGGGCTGCCACCTCACACAGGGTGGATGCCTGTGCCGCAGGCAGTGTGCAGCCAGCTGCCGACATGCAGCTGCGGGTTTCCCCGTCATACATACCGTCAATCTCGGTGCGGCGCAGCCCCAGCAGTTCAGTCAGTCCATAGGGCGTATCCCCCAGGCGGCAGAGATCACTTTCATCGACCACGCCCGACCAGTAGGTGACGATGACTGTGCCGCCGTTTTGCGCAAATACGCAAAGTTTTTTCGCAAAAGCATCGGTCAGCAGGTAGAGCATCGGCACCACAACCAAGCCATAGCCTGTCAGGTCGGCGTTCTGGTCAACAAACTCCACAGCAATGCCCTCCCGTGCAAGGGCATTATAGTGCCGCTTCAGCTCGTCCCAATAGCCCATACCGGCATTGCGCGGGCCGCAGGAGCCTTCCAGCGCCCACTTATTCTGCCAATCATGGACTATGGCAGCCTGCTTTTCGCGTTTTACCGCTGTAATTTCGGCCAAAGCCTCCAGCCTTAACCCAACCTGCGCAGTCTCCGTAAAAGAACGGGCATCCTCCCGCCCATCGTGGCCGATGACAGCGCCATGGAGCTTTTCCTCCGCGCCGCGGCTGGCGCGCCACTGGAAATAAAGCACACTGTCTGCGCCGTGCGCCACCGTCTGCAGCGCGGCAAGCTCTGCAATGCCGGGCTTTTTCTGCTTGGAAACAGGCTGCCAGTTGGTAAAGCTGGGGCTGGACTCCATCAGCAGGAAAGGCTTGTCCTTCATTGAATAGAACAGGTCGTGCATCATGGCGGTGTCCAGCGCCGTTTCCTCTACCGTTTCACTGGGCTTGTGCCAGGTCGGGTAGTTGTCCCAGCTGGCGACATCGATTTCTTTTGCCATTTTAAAATAGTCGATGCCATCAAACCGATACATCATATTGGCGGTAAATTTGGCATTGGGGGCAATTTCTTTGACGGTATCCCGCTCAAATTTCAAGAAATCGATATGTCGGTCGCTGACAAAACGCTTCCAGTCAAGCGCAAGCGCCTGTACGGCGTTTTCACCATGCGGGGCAGGGCTTTCGATTTGTTCCCAATCGGTGTAGTCATGGCTCCAGAAGCGGGCGTTCCATGCCTTGTTCAGTGCCTCCAGCGTCCCGTACCGTGCCTGCAGCCAGCGGCGGAACTCCGCCTGACACAATGCGCAGTGGCAGTCCCCGCCCATCTCATTGGAGATGTGCCAAAGGATGACTGCCGGATCATCCCCAAATCGCTGCGCCAGCTTTTGGTCGATGGTGCGCACCTTCTCACGATAAATCGACGATGTATAGCAGTAATTCTGACGCCGGTTGTACAGCTCCCGCACGCGGTCAGCCCGCACACGGCGCACCTCCGGGTACTTGTGTGCCAGCCATGCGGGGCGTGCAGCGCTGGGTGTAGCCAAAATCGTGCGGATCCCGTTGGCGTAAAGGTTATGGATGATGTCCGCCAGCCAGTCCAGATTGAACACGCCCTCCTCAGGCTCCAGCACCGACCATGAAAACACCCCCAGCGTCACGGTATTGACACGGGCTTTTTTCATCAATTCAATATCCTGTTCCAGAATGTCCGGCCTGTCGAGCCACTGCTCCGGGTTATAGTCCCCACCGTGAAGTAATTTGCGCCCCTGCATGGCAGATCCTCCTTTGGCCGCGCAACATGCGCAACCAATATTTAAGTAATCGTTGCGTTTTATACTGAGTATAGCAAGAACCCCCGTAAGATGCAAGACGCTTTTATGGAGTATCGTACCATTCAGCTGGATATTTCATGTATCCAGCCTTTTTCGTCCGTGCCTCTATCGGGAGGTTTCACAACTTTGCAGCGGTTCATTTAGGCATAGTGCCAAATGCCCGAGTTTCCCACTGTATGCAGTATTTCTCCGCCGCTCGCCTTCCTCCGTGATGAACAAGCCTCTTGGCCCTCGCAGCCTGTCCAACTCCAGCTTGGCATGGCGTTGGTCATCTTCCATGCGCTGGGGCTGTGCCGGTCACCAGTATGGTTGACCGGACAGACGGCAATGTACGGTCCGTTGTCCTTTTCGAGCGCCACGCGGGTATATAGGGCTTCGCCCAGCGGCTTACCGGTCAGATCAATGCGGCCCGATCCTGCCGAAACCCAGCCAAGGCCGCCGTCAAAGTTTTTGGCATAGTCCTCATACTCCCACGAGCCGATCATAACCTCGCCCAGATAATCCATGCCCGCCCAGACAAAATCACCGACCAGACGCGGCTCAGCCTTCGCCAGCTCGCGGAACCTATAGGCATCATTGCAGAAGGTCTCGCTGCCCAAAATCAGCCGCTGCGGGTACTTTTTCAGGTCGTACTTGTAGCGATAAATGCCGTAGTTATAGCCCGCAATATCCATATTCGCAAAGGCATCGCGGGTTTTGACATCACAGCCATGCAGCGTCGCGCCGCGCTTCATGAATTCATCACCCAAAAGCCCTGCCAGATCGTTGAAGAACTTGCTGCCCACCGACTTTTTCTTGACGGCTTTTCCCTTAGCCTTGGCTTTTTCTGCTTTTTCAGCCTCCTTTTTGGCCTTTTCATCGCTGTACACGCCGAAGCCGATGGAGCTCAAAAAGTTGAAGAAGATATTCACACCGCAGGTCACCGGGCGGGAATCGTCCAGTCCGTGCAGGAAGTCGGTCATCTCCTTCGTCAGGGCGATGCCGCGCTTTTGGGCAGTCGCGCTGACCTCGTTGCCTGTGGAGTAGAGAACCACACAAGGGTGGTTGTAGTCCTTCTCGACCATATCGGTCAGGTCCTGCCGCCACCACTCCACAAAATACGGTACATAATCGTATTCGGTCTTGTGGATGTACCAGTGGTCGATGTATTCATCCATGACGAGCATGCCCTGACGGTCACACTCTGCCAGCAAAGCCTTGGAGCAGGGATTATGCGCCGAGCGGATGGCGTTGTAGCCCGTTTCTTTCAGCAGGCGCACCTTGCGGGCCACGGCATCAAGGTCGCAGACAGCGCCCAGCAAGCCGTTATCGTGGTGGATGCAGGCCCCCTGAATGATGACCCGCTCGCCGTTTAAAGTGAAGCCGTTTTTGCCCCAACTCACCGTGCGCACGCCGAAGGTCTCGACCTCCTCATCATCTGCAAATTGTACGCGGCATCGGTACAAATTCGGCGTTTCCGGTGTCCAAAGACGGGCATTGTCGATGGTAAGCGTAAAAACTGCTTCCCCATCAGATTCCTTCCGAACAGTGGGGAGTCCCTCAACCATCAGCTGAACCGTGCCGGGCGCACTGGTCCTGACACGGATTTCCACCACAGCCGGCTCCAGCGACACTGTACGGATGCGCACACCGTTGAGCAATATGTGCTTATCCCCTGCCGTCCACAGCTGAACGGGACGATACAGTCCCGCGCCGGAATACCACCGGCTGTTGGGCTGGTCGGCGTTGCGGGCAATCACTCGCAGTTCGTTATCCCCTGCGCGCAAAAATGGCGCACAGTCTACATAAAAATTGGTATACCCATAGGGGCGGAACGCCGCCTTTTGGCCGTTCAGCCAGACCTCAGCGTTGTGATAAACACTCTCAAATTCCAGAATGTGGGTGTCCGACAGCTCGTTTTCGGGCACCGTCAGGGTTCGCTGATACTCATAGCCATAACCCTCATACCAGCCGGTGTTGACGCCGCCCGCGCTCAGGGCCGTGCGCGGCTCCGCCAGCATGGCGTCATGGGGCAGGGTCACGGGCCGGCCGGGTGCGGGTATCGTCCAAGTGACGGCAAGTCCAGCCGGTGAGAAGGGGTGTTGCTTTCATAGATCAGTACTCACTTTCCGCTGCTTTGTATAGAAATCTGAAATGCGCGCTTTTTGCAGGGTTGCCGCATTTTTGTTCTTCTGCCTGTACTATACCACATCTGAAACAAAATAGGTGCGCCTTTTCACAAACCGTTTGAATTCACGCACAAACCAATTTACCCGTTGACACAATGCACAACTTTCCCGCCTGTTTCTGCGCAAATCCACCAAATTCCATAACAGCGGTTTTCAAGGCTGTAATAACGCAGCACACTGCTATTAGAAATCTTGTACAAAAATCAGATTCAATTTTTGTTATAGATTATGCGTTTAACCATTGAGAATCTTTCTCTTGTGTTGTACCATGGAATAAGAGCGAATAAAAAGAAGGTATTGCACTGTCATTTTCGCAGCATAAAACCGCGCTGGCCTGTCTTGAGGCGATGCGCAGCGGCAGGGAGTGCGAACCGCAAATCGTTCTGCCGGTCACACTCATACCCAGAGAAAGTACGAGGAAGATGCCATGTCGGACTTTATGAAATCGCTGAGCAGAATCGCCATTCCTGTTACCCTGCAAAGTATGCTGCAGGCATCCTTTTCCATAATAGACCAGATTATGATCGGGCAGTTGGGCGAGGTCAATATTGCAGCTGTGGGATTGTACGGGAATTTTTCGCTGGTTTTTTCCGTGGTGATCGGCTCAGTCGGCACTGTTGCCGGGATCCTGATCGCCCAGTTCACCGGCGCAGACAACGAGCGTGAGGCATGGTGCAGCCTGAATGTCAGCCTGCTTTGCGGGGCCTTGCTGTCGGTGCTGTTTTTACTGGCTGCCGGGGGCTTTCCGGCACAGATTTTACAGCTTTACACCGCCGATGGGCGTATTCAGCAAGCCGGTACGGTGTATTTTAAAACTGTAGCACTCGCCTATCTGCCGATGGCGCTCAGCACGGTCCTGTCCGCGTGGCTGCGCTGTAAGGAGCATGCTGCCATTCCCTTTTGGGCCAGCCTCGGCGCGGTGGCTGCCAACACCGGGCTGAACTACCTGCTGATATTCGGCAAGCTCGGGTTTGCCCCCATGGGGGTGCAGGGCGCAGCGATTGCCACGCTCGTTTCGCAGCTGCTGAATTTCCTGCTGATTTTACTGGGCTTTGTGGTCTGCCTCAGAAGGGATGGCAGTCATCCTCTGTGGACGCTGCATTTTGAAAGAATCACCCTGCGAGCGTACGGCGGCATGATCCTGCCGATTTTGCTCAGTGAGTTTTTGTGGAGCTTGGGGCAGAATGTCGAGTCTGCAGTGTACGGGCATCTCGGCACAGCCAACCTTGCCGCTTACACCCTCACCTGCCCGATTCAGTCACTGATCGTAGGTGCATTGAGCGGGTTATCGGCGGCAGCCGGTGTGATGGTCGGCAAGCATCTGGGAAAGAAAACCTACGACGCCGCCTACGGGGATGCCAGACGCATTATGCTGACCGGGCTGGTCGGTGCTATAGGCGTAGCCTCGCTGCTGGTACTGTTTGCAGGCGCATACACCAATCTGTACCGCGTGGACGCTGATGTACAGACGCTGGGCAAAGCATTGCTGGTCGTGTTTGCCCTGTATGCACCCGTCAAGGTAGAAAACATGATTTTGAGCGGTGGTATTTTGAGGAGCGGCGGCAATACCAGAGTAATCATGATCATTGACACCATCGGCACATGGGGCATCGGCATCCCGCTGTGCCTGCTGGCCGCATTTGGTTTGCACTGGGGCATTGTCGGTGTGTATGCCCTGCTTACAACGGAGGAGATTTTCCGCCTGGCCGTCTCGCTTGTCATCTTCAAAAAGCGCAGCTGGATGATCAGCCTGTGACCGGAAATTTCAGCGTACATATCTGCTCGCAAAGCAGGGTCCTCACGCCCAAAACTACCGTTCAACTTGTACTGTTTTCTGCCTGGTCATCTCCCCAATATCAACCCTTGCCAATCATTCTATCTTTATAGGATGTACTCCATCTGCCGTTCCTTTGTTTTCATACCCATCTTCTCATAGAAGCTTTCAGCCGATGTGTTACCCGCCCAGACATTCAAGGTCACCTCATAGCAGCCAAGCTTCTTTGCCTGCTGCTTCACATATTCAAACAGGCTTTCCCCGATATGTTGTCCGCGTGTCTGCTTGTCAACGCACAGATCATCAATAAACAGTGCCTTAAACGGTACCATATTGGTAGAAAATGGTTGCTCCTTCAACTGGCAGAAAGCATAGCCTATGCACACATCATCCTCACCGGCTGCAACATAGATGGGCTTATCTTCCTGCTCCAGCAGTTCTTTCAGTTCGCTGTCGGTATATTTTGTGGTGCCGGGGATAAACACATCCGGGCGTATCTCTGCATGGATCTGTAGTACCTGCCCGAGCAGCTCCATAATTCTTGGGATGTCCTTTTCTTCTGCCTTACGAATTTTCATCACAACACAACTCCATTCCACCGTTTGCCTGCGGGGTACGCTATGCCAACCTGCCCGCGAGTTCATTTCTTATCCCCTGCAGCCCCGTATTTTCTTTATTGTATCACAAACTCACGCCAAGTAAATTGCTTGTTGCGAAATTTCATGAAATATTTGCGGTTCGTGCGGTCTGCAGATCCCGCCGCCTCCCTGTCAGGTATGTGCCGCCTTGCACAGGATGTTCTTTGTGCTTGCAGCAATGTCCACTGTCATCATACTTTGTAACGCAGTTTTTAACGCTCTATTGACAATACGAGCTGTTTGTCATATAGTAATTCGTATAAACACTATTTCACCAGACGCTCAAGACGCAGTGTGCCCCAGATGCGGGGGCATGCTGCGCCTTTTCTGCAAGGAGGCCACCTGTGGACTACATCCAAATCACCAAAGAGAACATCGACAAGGAGCATATCTGCTGCGCGATGTCCGGCAAGCAGAGCCTTGCCAAAAAAGAATGGCTCAAGCAGCGCTTTGCTGAGGGGCTTGTTTTCTACCGCAGTGTTGAGCGCGGCAAGTGCTTTATCGAGTACATCCCGGCAGAAAACGCATGGGTGCCCATTACAGCGGACGGCTGGCTGTACATCAACTGCCTGTGGGTCTCCGGTTCCATGAAAGGGCACGGCTGCTCAAATGACCTGCTGGAAAAATGCCTCAGCGATGCAAGAGCGCAGGGCAAAAAGGGCATCTGCATTTTGTGCGCCGAGGGACGCAAGCGGGAATTTCTCGCCGACCCCAAGTTTTTGTCCCACAAGGGATTTGAAGTCGCAGATGTCTCGGACTGTGGAATCACCCTCATGTGCCTCCCGCTCAACGCCGATACAGCACTGCCGAAATTCAAGAACTGCGCTAAGCACCCTAAAGCTGATGGAGAAGGCTTCGTCCTCTACTACACCGATCAGTGTCCCTTTACCTATTACTGGGTGCCGAAGGTGCAGCAGGCCGCGCAGCAGAATAACATCCCGTTCCGGGCCATCCACATCACCGACAAAGAAGCCGCGCAGAATGTATCCGCACCCGTCACGACCTACGCACTGTTCCGGGACGGCGTATTCCTGACGCAGGGTATCCAGTCCGACAAAAAGTTTCTAGCATTGGCCGGTGTACAGATATGAAAGAACGAATCGTTGATGAGCAAATCAGACTGATTCCCTACTATCAAAACGATGCCGTATCGTTTTGCCGGTATCAGGATGCAGATGTATGCAAGCAGGTCGATAACAGGGATACGCTCCATGATTTAGCGCTTCTGCATCGCATGTAATGAGGCCCGGGATATTCGTTTTCATGATATACTAGTGTTGTGTTTATCAGGCCAGGCAGAACCATCTATTCAGTCAATGTTCCCTGTCTCGCGGTAGCTGCGCCAGACGTTTTCAAAAAAGTCGTCATCCCCGGGGATGGGGCGCGGGGCGCGCCAAGCGGTGCGGCAAACGCCGTCCTCATACCACAGTTCCTGAACGAGCGGGTTCTCCGTCTCATCCAAGGCAAAAGTGAACGTATCGGGGAGCTGTCCAAACGGCTTGACCCCGCCCGTCAGGTCGGTGTGCAGGGCGCTGCCGCGGCTTTTGCCGCCGTGGGCGGTGTAGTCAGTCATGGCAGTCAGGTAGGCTCGCTGACTTAGCAGCATATCTCGCAGGCGGTAGAGCATGGCCAGCTCGGTGCGGCTGCCCGCCTTGACCGTTTGGGCAAAGCCGGCAAGCTGCGTTTCCACCTGCTTGCCGTAGGCGCGTATCTGCGCGGGGTCGCGTATGGCGGCACCGCAGCGGCTCATTTCCTCGGCGGCGTGCTGCCACAGGGCGCGCACGTTGCCGGTATCGGTGCGGCAGGCATCCGCCAGCGCAGCCATCTCGGCCAGGGCTGCGGATGCTGCCGCGTCAAAACCGACAGACGCATCGCCCCGGCAGCGGGCGGCAATGTACTGTGCCGCGCGGGTGCTGCCCACCTGCCCGGCGTTCAACGCCGTGCCGCCCGGGCGGTAGACGCCGTGGCTGGCAGCGGCTTCACCCACAGCAAACAGGCCTTTCACGTCGGTCTGCCACCAGCAGTCGATGCCAATGCCGCCGTTGTTATGCTGGGCGCAGAGGGCAATCTCCAGCGGCTGGGTGTACAAATCCACACCCTTATCACGGTAAAAATCGATGGCCGGCTGGTTCATCTGCGCCAGCCGCTCAATCGGCGTGCCGAAGCAGGCACCGGCGCGGGTCAGGTACTCGCGTGCCTCGGGCAGTAAGGCGTCAAAAGCAGCGCATCGGCTTGGCGAGGGCCTTCCTGCGGGGAAGTGAATGGATCCTGCTCGATGAGCCGACCAGCAATGTGGACAGCATCAACGAGGGTATACCACTTTTACGATGCCTTTGGCCATGTGATCGGCAGCGAGGAATGCGAGGAAGGCAAGATCTTCATCGAGCTGCAGAGCATGCGCGTCATGGCGGGTATTTGTGTGGACACCGGTGAGGCCGCGCGTAAAAGGGAGCAGGCGCTTTTGTCCATTCCAAACAGTACGACTATATTGTTCTTATGCAAGATGTTGTATTGCACCAGTTCGTTGTCTTGTCTGGAGTGATTATGATAGAATACGGTTTCCGCCTGTTCGTCCTCAAAGAATTCCAACGGAATGAATGTAAAGCGTTTGCCCGCCATAAGGACATTGATACGGCGGAAAGGATTCTTCAGCCAGTCCGTTTCGCGGAAAGCCTGTTTCAGGTTGGCAGTGAGGGACAGGGAATCGTCCACTCCGTGCTCATGGAAAGAAAACTTGCCTTCGCCGAGCGGATTGAATATAGAAAAAGAAAATCCATCCGTACTCAGACGGATGGATAAGGTATATTGTTCCGATTTACTAAAATCAGTCGTTTCTATCATACGTATTGTGTCGGTGGATTATTCCCAGTTACCGGCGTTGTTGTTGGCTGTTTCCAGGCTACCGATCATCAGACCTGAGTATTTGCCCAACTTGGTTTGAACATCTTTCAGGTTAGCGATTTCCTGTTTGTCGAGACCGTTCAGATATACTTCATACGGAGTCTTGACTTCGAGCAGACAGAAAGGAGCACCGGATTTGGCAGTATCGTTCTTGATAGCCATTTCAAACTGTGCACCGTTGCCGAAAGGAACATATCTCATAGAGTCGGCATTGAAGCCTTTCGGGAAGATAGTGTCCAGCACGGCTACCCACATGGTATCGCGTTTGAAGTTTTCCAATCCCCATTTCTTGACTTCTGCATAGTTGCCCGTCTTTTTGGCCTTATTGATGATGTTGATAGCCTTCTTTTCAGTCAAGCCGTCTTCCAACTGCTTGTCGTCCAATTCACCCTGCTTGAAGATAAACGGAAGTTTCTGATTCTTTACGAAGTCAATCAACGTATCGAAGCTGGCAGTATATTGCTGGTTGTGCAAACCACGGTATTCCAACTGCGCTTTACGAATGTCGATAAGGCGGGCAATTACTGCTGCGTCTCTTTGTTTCTTGGCTTTTTCAAAGTTTATAGGACCCATGATGCTGGCATAGCAGATGTAAACCAAAGCCAGGGCACACAAGCCTAAAACGATATTAAAAACTGTTTTCATGATAAATATGTTTTTTAGTTGTTATATTCGCACCGCAAAAATAAAAGAAATTAATTTAAAAACGATAGTTCCCTTTACTTTTTTCTGTTACAAAAATGATAAATAACTATTTAGAAAGGCAAATTAAGGAAAATTTTCCTTACCAACCAACTCCTGAGCAAGAAATTGCTGTAAAATCTTTATCGGAGTTCCTTCTGTCACCCCGTAGCGAGGTGGTTTTTATGCTTCGTGGTTATGCGGGGACGGGTAAAACATCGTTGGTCGGTGCCTTGGTGCGGACGCTGGACAAGTTGCAACAGAAGTCGGTATTGCTGGCACCGACCGGACGGGCGGCAAAAGTTTTCTCGGCGTATGCGGGGCATCCGGCGTTTACAATTCATAAAAAAATTTATAGACAGCAATCTTTCTCCAATGAGCTGAGCAATTTTTCTGTGAACGATAATTTGACAACTCACACTTTATATATAGTGGATGAGGCCTCAATGATTTCCAATGAGGGACTGTCCGGTTCCATGTTCGGCACGGGCAGGTTGCTGGACGACCTGGTGCAGTTTGTCTATTCCGGCCAGGGATGCCGCCTGCTGCTGATGGGCGATACGGCACAGCTGCCGCCGGTGGGGGAGGAGCAGAGCCCTGCCCTCTTTGCCGATGCCTTGAAAGGCTACGGGCTGGAAGTGGTGGAGGTGGACTTGACGCAGGTGGTGCGTCAGGAGCAACAGTCGGGCATTTTGTGGAATGCCACCCGCCTGAGGCAGTTGATAGCGGAAGACGATTGCTACAGCCTGCCGAAGATAAAGGTTTCGGGGTTTGCCGACATTAAAGTTCTGCCCGGAAATGAGCTGATAGAAACGCTGAGCTCTTGCTACGACCATGATGGGCTGGATGAAACTATCGTGGTGTGCCGCTCCAACAAGAGGGCGAACATCTACAACAAAGGCATCCGTGCGCAGATTCTCTGGCGTGAGGATGAATTAAACACCGGTGATTTGTTGATGGTGGCGAAAAATAACTACTTTTGGACGGAAAAGGAGAAAGAGATGGATTTCATTGCCAACGGTGAGACTGCCGTGGTGCGCCGCGTGCGCCGTACGCGAGAGCTGTATGGCTTCCGCTTTGCAGACGTGACGCTGGTCTTTCCCGACTATAACGACTTTGAACTGGAAGTGAACATGCTGCTCGATACGCTGCATACCGACTCGCCTGCGCTGCCCAAGGCAGAAAACGACCGGCTTTTCTACTCCGTCCTCGAAGATTATGCCGACATCACCGTGAAGCGCGAGCGGATGAAGAAGATGAAGGCAGACCCGTACTACAACGCCTTGCAAGTGAAGTATGCCTATGCCGTGACTTGCCACAAGGCGCAGGGCGGGCAATGGAAGAATGTCTTTCTGGACCAGGGGTATATGACGGATGAATACCTGACACCCGATTATTTCCGTTGGCTCTACACCGCCTTTACCCGTGCCACGGGAACGCTCTACTTGGTGAACTATCCGGAAGAACAAATAGTTTGAAAAAGAGAGGGGCACCGATGCAGTATTCCGGCATTTTTTGTATTTTTGTAGATAGAACAACTATAACTGAACAAGTATGAAGAAGCTATACTCTCTCTTTGCCTTGATAGCACTGCTGTTTACCGCTTCCGGTTGCGAGGACGATTACCGAAGCATGGTACTTTTCGAAGGTGTGGAGCCTATCTACCAGATTGGGACATGTGACAATCTGGTGTCCAATCTTTCTTATTATCTTTCTGAAACAAACGAAGATACAGTGCTGGGCATTGACGGCGGCGACGGTTCCTATAATGTGATTAACGAGCACGAGTCGGTGGCTTCCGTGACTTTTACCGATGATGTCAACGGGTATCAGCGTATCAAGATTCATCCGCTGGCAGAGGGGGAGACGATTGTGAAGGTGATGGATGGTTCCGGTGAGGAAACACAACTGCGCATCACGGTGAAAGGTCGTAGGCAATATACGTTGACGAAAATGGGCTTCGAGTATGGTATCAGTAGTGGTGCACCGACGGAACTGCTGGGTGATGTTTCTAAGGCACTTGCCGAGCGTCCTTGGGTGAAGGATGGCCGGGTATTATGTGCTGGTGCCCGAAGATTTCTCCAATAGTATGTGGAAAGGTGTATTGGAAATCTATCCGACGGGAAAAGAGGAGGAGCCGCTAATGGGGATATACGAGACAGTTCCAGTGGAAGATGAGAACGGAGATACATATGCATTGTGGCAGTTTACTTATAATGGAGAGAAGAGGCTCTTTACGCGGACGGTCTCGGGAAATGATAAATGTGTACTTGCGGAAAATGTAACTCCTTTCTGTCCTTCCGGTTTGCTGCCCGAAGGTGCACTGGTGGTTTATCGCGAAATGTTTATACTTCGGATGGAATAAGGTTTTAGTGGAAATCTTGTCAAGAGCAGATTTACGAAAGATTAACAGACGGGAGGCTTAGGCTTCCCGTTTTTGTTTCTGTTGCGCATCATCTGTCTGTTCTGTATGCATCATTCGTTTGCTTCGAATGCATTGTCTGTTTGTTCTGGACTAATCATCCGTTCCCTCCACTTCACTGTCCCAAACCTTAGGGTTTTTCACGGAAACCCCAGGGCTTTGGAGGGTAAATGCCAGCCATTTCACTTGCTAAGGTGTGGCATTTAGGATGGTAAGGTGTGGAGTTTGGGGAGCCGGCATGTGGCATTTCAAATGGAATACCGTGGAGGATAAAAAGAAAAGGAGAAGCAATGCTCCTCCTTTCCCGGTAGTTTAATTTTGAAATATCTAAAAAATGACATTACAAATATACAACATCACAGAGGCGATGTCAAGTGTTTCGCCAATTATTTTCAATTATAATCCTGCCAATTCCAAAACTTTGTCAATGGCAGCGTTCAGTCCGTCAGCATTCTTACCGCCGGCAGTTGCAAAGTGGGGCTGGCCACCGCCACCGCCTTGGATAAGTTTGGCAGCTTCTTTCACCAGGTTACCGGCTTTCAGTCCGCCTGCCACGAGGTTGTCGCTCAGCATGACGGTCAGCATCGGCTTGCCTTCGGCTTCTGTTCCCGCTACGAAGAACAGGTTTTCCGTAATCTGGCCACGCAACTGGAAGGCGATGTTCTTCACTGTTTCTGCCGACAGGGGAGCACAGAACTTGATGACTTTAACGCCATTGACTTCCTGCACGTTCTTCAGCAGTCTTTCTTTCAGCTGTGCTTCTTTCTCTTTCATGAAGTCCTCTACCTGCTTCTTCAGTCCGGCGTTTTCGTCAATATACTTACGGATGGTTCCGGCAAGGTCGGGTGCGTTGTTGAAGAGCGCCTTCAAGTCGTGCAGCGTGTCCTCGATGGTGTTCATCAGTTCCTCCACGCGTGCACCCGTGTAGGCTTCGATACGGCGCACACCGGCAGCCACGGAGCTTTCGGAGATAATCTTCACCATACCGATGTTTCCGGTTGCAGCCACGTGCGTACCACCACAGAATTCTACGGAAGAACCGAACTGGATAACGCGTACATGGTCGCCGTACTTCTCGCCGAACAGAGCGATGGCGCCCAGTTCTTTGGCTTCTTCGATAGGAATGTTGCGGTATTCCTTCAAAGGTATGTTGGCGCGAATCTTTGCATTAACGATGTGTTCCACCTTGCGGATTTCCTCGTCCGTCACCTTCTGGAAGTGTGAGAAGTCGAAACGCAGGGAGTCCGGTGTAACCAAAGAGCCCTTCTGCTCTACATGCTCGCCCAATACTTCGCGCAGCGCAGCATCCAGCAAGTGGGTGGCAGAGTGGTTGGCGGCACAAGCGGCACGCTTGTCGGTATCCACGCATGCCATCATCGGAGCTTCCATGTGTTCGGGCAGCTTCTTGGTGATGTGGATAGGCAGGTTGTTCTCCTTCTTGGTGTCTACCACTTCGATGGTTTCAAACTCGTTCACCAATACACCGGTGTCACCTACCTGACCGCCGCTTTCGGCATAGAACGGAGTCTTGTCCAGTACAATCTGATACAAGGTTTGGTTCTTCTGCTTCACTTGGCGGTAGCGCAGAATGGATGTTTCGTATTCCGTATAGTCATATCCTACGAATTCGGTAGTACCCTCCTTTAGCGTAATCCAGTCACCAGTCTCTATGGCGGCGGCATTGCGGGCACGCTGTTTCTGCTGCTGCATTTCGGCGTCAAACTCCTTGATGTCGGCAGTCATGCCGTTTTCGCGGAGAATCAGTTCCGTCAAGTCGAGCGGGAAACCGAAGGTATCATATAAGGTAAAGGCATCCTTTCCGCTGATTTCGTTCTTGCCGGCGGCTTTGGCGTCTGCCATGGTCTTTTCCAGCAGGCGGATACCCGTCTCCAGGGTGCGGAGGAAGGAATCTTCTTCTTCCTTGATAACTTTGGCAATCAGTTCCTTCTGTGCATCCAGTTCGGGATAAGCGGCGCCCATGTTCTCGATGAGTACGGGGAGGAGCTTGTACATGAATGCCTGCTTCTGTCCGAGGAACGTGTAACCGTAGCGCACGGCACGGCGGAGGATACGACGGATGACGTAACCTGCCTTGGCATTGCTCGGAAGCTGTCCGTCGGTGATGGAGAAGGCGATGGTGCGGATGTGGTCGGCAATTACACGCATGGCGATGTCCGACTTCTCATCTTCGCCATACTTCTTGCCTGCCATGTCTCCGATGGCTTTCAGTATCGGTTGGAATACGTCGGTGTCGTAGTTGGAGGTCTTTCCTTGCAGTGTGCGCACCAGTCGCTCGAAGCCCATGCCGGTGTCGATAACCTTGGCGGGAAGTCCTTCCAGGCTGCCGTCCGCCTTGCGGTTGAACTGCATGAACACGAGGTTCCAGATTTCAATCACCTGCGGGTGGTCTTTGTTCACCAGCTGGCTGCCGGGTACTTTGGCCTTCTCTTCTTCCGAACGGGAGTCCACATGGATTTCCGAACACGGACCGCACGGTCCCGTATCACCCATTTCCCAGAAGTTATCGTGTTTGTTGCCATTCAGAATGTGGTCTTTCGGCAAGAACTGCTCCCAGTAAGAAGCGGCTTCGTTGTCGCGTTCCAGTCCTTCTTCGGCGCTACCTTCGAATACGGTGGCGTAGAGGTCTTTGGGGTCGAGTTTCAATACATCCACCAGATACTCCCATGCCCAGGAGATGGCTTCCTTCTTGAAGTAGTCGCCAAACGACCAGTTGCCCAGCATCTCGAACATGGTGTGGTGGTAGGTATCGTGACCCACTTCCTCCAGGTCGTTGTGCTTTCCGCTTACGCGAAGGCATTTCTGCGAGTCAGCAACTCTTTTGTATTTCGCCGGGTGGTTGCCCAAAATGATATCTTTAAACTGGTTCATTCCCGCATTGGTGAACATCAACGTGGGGTCATCCTTAATCACCATCGGGGCCGAAGGCACTATCTGGTGGCCTTTACTTTCGAAGAAACTCTTGAAAGAGTCTCTGATTTCGTTTGCAGTCAACATACTCTCTATTGATTTATCTGATTCTAATTTGATTTACCTTCTCTTGTCGTTTTTTGCCCGTTTCTTACTACTAACTACTTGCTACTTAGTCTTAATATTCTTGAAAAAACTGTGCAAAGATAGCTTGTTTTTATTACTTTTGTCGCATTGACAAGCGAAATATTTCCTAAGATGCGCAAAGTTTACTACATTTATAATCCCCAGACGCAGACGTACGACCGTATTTATCCTACCGTGAGGCAGCGGGCGCTGAGCATTCTCCGCCGTTTGTTCATCGGTATGGGGCTGGGTGCGGGCAGTTTCATCGTATTGCTGCTTATCTTCGGCTCTCCGTCGGAGAAGGAGTTGCGAAAGGAGAACAGCAAACTGCAGGCGCAGTACAACGTCCTCTCCCGCCGGCTGGACGAGGCTATGGGAGTGCTGCAAGACATACAGCAGCGTGATGACAATCTGTACCGGGTGATTTTCATGGCCGACCCTATTCCTTCTGCCATCCGTCAGGCTGGATACGGCGGTACCAACCGCTATGAGCATCTGATGGATATGGCTAACTCCGACTTGGTTATCAATACCACGCAGAAAATGGATATGATTAGCAAGCAACTCTATATCCAGTCCCGCTCCTTTGACGATGTGGTGGAGATGTGCAAGAATCATGATGAAATGCTGCGCTGCATTCCTGCCATACAGCCGGTTTCCAATAAAGACCTCCGTAAGACCGCTTCGGGTTACGGTACGCGTATCGACCCCATTTATGGTACCAGCAAGTTCCATGAGGGTATGGACTTTTCGGCTCCCCAGGGCACGGATGTCTATGCCACGGGAGATGGCACCGTGGTGCAGATGGGCTGGCAATCGGGCTATGGCAACAGAATTGTGATAGACCACGGCTTCGGTTATCAGACGGTGTATGCACACTTGCGCGATTTCCGGACGAAGTTGGGCAAGAAAGTGGTACGTGGTGAGGTCATTGGCGGGGTAGGCAGTACGGGCAAGAGTACTGGTCCGCACTTGCACTACGAAGTACACGTTAAGGGAAAAGTTGTGAATCCCGTCAACTACTACTTCATGGATCTCAGTGCCGAGGATTATGACCGCATGATACAGATTGCGGCGAACCATGGTAAGGTGCTTGATTGACGGATGATTTATAGAGAAAGGATTACATCATGCTGAATACAGATAAGAATTTAAAGTTATATTACTCCATCAGCGAGGTGGCTGCCATGTTCGATGTCAACGAATCACTGCTCCGTTTCTGGGAAAAGGAGTTTCCGCAACTCAATCCGAAGAAGGGGGGGCGGGGAATACGCCAGTACCGTAAGGAGGACATTGAGACAGTGAAACTTATCTATCATCTGGTGAAGGAGCGCGGAATGACCTTGCCCGGCGCCCGCCAACGGATGAAAGACAATAAAGAAGCTACGATACGCAACTTTGAAATCGTAGATCGCCTGAGAGCTATCCGCGAAGAACTGGTAGGCATGAAACTGGCATTGGATGAGTTTACTTACGAGGATGTGGAGAGCTTGAAGGAAAATATTCAAGGACTGAAGTAGAATAAATACCACTCCGTTTATTCCTCTACTCTCGTCACTTGTTTTATATTCTGTATCTGCTTCAGGTTATTGCAGATAGTGCGCACGTCGTCCACATCGTGTACATAGAGTTGTATCTTTCCTTCGAAGATACCGTCGTTGGTTTCGATGGTCAGTTTACGGATATTCACGTTGAGCTGGCGGGAGATGACTTGAGTTACTTCGTTCAGCAATCCCATGCTGTCTATACCTTTTATATATATGGTGACGAGGAACGACAAATCCTTGTGAGTGTCCCACTCGGTGGCGATGATACGGTTTCCGTAGCTACTCTTAAGGCGGGTGGCAACGGGGCATTGGCGCTTGTGGATGACAACACGGTTTTGCTCGTCGATGTATCCCAGTACGTCGTCACCCGGAATGGGATGGCAACAGTCGGCCATAATATAGTTCTTTGAGATGGTCTCTTCCGTCAGCTTCAGAATCTGCTTAGTGTTGATTTTCTCTTGCGGTGTTTTCTCTTCCGGTTGTTCTTTGGCATCCTTGTTGTCCTTGTTACCGAAGGAGAAGGTCAGGAACTTCTTCCAGTTGCTGTTCTGCTTTTCCTTGAACACGTTCTTGTCGGCATCGCCCAGCACAACCCGTTTGTTGCCGATGGCAACGAGCAGCTCGTCGCGGGTGTGGAAGCCGTGCAGCCTGGTCAGCTTGTCCAGAGCAGCATCATCCATACGTATATCCTCGTTTTTGAAGAATTCGTTCAGTATGGTTTCACCTTCTTTCTGATAGGCTTTCGCCTCTTTGCGCAGGATGGCGGCAATCTTGGCGCGGGCGCGGGCGGTGGTGGCATACACTTCCCACTCCGGCTGCACGCGTTGCGATTTGGAGGTCAATATCTCTACCTGGTCACCGCTTTGCAGTTTGTGGCTTAGGGGAACCAGTTTGTGGTTTACCTTGGCGCCGATGCAGTGGCTGCCGATGTCGGTATGCAAGGAGAAGGCAAAGTCCAGTGCCGTAGAGTTCTGCGGCATGGTCTTGAGGTCGCCTTTCGGGGTGAAGACGAAAATTTCCGATGCAAACAAGTTCAGTTTGATGGTATCGAGAAAATCGATGGCGTCCGGTTGTGGGTCGTCCAGAATTTCCTTGATGGTACGCAACCATTTCTCCAGTTCGCCTTCATCTTCGCTGCCTCCGCCTTCTTTGTATTTCCAGTGGGCGGCAAAGCCTTGTTCGGCAACGTCATTCATGCGTTCACTGCGGATTTGTACTTCAATCCATTGCCCGTTGTTACCCATAAGGGTGACGTGCAGGGCTTGGTAGCCGTTGGCTTTGGGATGGCTCACCCAGTCGCGCAGGCGGTCGGGGTGGGGCTTGTATATCTTGGATATGGAGACGTAAATGTCGAAGCAGTCGTTTAGCTCTTCCTCTATATTGCGGGGCTCGAAGATGATGCGGACAGCAAGCAAATCATAGATTTCCTCGAAGGGGACATGCTTGGTCTGCATTTTGTTCCAGATGGAGTAGATGGACTTTACACGGGCAAGGATACGGTATTTCAGTCCCATTTTGTCCAGTTGCGCCCGTATCGGAGCGGTGAACTCATTGAATACCTTGTCGCGTTCCACGGCGGTGGCTTCCAGTTTCTCTTCTATCTCGTGGTACTCTTCCGGATGTTCGTACTTGAAGCTCAGGTTTTCCAGTTCTGTCTTGATTTTGTACAAGCCGAGGCGGTTGGCGAGCGGGGCATAAATATAGAGTGTTTCGCCTGCAATCTTGAACTGCTTGTTGGGCAGCATGGAGCCGAGTGTACGCATGTTATGCAGACGGTCGGCTATCTTGATGAGGATAACCCGGATATCGTCGGACATGGTGAGCAGCAGCTTCTTGAAGTTCTCTGCCTGCGCCGAGGCACGGTCGCCGAAGATACCGCCGGAAATCTTTGTCAGCCCGTCTACAATCTGGGCGATTTTGGGACCGAAGATGTTTTCAATATCCTCTACGGTGTAGTCGGTGTCCTCCACCACATCATGCAGCAATGCCGAGCATATGGAAGTAGACCCCAGTCCTATCTCATTACAGACAATCTTTGCCACAGCAATGGGGTGCATGATGTAGGGCTCGCCGGAACGACGCTTGATGCCCTTATGCGCCTGGTTGGCAAAGTTGAATGCTTTGGTTATTATTTCGACGCGCTTGCGGTGCTTGGTGGCCAAATAGTCGTTCAACAGTTCTTGGAATGCCTGTTCGATCATTTCCTCTTCGGCTTTTTCCTTTTCCTTCTGACTTATATTTTCTTCCATATACTGCTTTCTCCTTTCTTCACTTCACTTTTTGCAAAAATAAGCAATTTTCAACACCGGGCAAGCGTTTATGTCTTTATTTATAAATCTTCAAGCGCTTTCCTGCGGAGATTCTGGTACTGCGCAATCCATTCCAACTTTTTAACTGATTGACAGTGACGCCGTATTTCCGTGCAATGCTGCCGAGATTCTCGCCACTGCGTATCTTGTGGTAGGTGACATTCCCCGTAGCGGTACTGCCTTTGCTGCTACGTGCCGTCGAGCGTGTATTGGAAACGGCCACGACTCTGCGGTTCTTGAACAGCTCGTTACTGCGGTGGGCATAGATGGTGTCTTGCTTGTCAATGAAGGCACTGATGTAGTTGATGGGGAGGCGTAGCGTCTGCGGCTTGCTCTCTCCGGGGATGATGCTTTTCTTGAATTGGGGATTTAGGCTCTTTATCTGGTCCAGGCTGATGCCGCATAGGTCGGAAATCTGCTCGAAATGAAGGTTACGGCTTACTTGCACCGTATCGGTTGCTTCCGGAATGTCGGTTTCCATGGGGCAGATGTTGTGCTTGCAGTAGTAGGTCATTACGTAGTTGGCGGCAATGAAGGCGGGCACGTAGCCGCGTGTCTCTTTGGGCAGATAGTTGTAGATTTCCCAATAATCGGTTTTCCCTCCCGAGCGGCGGATGGCTTTGTTGATGGTGCCCGGACCGCAGTTGTAGGCGGCAATCACCAGGTTCCAGTCTTTGTAAATGTCATACATGTCCTTCAGGTAGCGTGCTGCCGCCCAGGTCGCCTTTATCGGGTCACGGCGTTCGTCTACGAGGCTGTTGTTTTCCAGTCCGTATATCTTTCCGGTGGCGAGCATAAACTGCCATAGTCCGCAGGCTCCCGCGCGGGATACGGCAGAAGGGTTGAGAGCGGATTCTATGATGGGCAGGTATTTCAGCTCGAGCGGCAGGCCGTAGGCATCCAGCGCTTCTTCGAAGATGGGCATATAGAAGTTGCAGGCGCTCAGCATGAAGGCAACCTGGTTGCGCAGACGTCCGGCATACATGTCGATGAACTTGCGCACAATCTCGTTGTATGGCATTTCCATGACGGTCGGCATGCGCGACAACCGGTCTATGTATACAGAGTCACTGAACATCGGGTTTACGGTAGAGGTGCTGCAGTCTTTTCCCAAGTCTATGTAATTCTTGGCTTTCCAGTCATTGAGCAGGCTGTCCAGCGGATAGGTCATGCTTTTGGGCAGCTCGATGGATTCCTGGCGTTCCGTGCCGTTTTCGCGGATAAGCACTTCCACGCTTTCTTGCGCATGCATGGCCGGAGCGGTGAAGAGGGCGCAAAACAGAAGCGAGGAACCGAGAATAATTCTTTTCATATATATGGCCTTGTGTGTCATTAGGTAATAATTTATGCTTTAATTTTCGTTTTTAGAATCGGAAACTGCATTGCACGCCGACGTTCTTATTAGAGGAACCAGTCATCTGGCTGTTGATTATGGCAGGTTCCACTTTCATGCTGAGGTCGGGGGTGATGTCAAAGTTGGACAGCTCTGCGTCTACGTATGCGTCGACAACGGACAGCAGGTATACACCGATAAAGGCGAAGATGCTCAAGTCGCGGTATCGTCGGAAGGTATCCTTACGCTTCCGTAGTGTCTCCGTCAGCTGGCTTTCGGTATAGTTATAGTTGGGAGGCAGCAGGTCGGTAATGGTACTGGAGTTGAAATTACCATTTACGGCATCCTTGTAGGCGGCCGAATAGTCCTTATACATCTTGCTGTTCCACGTAAGGGCATAGGCACAACCGGCAAATCCTCCATAGAAGATGGGCAGTTTCCAATACTTGCGGTTGTAAATTTGTCCACCGCCGGGAATGACGAGGGCAAGCCAGGTGGCTTTTGTGGGATTAGGTACCCACCTTTTGGGGTCGATGGCCTTTTGCAGACTGTCTGTAGGCACGGGCTGTTCCTTCAGGTCGGGGCTGGCAGTCATTTCCAGCATCTTCCGCTTGTTTTCGGCTGCAAGACTGTCGGCAACAGTGAGGCTGTCCCGGTTCACCACGGTGTTGAGTGTATCGGTCTGATGCCGCTGCGCACGCTTGGAAGCGGCACGTGGACGGTCCTGACCATACATAGCAATCCCTGCCATCTGTAAAAAACAGAGCAGCAGGGCAATGGCTAACTGATATATTCTTCCTTTTTTCCTCATTTATTTCTTCAGCGTATCAAGAATGCCGATGATACGTTCCAATTCTTCTTCGTTATTGAACGGGATACTGATTTTACCTTTTCCTTTCTCCGAGCAGGTTAGCTGCACCTTGGTACTGAAAAAGCCCGAGAGCTGTTGTTTCAGCATATTGAATTCTTCGGGCAGTTTGGCGCGCTTGGGGGCAATCTTACGACCACCGCTCTTCACGCTTTCGCCTTCACTCAGTGACTTTACGATTTCTTCCACTTTGCGTACGGAATACCCGTGCTCCAGGATTTCTTCGAAAATCTTCACTTGCAGTTTGGGATCGCCAAGCGTTACCAACGCGCGGGCATGTCCCATGTCTATCTGCTTGTTCTGCAGTCCCATCTGGACGGGGGCGGGCAGTTTGAGCAGGCGCAGGTAGTTGGCAATGGTGGTACGCTTCTTACCTACGCGTTCGCTGAGGCGTTCCTGCGTCAGTCCGTATTGTTCCAACAGATGCTGGTAAGCGAGGGCTATTTCTACGGAGTTCAAGTCTTCGCGCTGTATGTTTTCGATGAGCGCCATTTCCATGACGTTCTCGTCATCTGCAGTGCGGATATAGGCAGGGATGCTTGTCAGTCCGGCAAGCTGCGAAGCACGGAAACGACGCTCGCCGGCGATAATCTGGTATTCGTCGTCGCTAAGCTTGCGCAGGGTGATGGGCTGTATGATGCCGATTTCGGAGATGGAATCGGCTAACTCCTGCAACGCAACCGGGTCGAATTCATGACGGGGCTGGTTGGGATTGACCGTAATCTTCGACAGCTCTATCTCATTGATAGAGGAGGAGCCTTCGGTCTTTACTTCATCCATGGAGAAGAGGGCGTCTAGCCCGCGTCCTAATGCATTTCTTTGTGCCATCTGTTTATTTACTATTTGACGATTTACAATTTAACCATACGGGATGATTTGTTTGTGCATTGTAAATATGGTATTTATCACTAATCATTAATCACTAACCACTATAATCACTTCTTTTCGTTTCTGCTTATCAATTCCTTGGCAAGTGCCATGTGGTTTTTGGCTCCGGTTGAGTCTGCGTCATAGAGAATGGTGGGCAGGCCGTAGCTGGGAGCTTCGCTCAGTTTCACATTGCGCTGGATGACGGTGTTGAATACCAATTCCTGGAAGTGGCGTTTCACTTCATCGTAAATCTGGTTGGCCTGGCGCAGACGCGAGTCGTACATCGTCAGCAGGAAGCCTTCGATTTCGAGGGCAGGGTTCAGCTTGGACTTGATGATTTTAATGGTATTCAGCAATTTGCTGATGCCTTCCAGTGCAAAATATTCCGCTTGTACGGGGATGATTACCGAATCGGCGGCAGTCAGTGCGTTGACCGTAATCAGACCCAAAGACGGGGAACAGTCTATCAAGATATAATCAAACTCATTCTTCAGCGGAGCGAGTACTTCTTTCAGTATCTTTTCGCGGTTTTTCAGATTGAGCATCTCTATTTCGGCACCTACCAGATTGATGTGGGAGGAGATTACCTTCAGTGTGTCTATCTCCGTGTCATGAAGGGCCTCGCGTACGTCTGCACGGTCAATAATGCACTCGTAGATAGTACATTCCGACTGCTTGATGTCCACACCCAATCCTGAGGAGGCATTGGCCTGCGGGTCGGCATCTACAACGAGCACTTTCTTTTCAAGCGTGGCGAGTGAGGCTGCGAGGTTGATTGTCGTCGTAGTCTTGCCTACACCACCCTTTTGGTTAGCCATAGCAATTATTTTTCCCATAATCTCAATATTTATTGGCAGCGAAATAAGTGATAATTCCGGATAGCGCCTACAAATTTGGAGAAAGATTGCAAAAACGGTTGATAAGTCGGCTGTTTTGTTAATAACTCACAGACGTTTACCGCTGTTTTTCTTCTTGTAAATTGCGCGTAAAGCGTTCTTTCTCTGTTTAGTGGGCAAATATACGTATTTATCTTGAAATGAAGCTGATTTTTTGTCTCGCTTGCAGAAGATTAAGATTTGTAAACCAATGGAAGACATTGGCTTGGACTATTCTCTCTACTTGCATGAGATGTACATCTCGTGTTGTTTGAAACGTGCATCTCATGTTGCTCGAGATGTACATCTCATGCAGATGGACTACCGTGTGGAAGATGGTCGGGGGATAAGTTGTTCCCGGGCGGAAGGAGAGGGGCTGGTGTCAGACCAAGGCTTTGACGAACTCCCAGCAGAAGTACGCACACATCACACATTTCACTACTGTGCCCAGCAAGAATCCAAGCAGCGAGCCCAGCCCCGATTTCAAGGCCTGGTCTGTCTTGCTGCCTCCCATCAGTTCGCCGGCAAAGGCTCCGAGAAAGGGGCCGAGGATGATGCCCCAAGGCATGAAGAACAACCCTACGATGGTGCCTATGAGGCAGCCGCGCGTTCCCCACCGACTGCCTCCGCTGTATTTGCTGCCCAGCATCGGGACGAAATAATCCAGTATCTGTACAAGGACGACTGCTGCCAGCCATAAAAGTAACTGCGTGGTGGAAAACTGCGCCTTGTCCGTGAAATGTAGAAGCAACAAGCCTGCATAGGCTACGGGCGGTCCCGGAATCATAGGCAGGATGCAGCCTGCCAATCCGACAATCAGGCAGAGGATGCCCAAGATGATGAGAAGAATGTCCATAGGTGTATCGTTTCTGTTGGTGAAGATGACAGCGGTTGTTCCCTGCTACTCGAATCGGTTGTATATGACAATGGGGCGGGAGCGGCGTGTGCTCATCGACGGGAACCATATATCGTCGGCTGTGAGGCCGCATTGCTTGATGGCTTCGGCGCAGTATTCCAGTCGTCCGAAGTCGGCATCGACATTGTTTGTACCGAATGTGAATTTGATTCCACGTGCTTTGGCGCGACGGATAATCTCGAAACTGGGAATCCGGTAGCGTGCATTGATTTCCAGAGCGATTCCATGTTGTTGCAATACATCCAATACGCGTTCAATGCGTCCGTCCGTCCAGTACTTGTCGTAATCATGCGCCATAGTATCGGGCAAGAAGGTAGGGTTGGCATAAATGTCGGCAGGCTCGTTGGTCAGAATCAGGACTGTTTGGTCGACAAGGTGGTCCATATACTGTTCAAGCGTAATGTCATCAAAGAGTGCTTCTTCGGCCCGGTAGATGCGCGAATTACGTCCCTTGTGGTCTATGATGGTCATGGCGTCGGTAAACAGGTAATCGAAAATCCCCAAGGCTTCCTGCGAGAAAGTTGCCGTCCATTTGCGTCCCTCACCTTGTACACCGCACAGGAATGGCATCCCTTTTACTTCATTAAAATAGTCGTACACTTCTTTGTCATCGGCCAGCATACGTCCTACGCCTCCTTCTCCAGCATTGGGGGCGACACCATAGTTGATACCGTAATTCATGGACATGGCGTGTGCCATTTCCTTCGTCAGCCCTCCTTTCAAGTGAACGTGATAGTCTATAACTGGGAAATCGTGCTGCTGTAGCCTGATTATCTCATCCGTGCGCTCGTCTACCGGAGCAAGCGTGTCGGCTTCGTTGCGTGCCTCCTTGGCAAGCCGTTCGATGGCGAGATTCCGGAATGACACTTCGCCGTGTATGCCTTGCAGGGCAATGGAACCTTGACTCAGCAGTTGCCGGGCGTGCTCCTCTGTGCGATATGGGTGTCCGGGTTCGGTATAACAAACAACTTCGGTTCCGTTAATGCAGACAATGATGTTTTGTCCGCGTACGGTTATCTCGAAGTCAAACCATTCTCCATCTTTTGCGAGTGAGCGATAGAGGTTGCGCACCGAGGCGAGTGAGCCGCTCTTGCGTGTGCCGTCGATGTCTCCGTTACGGAATATCACTTCATAACCGGACTCGCCGTCCGTATGAAAGAGGAGGCCTGCTTCGGAGCCGGGTTGTGTGAGGGCTTCTCCGGTGAGTCGGAAATTTTGGTATTCTTTGTCGTTGAAGAACTTCCGGCCTTCTGCAATGACCGGGTCTGCCGTGTGAAGCGTAGATGTCCCGTCATTCCATTGGTCAAGTGGCTCGGGAGAACTGCTCCTGCCACAGCTTGTCAGGGTTGTTAGAAACAGAATAATTGCGGCAGCTGCCGTCTCGATGCGTGCAGCAATGGTAGAATGGCAAAAAGTGTTCATTATAGCATGGATTTTATGAATGATTATATTCCAATTATTGTCGGTACAAAGTTAGCCTTTTCTGAAAATATCTTTGAATACAAAAGAATTATTATCTTTGTAGTATTCTGTTTAAAGCCTTTTTAGCTACTTTTGCACGATAATAAAAAAGAAAGTTATGGAAAATCAGAGACCTTTGATATTGATTTCCAATGATGACGGCATCATTGCGAAAGGTATTAGCGAGTTAATCAAATTCCTCCGTCCGCTGGGCGAGATTGTGGTAATGGCGCCGGATGCACCCCGCTCTGGAAGTGCGTGTGCGCTGACTGTAACGGAACCTATCCACTACCAGTTGGTTCGTAAGGATGTTGGGCTGACGGTATACAAGTGTTCCGGTACGCCGACCGATTGTGTGAAGCTGGCTTTTCATACGGTGCTCGACCGCAAGCCCGACTTGGTGGTAGGCGGCATCAACCACGGCGACAATTCTTCTGTAAACCTGCATTATTCCGGTACGATGGGCGTTGTGATAGAGGGATGCCTGAAAGGAGTGCCTTCCATCGGATTCTCCCTTTGCAACCATGAGCCGAACGCTGATTTTGAGCCTGCAGGTCCTTACATCCGCGAGATAGCCCGGCTGGTATTGGAGAAAGGACTCCCTCCGTTGACATGCCTCAATGTCAACTTCCCCGATACCAAAGAATTGAAGGGTGTGAAGATTTGCGAACAAACCAAGGGGCAATGGACCAATGAATGGGAAAACTTTGCCCATAGAGGAGATGCCCATTACTACTGGCTGACCGGCGAGTTTGAGAACAACGATGCCGAAAATGAGAAGAATGACCATTGGGCGCTTGATAACGGTTATGTGGCAATCACCCCGACCACGGTGGATGCAACGGCATACGGCTTGATTGATGAACTGAAAGCATGGTTCTGAATTAATTGACAATTATCAATTGATATGAAGTATTACTTGATTGTCGGTGAAGCTTCCGGCGACCTGCATGCCTCCCATCTGATGGCTGCATTGAAGGAGGAGGACTCGCAAGCGGAGTTCCGTTTCTTCGGAGGCGACCTCATGGCTGCAGTGGGCGGTGTGATGGTGAAGCATTACAAAGAGTTGGCGTATATGGGGTTCATTCCCGTATTGCTGCATCTGCGCACCATCTTTGCCAATATGAAGCGCTGCAAGGAGGATATTGTTGCGTGGCAGCCGGATGTGCTGATTTTGGTGGACTATCCGGGCTTTAATCTGGATATAGCCAAGTTTGTCCATGCCAACACAAGGATTCCTGTCTTTTATTATATTTCTCCCAAGATTTGGGCATGGAAGGAATACCGCATCAAGAATATTAAACGGGATGTGGATGAGCTGTTCTCCATCCTACCGTTCGAGGTGGAGTTTTTTGAAGGGAAGCACGGGTATCCGATACATTATGTCGGCAATCCGACAGTGGATGAAGTGACGGCTTTTCTTGCTTCCAGCTCAGAGACATTCGACGACTTTGTCCGGGCAAACGGACTTTCGGCCAAACCCGTTATTGCTCTGCTGGCTGGTAGCCGCAAGCAGGAAATCAAGGACAATCTGCCCGACATGCTTCGTGCGGCAGCTTCTTTTCCCGATTATCAACTGGTGCTGGCCGGTGCTCCGGGTATTTCCCCCGAGTATTACAAACGTTATGTGGGTGGGGTGGACGTGAAGATTATCTTCAACAAGACATTCCCTTTGTTGAGGCAGGCAGAGGCTGCACTGGTCACTTCGGGGACGGCAACGCTGGAAACAGCTCTGTTTCGTGTGCCGCAAGCGGTATGTTACCATACTCCGATAGGGAAGGTTATCGCTTTCCTGAAACGGCATATACTGAAAGTGAAGTACATTTCCCTGGTTAATCTCATAGCCAACCGGGAGGTGGTGAAAGAGCTGGTTGCAGATACCATGACGGTAGAGCAGGTACGCTCGGAGCTGAACCGCATTTTGTACGATAAGGAATACCGCCGTCAGATGCTCGAGGGATATGAGTATATGGCATCCTGTCTGGGAGAGGCAGGGGCACCCAAACATGCTGCCCGCGAGATGGTGGCATTACTGAGGAGGAGGGAAGAATAATCGAAAAATTAAGAATTTGTTAAAATGGGAAAAGCCGGTGCAGTAAATGCCCGGCTTTTGTATTTTCTATACAGAAACAAATGAAAAGGACTTTGATTATGAAAAAGCTACATTGGTTATTTATGGCAATATGTTTGGCAGTGATGCCCGCTTTGCAATCATGTGATGATAACGACGGATATTCTTTGGGTGATTTTACCCCGCCTTTGTGGGCCACTGTGCGTGTTACGGGAAATGCCTTTTATTTAAACTGCGATGTTTGGGGGACGCTCTGGCCGGTGAATACGGACATAGGGTGGTATGATGCCGTGGATGGGCAGCGTGTGATTACCGTGTTCAATCCTTTGTGGGACGACTATGCAGGATATGATCATGCTGTGAAGCTGCTGCGTCTGCAGAACGTTTTGACGAAAGAGGTGGAGACGCTGACTCCCGAAACCGAAGAGGAATTCGGTAATGACCCCGTGCGTATATATAAAGGTGATATTACCATCAGTGGTGGCTATATGAACATTTTTTTCATGCAGAACCTGCCATCTTCGACTGATAATAAACACCGTATCAGCCTGGTGCGTCCGCAAGAAGATGATACTTTGTATGGCGAAGATGGATACGTCCATTTGGAACTCCGCTATAACGACTATGATGACCTGACGGGACGTCGTAGTCCTGGTGCTGTCTCCTATAACTTGAACAGTCTGGACATCCCCTCTGAAACCAAAGGCATCAAGTTGAAACTCAATTCAGAAGAGAATGGAGAGGTGGAAGTAACCTTTGATTTGAAAACTGCGGGGAGTAATGAAAAGCTGACTACTAATGTGGATTTGTCCAATATGCAGTTGAAGTAAGAAAGAGTTTGCGAGAGTATATAGTTAGAAAGAGCACCCGTGATTTTGATGTCATTCATCTTGCCCGGGTGCTCTTTTTATATCTGTTTTATGTAAGTTTGGTCATGTGAGCCGTCGTTAGAACATCGTCAAGGCATATAGATAAACAACTGCTGCAGGAATTGCCATCAGGGCACTGTCGAAACGGTCGAGCATCCCTCCATGCCCCGGCAGAATGTTACCGGAATCCTTGATGCCCAATTGGCGTTTCATGAGTGATTCGGTCAGATCGCCCCAAGTGCCGAAAATGACGACAACGATTGCCAGACCTACCCATTGCCATCCTGGCATAAAAGGAAAGAAATGTGCAAAGCCAAGAGAGGAAGCGATGGAGAATATTCCGCCGCCGATGCTGCCCTCCCAGGATTTTTTAGGTGAGATACGTTCGAACAGACGGTGTTTGCCTATCAGCGAACCTACGCAATAGGCACCTGTATCGCTCAACCAGATAAATACGAAAATGGAAAGCGGTAGAATAGGGTTGTAGGTCACACTGCTCGTTTCCGGGGAATTCTGAAAAGCAAGTACGTTCAGCAGGGCAAAGGGGAGTGCCACGTACAATTGGCTTAGCATGGAGTAGGCCCAGTTACCCGTCGGATTCTTTTTCTTGAGGTAAAGTTCCGTAATCATCATGTAGAGCAATAGTCCCAAATAAGGAAGGAATACTCGTGCTCCTACAGACTGCTGGGTACAGAAACTCATCAATGCAAGGAAAAGGTAGGCTCCCCCCAATGCAGTGATGGTCTTGTTTATGCTTACTTCGCCGCTCTTGCTGACTAATTGGGCAAACTCATGTACGCTCAGTGCGTTGATAATGGTGAACAGTATACCGAACGAAAGGGGGCTGTAAAGAATACAGCCCACCAATACTATGACGAATAACACGCCGGTAACGGCACGTTGGATAAAGTTATTTTTCATGCTTTTCTTCTTCCTTGACTTCCTTTTCTGCTTCTATGGCTTTTTGCTCTTCTTCTTGCTCCGCTTTTTTCAGTTCGGCAGCAGTCTTGTTTGCACTGATTTCTTCCGAACGGGAAGCCCATGGACGTTTCCCAAAGATGTGTTCAACGTCTTCGGCAAAGATTACTTCTTTGTCAATCAGCAGTTGTGCCAGCCGGTTGTGCCCTTCTTGGTTTTCGGACAATATTTTCTTGGCACGTTCGTACTGTTCATTAACCATCTGCTTCACTTCTTCGTCAATCAATTCCGCAGTCTTTTCGCTATACGGGCGGTTGAAGGAATATTCCTCATTATTATAATAGCAGAGGTTGGGTAGTTTTTCGCTCATACCCAGATAGGCAATCATACCGTACGCCTGCTTTGTCACGCGTTCCAAGTCATTCATGGCTCCGGTGGATATTCTACCTAAGAATAGGTCTTCGGCGGCACGTCCTCCCAAGGTGGCACACATCTCATCGAGCATCTGTTCCTTAGTGGTGATTTGCCGTTCTTCCGGCAGATACCAAGCCGCGCCCAAAGCGCGTCCACGGGGTACAATGGTTACTTTAATCAGCGGATTGGCGTATTCCAGTAACCAGGAGATGCTGGCATGGCCGGCTTCGTGTATAGCAATGGAACGGCGTTCGGCTTCGGTAGTGATTTTGGTTTTCTTTTCTAATCCCCCCACAATACGGTCTACGGCATCCAGGAAGTCTTGCTTTCCGACGAACTTCTTGCCGTGGCGGGCGGCTATCAAAGCTGCTTCGTTACATACATTGGCAATGTCTGCCCCCGAGAATCCGGGAGTCTGGCGTGCCAGAAGGTCTACATCCACACTATTGTCTATCTTGATGGGGCGCAGGTGTACACCGAATACTTCCTTACGCTCATTAAGGTCGGGTAGGTCTACATGTATCTGGCGGTCAAAACGTCCGGCGCGCAGCAATGCCTTATCCAAAACGTCCACACGGTTGGTGGCGGCTAAGATGATAACACCACTATTGGAGCCGAAACCGTCCATCTCGGTCAGTAACTGGTTCAATGTGTTCTCGCGCTCGTCGTTGCCACCCATAGCGGCTGCTTTGGCACGGGCACGCCCTACAGCGTCAATCTCGTCGATGAACACGATACAAGGCGCTTTTTCCTTTGCTTGGCGGAACAAATCGCGGACACGGGAAGCTCCCACGCCGACAAACATTTCCACAAAGTCGGAACCTGCCAAAGAGAAGAAAGGTACGTTGGCTTCTCCGGCCACGGCCTTTGCAAGCAGGGTCTTTCCGGTTCCCGGAGGGCCTACCAGCAAGGCGCCCTTGGGTATCTTACCTCCCAAATCGGTATATTTCTGGGGCTCTTTCAAGAACTCGACAATTTCTTCTACCTCTTGCTTGGCTTCAGCAAGTCCTGCCACATCCTTGAATGTAATCTTGATGGGGGAACCTTTTTCAAACAATTGGGCCTTGGACTTTCCTACGCTGAAGATGCCTCCACCTCCGCCCATGCCTCCACCACCGCTCATGCGGCGGGACATGAAAATCCAGAAACCGATAAGGAATGCAAAGGGGAGAATCTGCCACAAAATGGCACCGAAGTAGTTCCGCTTTTTTTCGTAGTTAATGGAGCCGTCAAAGTGGGCGTCGTCTCTTTCCTTTTGCAGGAAATTACCTAGGCTCTCGCGTGAGGGGGCCTCGGTCGTAATAAGCGGATTCTTGCCTACGCGGCTGGAGTCCTGGCGAAATACGTTTCCTACGTGCTGGGGTTTGACGTATGCTTCGACGGAATTGTCGTCGTAGCCGATGACTTTGCTTATATAACCGTCTCGTACATATTGCTGGAATTCATCATAAGAGATGTTTTTAGTTGCCGTACCACTTTCATTGGTCAGGTACAACCCCAGCAACATCATCGCTATAATCATATACAGCCAGTTCAGGTTGAACTTGGGCATATTCACTTTATTGGGTTTCTTGTTGGTATTATTGTCCATACGTTTTGATTAATCGAGGTCAGGAATTTGAGTTAATTTGGCGTCTGCCCATAGGTGCTCCAGATTGTAGAATTCCCTTGTTTCAGGCAGGAAGACATGCACCAATATGTCCGAGTAGTCCATAGCTACCCATTCGGCATTGCGCAGCCCGTCTACGGCAAAGGGCTTGGTATCGGCACCCTTGCGTGTGAAGTCCCTGATGGATTCTACAATGGCTGTCACTTGGCTGGGAGAGTTTCCTTGGCAGATGACGAAATAATTGCATATTGTATCGTCGATTTTTGTCAGATCTGCGATGACGATTTTTTTTCCTTTTTTATCTTGAATACCTTCTGTTATCTGTTGAATCAGTTTCTTCGTTTCGTTCATTATACATTATTATATTAAAACAGTTGACAAATATACGTTGATTTCTCATATCAAACACGCAAAAGAGGAAAACTCTTTCAATTTTTGATTTTTTTTAGTTATATAATCCTTTGGATTACGGTATCTTATCAGTTTTTTGCGAAAAAAATACTCGTTTTTGTTTTGATTTATAGAAATCTTTGTATCTTTGCAACCGCAAAACGGAAATAATAACAATTGGGCTATGGTGTAATGGTAACACTACAGATTCTGGTCCTGTCATTCCTGGTT
>OKSC01000692.1_pt1 | contig 37911 bp, 26 predicted proteins | sample 1601161 | NCBI WGS metagenome assembly OKSC01 (sample SAMEA3541552, study PRJEB24748) | human gut metagenome | biome: human gut; feature: human-associated habitat; material: faeces | place: China | collected 2012 | reverse complement strand
ACCGCATTGCCCAGAGCCTTGGCGGCAATGACGAGGACTTCCACCGTGCGGTGGCCGGCCGAACGCGGCCGACCTGCCGTTCGGCCGCCGCAACCCGGCCGCGTTCGGCCATCCATGCGTTCCGCTCCGCAGCGGCGCGGCGGCCGGGCGTCTCGCTGCCGGTCAGAAAAACCGGGCCGCGAGAAAGGTCGATCGTCATGTCCTCCGCCCTGCCGGACGCAACCGGGTTTGCGAAGAGATCGAACACCCCGATCGCTTCGCCAGGCGCGCAGCCGAGCTCAGACGCCTTGACGGAAACACCGGGGACGTCGCTCCAGACCACCGCGCGGCCGCCCGAAAAAGCGACGTAACGGACCGCGTCGTTCACTTCGACCCGGCCGAGACAGGTCCGGCCGTCAAGCAGCTTCGCGGTCGCCGCGAGCGAGGCAAATGCGGTTTTCGGCTGGAGTCCGAGGTAGAGCAACCCGATGCTGCTGTCCCAGGTGCGGCCGGAAGGATCGCGGCTGTCGCGCGGATCGAGACTGCAGAAGTAGAACACCTTCCCCTCCGCCCCCGCGAAATGCATCGCCTGCGCGTAATTGATCACAAGCTGCTCCGCCTGCCGCTTTTCGCTCGTGCCGGGAAACGCTCCGGAGTACTCCGGGCAGCCGTCGTAGCCGGCCGCGCCGATTTCATTGAAATACTGAGGTTTGCCGAAAAATCCGCCGCAGTCGAGCAGCTTCTGCCGGGCGAGCTCGCGCCGGACGAAATATTCGGCCGGCGCATAGGTGTGAAGCGTGACCACATCGGTCGATGCCGCGACTCCGGCGTCGCCGGCCGCCTCGAGCCATTCGCGGACATTCGCATGCGACAGGGTGTGGATTTTCGCCGCCGGATTCGCGGCGCGGACCGCCGCGGCCGTCCGCCGGGTGAGCTTTGCATAGAAACCGGCGGAGAAAGCGGGGTTGTGCCCGGCCAGCAGGTCCGGTTCGTTCCAGACCTCGTAATCCGTAACCTGCGGCGAACAGTGGCGGACGATGCGGCCGACATACGCCTCCCAGAGCTTCATCTGCTCCGCATCGAGCGGCGTCATCTCGGTCGACCGGCCCGGCACCAGCCACGGAGCGCAGTTGTAGAAGATATATTCGAGCTTCTGGTCGTGCAGCGCAAGTCTTCTCAGCATCGCATCGAGGGCGGAGGTATCGAACCTGCCGCGCTCGGGCTCCTGCATCTTCCAGGTGTTCTCCCAGTGCAGCCACGGCCGGACCCAGCGGATTCCGGCCGCCGCGAAGAGCGGAAGCTGATAGCTGTAATACCAGTGCTGCTGCTGAAAAACGTTGATGCCCATAAACGATTTTTCGTGCGCGACCTTTTCCGGCGCCGGAATCCGGGTCAGCCGCAGCTTCGCGGAGCATCCGTCCGCAGTCAGCAGCTCCGCCTCGAAACTGCCGAACCGGCCGGGCTCCGCCGGAAGCTTCACGACCCGGCCGGTCAGCTCGACCGGACGGCGGGAAAGCTCAGCGCCGCTGTAATAGTCGCGCAGAATCAGAGTCGCGCGGCGCGGGGCCGGGACGCGGCGGACCGCGATGAGCTCCACCGGTTCCCCGGCTTTGAAAACCGAACCGACCCGGCCGGTCTGGAGCTTGAACGAACCGTTCGGCCCGGTGAGCTCAAGCGGCCGATAGCTCCCGCCGACCCGCAGATAGAGCCCGGTGAAATTCCATCTGCCCGCCGGCGCGGGGCCGAGACGAATCTCCGACAACTCGGCCGGAATCTCGCCGTCCTTTCCCGGCTGCAGCCGGAGCCGCATCGAAAAATTCGGTTCGCGGATCAAAAAGCCGGAGCCGTCCGGTTCCGGCGTAATCTCCTTCCATTCCGCCCGGGAACGGTCGCCCGGGAACTCCGGATTCTCAAACAGGAGTCCGACCCGGTCGGCGATGCCGGCTCCGGCCGCATAAAGCCCGACCCGGCCCGGATGAGCGAGCTCCTGCCCGACCGGGGATTCAAATTTCCAGCGGCCGCGCTCCTGCGCCAGCAATTCGACGAGGAACGGCTGCGGCGGGCGTTCGATTTCCGGCGGAACGGCCCCCCCCGCCGTCAGGACGGCCAGCACCGCCCAAAGGAATCCGGTCAGACATTTTTGCATCTTGCTCATGAATACTCCTGCTGATGGGTTGTTTCTGTACATATTATGTCACGATTTTCCCCGGCAGACCTTGACGATCTGTTCACAAAGAGGTATAATATGGTCAAAATAACCCCGGAGAGTGGCGATGGAGCTGAAACAGTACAACTTCGTCCGCGGCGACAAGCTGTTTTCGTCGGAGAAGATGAGCGTCTGCCTCGTGAACTGGAACTACGGCCAGATCAGCGAATTCATGCACTATCACGATTTCCACGAGCTCGTCTACGTCCGCAGCGGTTCCGGCATTCACATCACCGAGGAGGGGCGCTGCCCGATCCACCGCGGCGACGTGTTCCTGATCAAGCCGTACAGCCCGCACACCTATGAGGAGCTGAAGAACCTGGAGCTCGCCAACTTCATCTACCGGCACGACTCGCTCGAGCCGCAGCTGCTAGATCTGCGTGAATCGGCCGGCTACCGCAGCTTTTTCGAGAGCGAACCGGTGAAGCCCGGCAGACTGCGGAACTGCAGCCGGGCGGTCCTCAGCAACGAGCAGCTGCAGCGGACCGAAGAGATCATCCTTCAGATCCTGCGCGAAGAAGAGCTGCGGCAGGAGGGCTGGATGTGCATGGTCGCGGCGCTGTTCCTGCAGTTCGCCGGAATCGTCTGCCGCGCCTGCCCGGCCTCCCGCCGGGAAGAGAACGACCGCAGCCTGAAATTCCGCCGGATTCTGAATTACCTCGACGAGCACAGCGGCCGGACCATCCGGCTCGACACCCTCGCCGCCGACTTCGGGCTCTCGAAATCCTCCCTCCTGCGAATGTTCCGCGAGATGCTCGGAACGAGCCCGATCGACCACCTGCTGAATCTCCGGCTCGAAAAAGGGGCGCGCAGACTGCGCGACGGCAGCGAGAGCATCATCGAAATCGCCGTCGGCTGCGGCTTCGGCGACGGAAATTATTTCAGCAAGATGTTCCGCCGCAAGTTCGGCGTATCGCCGCGCGACTACCGCAAACGGTTCATCGCGGCGGAGTCCATGCAAAATTTGCACAGGCAGTTTGCATTTCCATTCGACCGGTGATACTGTATACAATTCATCAACAGGAGGGATACCATGACTGGAAAGCTCACACTTTCGATTCTGGCGGCGGCGACGCTCACGTTCGGGGCGGCGGCGAAGGAGGTCAAGCTTCTGACCATCGGCAACAGCTTTGCCGACAGCGCGTTCAAGTTTCTGCCGAAAGTCGCGGAGTCTGCCGGCGACAAGGTGATCATGGACCGCGCCAATATCGGCGGCTGTCCGCTCGACAAGCACTGGAAGCTCGTCGAAAAGTCCGAACAGGACCCGGCGGTGAAGCCGTATTACAGGAAATACACGCTCCGCGACAAACTCGAAGCGCAGAAGTGGGATTTCGTCACGATCCAGCAGGCGAGCCACCTTTCCTGGAAACCCGAGAGCTACATGCCCTACGCGAAAAACCTGCAGGAGTATGTGAAAAAGTACGCCCCGCAGGCCGAACTGGTCATCCAGCAGACCTGGGCCTACCGTTTCGACGACAACCGGCTGAAGTCGTGGAAGATGAGTCAGCGGGAAATGTTCGACAAGCTCGTCGATGCGTATGACCAGGCGGCGGCCGGACTCGGCATCCGGCTGATTCCGACCGGAGAGGCAGTCCAGCTCGCCCGCGAAACCCAGCCGGTCAAGTATGTCGAGTATGATCGCGAGGCGCTGAAGAGCCTGAAATATCCCGACCCGCTTCCGTCCGAAGCCGGTTCGTTCGCCGTCGGCATGAGCTGGGGCAGCCGGAAAAACAAGGCCACCGGAGAAAACGAGCGGTACATCTACAACGACCCGGCCCACCTGAACGACCGCGGCCGTTATCTGCAGGCGTGCGTCTGGTACGGTTTCTTCTTCGACAAGCCGACCTCCGAAATCAAGTTCGTCCCGGAGGGAATCACCGAAGAGGATGCCGCCTTCCTCCGCGCCACCGCGCAGAAGGTCCTCGACGCCCGTAAGAAATAGCACATATTCTCCAGATACCGAGACGGCGCCGGAATCAATTCCGGCGCCGTTTTGTTCCGCGCGGAATCAGTTGGCGGCGATGATGTCGCGGTAGGTGCGGAAGCCCCCCTTGCGGATGCGGGTCAGGTCCGACGGCGTGCAGCGGACCAGGCCGAAGTGACGGGCGTAACCGCTGGTCCATTCGAAATTGTCGAGCAGCGTCCAGCAGAAATAACCGCGCACATCGACGCCATCCTCATCCCGGGCCGCGAGACAGGACGCGGTGTACGCTTTGAGATACTCCTGGCGCATGGTGTCGTTGAGCGCGCTCTCCACGTCCGGTTCCGGGCAGGAACAGCCGTTTTCGGTCACATACACCGGAATCCCCGGATAGCGTTCGCCGACCCAGTTCAGCATTTTGCGCAACCCCCACGGCACGATGCTCCAGACCATGTCGGTCTGCACCCACGCCGGGTCGACAGACAGGAACACATCCTGGTCGGCGATCATGCCTCCGTTGCCGTTCGGCCCGATGTCGCAGCCGACCGCCGGAGGCTCGGCGGAGGCGTAGAGCGTGGTATAATGGTTGAGCCCGAGAAAGTCCACGCTGCCCGCGACGAATTTCCGTTCGTCCGAAGTGAACTCCGGCAGCCGGCAGCCGAGTTTTTCACGCATCATCTCCGGATACTCGCCGAATACGAGCGGGTCCGTAAACCAGCCGTAGAAGAACTGCAGCGCCCGTTCAGCCGCCTGCCGGTCCGCCTCCGCCCCGGTCAGCGGCTCCCGCCAGTCGCAGTTGTTGGCGATGCCGATCTGCCCGTCGAAGCCCCCCTCGCGGAAGGTTCGCGCCGCCATGGCGTGCGCGAGCAGGAGATTGTGGGCGGCCAGATACGGCTGCTCCGAATCCCGGCGTCCCGGCGGGAACGCGCCGAGCCCGTAGCCGATGACCGCCGAACACCACGATTCATTCAGCGTGATCCAGTGCCTGACCCGGTCGCCGAAAGCCTCGAAGCAGATTCCGGCATAACGGGCGAACGCCTCCGCCGTCTGCCGCGAAAGCCAGCCGTCGGCGACGAACTGATTGATGACCGGCAAATCCCAGTGGTAGAGCGTCGGATACGGCTGAATGCCGTACTCGAGCAGCGTATCGATCAGATCGCTGTAAAAGGCGATGCCGGCCGGATTGGGCGCTCCGACGCCGTCCGGAACGATCCGCGGCCATGCGATCGAGAAACGGTAGCCGGTAACGCCGAGCTCCGCCATGAGCTTGACGTCCTCCCGGTAACGGTGATAGTGGTCGCAGGCGATGTCGGCGGTGTCGCCGTTCAGGATTTTGCCGGGCGTGCGCGTGTAGACATCCCAGGTCGAGAGCCCGCGGCCCCCTTCGGAGGTGGCGCCTTCGATCTGAAATGCGGAACTGGAGACGCCCCATACGAATTCATTCTTCATAGCAGTCCATCCTTCAGAGAGTTTCAAACATATAACGTTCAAATTCGAGTGCGGACGCCGCATCGGCATCGAGCCGCGCTTCATCGGCGCCGCAGCTGATGTCGCGCCAGATTTTGATATCGCTGCCGACGGTGCCGCCCATGCGGACGAAAGGTTCCATGACCACACTGCCCCGGTAGTCGATGTCGCGGAGCGCGCAGGCGATTTCATGCCACGGGGTGCGCCCTTTGCCGGGAACCCGGCGGTTGCATTCGCCGGTGTGAAAATGCCCGAGCACACCCTTCGCGGAGCGGATCGCGCCGCCGATGTCGTCCTCTTCGATATTCATATGGAAGGTGTCGAGCATGACCTTGACGGCCGGCACATCGACTTCGCGCACGAACGCCACCCCCTCGGCGGCGGTGTTGAGCAAATACCCCTCGAAGCGGTTCAGGACCTCGAGACAGTAATCCACGCCGCAATCGCGGGCGACCCTGCCGACTTCGCGGACGTTTGCGACGCTGCGGGCCCAGTCTCCGGCCTTGTCGACCGGCCTGGAGTAATCGACCGGCCAGTAGCTGTAAATGCCGCCGCCGATGGTGTGGATATCGAGGATCTCAAGTTTCCTGAGCAGATCGACATAGAACTTTTTCGCGCCGGCAGCCACGGCCGGATCGGCGCTGGCGAGGTTCTGAGAGGCGTTCGGGCCGTGTCCGGCAGTCAGAAAAATGCCGTGGTCGGCGGCGCATTTCCTGAGGTCGGCGAGTTTTGACGCGGAGTACTCCGGCAGCGGGGTGCAGGCGATCTCGAGACAATCGAACCCGAGCCGGGCCGCCTTTTCAATATACTTGAAATAGTCGGCGGTCCACTCCTGTTCCCAGTAGGCGTAATAAATTCCGTATTTCATGCGCTTCATCCTCCCTGAATGAATTCGGATTCAGCAATAGTATAACATCGTTTTCCATTTTTTTCATGGACCGAACGACAGAATAAAGAAAAATTTCGATTTTCCTTCCGCTGAGAGCGGCGCAACGAAAAACCGCCGCCCGGCACGGCGACCGGACGGCGGCGAATGCGGCGATGCTCACCTGCGGCAGCAGCGGTACGGATCGTCCGAGGCGACCGGCACATCGGTATAGAACGCGCGTGCGGCTGCGGAATTCTGAGGTGCTGCGTACCGGGGATGCCGCCGAGAAGGCAGATATCGTTGCAACGAACGACCAGAACGTTTTTCCCGGATTTCAGCACTCCGGGAGCAATCCGATGCGTCCGGGGGAACTCCCGGTAATCCTTCGGATTCGACTGTCTGGTGACCTCTCCAGCCGACCGGCCGTTGAACCACGTCCACGATTCATCGTCGATCGGGCCGAACTGCAATTCGCACTCCACACCGGCCCCCCCCCCTTCGGCAGCTCAAATTCAAGCCGGTACCAGAACAGCCCGCCGAAACCGGCCAGGTCGGCAAACTGCGCGCCGAAATTACCGGGGACCCGGACGCCGCGCCATTCGATGCCGGGCCGGGACTCCGGCTTCATGAATCCGCGTTTCCGGCCTTTATCTTCCGGATCGGCGAGGCCGATCCAGCGACCGTCCGGCAACTCATAGTTCAGGTTGCCGCGATTGCCGTCGAGACAGCAGACCTGCCGCCGGAAGCAACGGTCTATTTCATTTCGTCAAGTTCGAGAGTGAGTTTTTTGAACTCGACCTTGCCGGAGGAGCCGAAGTTGGCCGGTTCGAATGCGAGGCTCGTCGCCCCCTCCGGGATTTCATAGACGCGGCTGCATTCAATCCAACCGGTGGTTCCCGTTCCGGCAAAGATTGCCGGCCAATCACCGACTCCGCCTTTCGGACCGTAGAAACGCATGGCGACACGCGCGTTTTTCCAATCGGCATCGCCAGGCTTTACATCGGTAAGTTTCCATTGCATGGTGAATTTCAGCGATTTCCACTCCGGCGCGACTGGGATGCTCAAGCGACAGTTGCCGGTTCCATTGATCGTTATGCAGAGTTCGCCGTCCTGCACGGTCGCTCTGACTGCGCCTTTATCAAACCCCTCTCCCGGGATTCCATTCGGATTTGGCGACAGCAGCAGATTCCGTGGCGCTTCTTCAAGCATGAGGTTGCGAAACACGGCTTTTCCGGAGACGCCGAAATGGGCCGGCTCAACCAGCAGCAGGACCGCTCCCGCCGGAACGTTGTAGACGCGGCTGCACTTCTGCGTGCCGTTTCCCGAAACCGCGAAGACGGCGGGCCAGGCGCCGGCCTGTTTCCCGGCGCTGTCGAGAAAGCGCATGGCAATACGCCCGTTCTGCCACCCCTCCTGACCGGGTACGAGATTTTCGCCCGCGAGCTCCCCGGAGAGCAGCAGACGGCGATGGTCCGGCGTAATGTAAACGCTGTACTGGAGGGAACCCGGCTTTGTGAAATCGACGTTGAGCTTTCCGTCACTGACAGCGACAGTCGCGCCTTCCGGCGCCCTGCGTCCGTCAGGAAGCCCGTTCGGGAGCGTGTGGGCGAGCAACAGGTTTTCCGCAGAAGCGGCAAAGACAGTTCCGCCGAACAGTAACGCGAAAACAACAATTTTCAGACGATGGTAATTCATATGGGGCATGTCCTTATATGATATGTTGATTTTGTCAGCTTACCAATGATAATAACGGTACGGGTCATCTCCGGCGATCGGATTCTGCAGATAATAGCTGCCGAGCCAGGGATCTTTTACCGGTTGGGAGCTGAAACGCTCGAGCAGCGCAGAACCGGAAGCGATTCCGGCGTTCCGCAGGATTTGTGATACGAGGAACGTGCGCCTCCGAAAGCTGGAGCGCAGCCGGAAAAATTCTTCCGGGTTCAGCATCGAGGGAATCACTCCCACAATAACCGCCGTTCCTTTGCCGATTTTTTTGACCGTGAGTTCCCTGCCGTCGACCGTCGCGTAGTCGAGGCGGGTCTGGAACGCAGTGTCGAGGTTCGAGATCCCGCGCAGCTCGGGGGCGGAAAGATCGGCCATCTGTGACGGGCGGTTCTTCGCCGTTGCGATGTCCAGTTGCGGCAACAATTGCCCAAGCTCCGCTTCAGAGAGTCCGAATGCAAGCACGGTCTTTCCGGATTCAACAGAGCCGGTGAGGTCGGGATACGACTTTGCACCGGGGCCCGCGACGATAACATCCGCGTCGGGCTGCTCACCTTCGAGTTTCAGCGATGAGAGAAAAGCCTGGAATTCCGGCCCCGCGATGATCCGGAATGAACGGTAGTGCGGTATCTCTGCCCGGCGGATATAGTCAAGCAGGTTCGCCGCGAGGCGCTTTGCAGCGGGCTCCGGTTCGGTGCGGCCGGTTACCTCCACCTGGCAGAAAAGAATGCGCCCCCTGCCTTCCTTGTATTCGAGCAACGGCACATACTGCAGCGCAAAGCCGCCGTCCGCGAGCGGCGTGAAGTTGCCGATGGAGGGTTTCTCGATCAGGGCCTGCGCGACGGTCCCACGGTTGCGGCAACGCCAGACCCGGGTATTTTTGAAGCCGCACCATTGCCACTCCGGACAGAAAAACTGGTCGTAGTCGAGGTATGGGGCGAGCAGCGTCGCTTCGCCACGCCAGTCTGCGAGCAGTTCCCCCGGAAGTCCCGCGAGCGCCGGATGCGCGGCATCGCGCGGGAAGAGCCGCCGCAACCCGTATTCGTTGTAACGGAACCCGAGGCGTTCAAGTACCGCCGTCGGCTGTTCGAAAACCAGTACGTTGAGCCCGTCGCGGACCGCATCGAGGTTCGGCAGCGGCTCTGCCGCTGTGAGCGCTTCGCGTCCGATCACAAGGGTTTTGACTCCTTTCAGGCTCGTGGAGCGCGAGATCCGGCGATACGGGATTTTCAGCTCATCGAGCAGTTTTGCGGTCATCCCTTTCGGATCGTACAGCGCGACCGGCTGTGCGGCGGCGGGAGATGGAGGGAGCGGCGACATCACATCGATTCGAAACGCGTGGCGGCGGCGTTCGCCGTTGTCGAAACGGAAATTTGCAGCAAGTTCATATGAGCCCGGGGCGAGTGAAGCGGGCAGGAAAGTTTTCACAGGAATAACGGCTTTCCGTCCCGGCCCGATAGTGACTTTACCGCGGATGGCGGCGGCATTGACCTTACGGATCCACAGCTCATAGGAGCATTCGGCCGGCTTTCGGGTGTCGTTCAGGATCACAAGCTGCTTTTCGACTGTTTCGCCGGGGAGATAGACATGCTCCTTTGTCGTGAAACTTTTTCCCCCGCCAATCCAGGCGATAAGCGGCTGATTCCACTCTTTGATGGCTTCACCGAGCGGACTCAGGCGGAATTGCCCTTTGTGGGCGGTGAGAATATAGTCGCCCCAGTTGAAAAAGTCGGGAACGAGGCCGGGACGGTTCAGCCGCTCCAGCCGGCCGGGATTTTCCACCGCGCCGAACGTACCGGGATTCGGGGCGTAAAACGCGTAATCGTCCCACGGCAGCAGAAGCCCGATGTTCCACGCTCGCATTGCCGGGAGGTTGTCGCGGAAATAGTCGGCCTGCAGCCGGATCACGCCCGGCAGCCGCCCCGCAATGGAAGAGAGCGTATGCCAGCTTGTCGGTCTGTCGCCGAGCGCGACAAGCTTATCGAGCAGCTTTTCGCGTTCCGGTGTCCACTCCGCAGCGGAATCGCCGTAGAGGTCCGCCGCGTATTCCGCGTCCCAGACCGTCATGACGTCGTTCGCGGCCCAGATGAACTTCGGCCAGCGGTAGCTCGAAAACGACGCGATGTGCGGAAGCCCCCATTCGACGAATGAGAGCGGATATTTTCCTTTTGCACTGAATGTTTCGAGCCAGTCGCTGCGCTCCTGTGCCGGTGCCCAGTTCAAATAGCAGTTCAGCGAATAGTGGCCGCCGAGACTGCCGGAGGCATGGCTGTAGACCGGACGGGTGGGGTCGAGTTTCGCAACCCGTTCCTGCGCCGCGAGGAAGTTGCGGCGGCTCGGCTCCTTCATCCTGACTTCGCCTTCACTGTCCGCACGCTTGTATTCGCCGCCGAGACGCAGCGGATTCTGATCGCCCCACGCGCCGCCGTGGTTGTGATTCGTAACCCAGAGGATGATCGACGGATGGTTGCGGTATTTGCGGATCAGATATCCGGCCATCGCTTCAAAACGGTCGGCGTTCTCCTTTACGGTCAGGTCGCCGAACTGCCACGGATGCGGCAGCGAAACGCTGTGCAGGTGGCCGGATTCATCCGCGGCTTCGAAGCTGCCGCGCAGATAATTCGTTTCGCCCTCCGCGAAGTTGTAGTTGCGGCTGATCGAGAAGTTGAAGCCGAGCTCGCGCAGGCGCCGGTACGCTTCAAGCGCGCTCTCTTTCGACGCCTTGTCGGGCATCCAGAATGCGCTGTAATTCGGCAGGTGGTAGGCGCGCAGGTGGATGACCGAGCCGTTCAGCATGTAGTTCTGCCCGTCGATGCCGAATTCGCGGAAGCCGAACCGTTCGGGGAGCGTCTCATCGACGGTTTCCCCGCCGGAACGCAACGTGAGCTTCGCCGTGTAGAGGTTCTGCGGAGTATCGAGGTCCCAGAGCTGCGGGTCGGGCCATGCGGCGGTGAATGCGAAGCGTCCTCCCTTCAGCTCCTTCGCCGTGAACGGCGGGCTGTCGAAGCTCCGGACCGCTTTCCCGTCGCGGTCGAAGATCTCGGCCCTGACCGTGTAGGTGCGCCCCGGGACGAGCCCCGCGTATTCGCTCGCGAAAGTGATGCTTCTGCTGCGAACGCTCGTGATGAAGTGCGTGCCGTCGATACGGGCGGCGGGAACGGTTTCGAGGAACACATCGCCTGTGATTCCCTTGTTTTTGACCTTGGCCGCGACCTTCGTCACGTTGTTGCCGTCCATCACGACATAATGCTCTTCCGCAAGCGGCACGGCGCTGAGCCGGATTTCGAGCGTCTGCTCATTGCCGGGCGCGATGTATGGCGTCAGTTCGAGTTTTCCGCCCGGAAAAACGATCTCCCCGGCTTTTTTCCCGTCGACATAGACTGTCGCCCTCGTCTGGAGCTGCTCGATATCGAGCAGGACCTGTTTCCCCTGTGCGCCGGCGGGAACAGTGAAACTGCGGCGATACCAGGCCGTGTGCCAGCTGGCCGCATTTTTCATCATCTCCGGCGGCAGCAGCGGCTGAAATGAATTGGTCCGGCCGCCGCCCTGCGGCCAGACGCCGGGAACCTTGAAGTAGCCCCAGCCGGTTCCGGCTGCGGGCGGCGCGTCGGAGAGCTTCTCGTCCGGGGAAAGCGGACGGAAACGCCAGAGCCCGTTCAGGCACTGCCGTTCGCGTGTCGTGCTGTGTTCGGTGAAGGGGGCGTCGAGTCCGAGGCTGAAATCCGCCGCGGCAAGCAGAGATGAAAGGGAAATCGCCGCGAGCGCAGCGGCAAGGCAGAAGAAGAAGCGCATGAGGAGGACTCCGTCAGAAATTGGCTTTGTTCGGGTTGAAGGGCTGGATCAGCTCCCACCAGCCGGGGGTGCCGGGCAGATAGCGGTGTTCTCCGACATGGCCGTCCGCAAAGGCGATGTTGCTGCTCATCCCGGGGTGGCGGAAACTGATGACGGTGACTTTCCCGGAGGGGCTGACATTGTATTCGCCGGGCTGGTCGCCGCTGATGTCGGAGGTTACCCACCAGAACGACTGGCTGTTGCCGTCGGTCCAGACAATCTGCTTCGATGGAAAGAAAAGCCGGTCGAGCTTGTAGGGAGGCTTCCGCCCGCCGTGCGCGAAATTCGTCGTTTCCGGAATCGTCAGGTAATTGTTGACAGCGTAACTGAATTCCCACTTGCGCCAGTCGGCGGGGACTCCATTCCAGTCAAGATTGAACGGTTTGATATTGGCCGGACAGATCCATGCTTTTGCATCCCGCATATAGCCGCCGTCCCGCAGTCGCCCTTGAATGATGACCCGTTCCTGGCCGCTTCCGTCCCGGTGGATCATATATCCGCTGTTGTCGTTCGCATAAAAGACCGTACCGAGCATAATCTGCTTTATATTTGACTTGCAGGAGGTTGCGCGGGCCCGGTCCCGTGCACGGTTCAGAGCGGGCAACAGCATGGATGCGAGGATTGCGATGATCGCAATTACGACCAGCAGCTCGATCAGGGTAAATGAATTCCGTCTCATCACTAATGACTCCTTTTTGATTCGGGGTTCTCTGAGTATCCATGTTTAATTATACCGGATCAGTATAAATTAGTCAATATATTGATTTATCGATAAGGTATATTATTTGTTCCGAAAACGGTAAAATTTCCTGCCGGCACACTTGATATCCTTCCGGATCTTCAATATATTAAACGGTGCGGGCCGGAGAAATCGCCGGCAGAAGGGAGACCGCCGGTGAAAAATATTCTCTGCGCCCTGATGGAGCCGAACGAGGAACTTCTGAAGCGGATTTACGAATACGGCCGGAAGCACGACTGGCAGATCGAACGCTGCGGGCGGCAGGTCCCCGACCGCTGGTCCGGCGACGGGATCATATCGGACTATCTCGAACTTCCGGATTTTGCTCCGATCGAACGCTTTCAATCGACTCCCGCCGTATCGCGGCTGCTGCCGCCGCGCGGAAACATCCGGACAATCCGGCCCGATACGATGCGGATCGCGGAGATGATCGTCGATTATTTCATGAACAAGGGCTTCACCAGGTTCGCCACCGCCGTGCCGCGAATTTTACAGGAAGACCTCGACGGCAAGCCGCGCGACGTGCTGGAGGCCGTACGGCGCGTACTGGAGTCGCGCGGACTGCAGCTCCGCAGCTGCCTCTGGGAAGAAGAGCTGCCGAAAGCCGACTGGAACGACTACCGCAAACGGCGGAAGCTGCTGCAGCGTTTTTTCATGGAAATTCCCCGGCCGTTCGCATTCATCCTCTCTTCAAGCAGCGTACTGCCGATCATTTACCGCGTCCTGCACGACGCCGGGCTGCGGGTCCCGGAGGAGGTCGCCGTACTCAGCAACACCGATGACTGGAGCGTGACGGAAAACGCATTCGTGCCGACGTCCTACATCAGCGGCGAATTTCCGGAACTCGGCCGCAAACTGGTCGAACTGCTGGCCCGGATGATGGATGGAGAAGCCGTGCCGGAGACGCCGATCTACGCAACGCCTTCTTCGATCATCTCGCGCCGCAGCACCGACACGCTTGCCGTAGCGGACATCCGGCTGGCGAAGGCAGTCGGCTTCTTTCTCCAGAATTATATGAATTTCATCAGCGTCGAGGATGCCGTGCGGGTCGCAGGCGTCTCGCGCGGACTGCTCACCCGGCTGTTCCAGCGGCAGTTCGGCAAAAGTCCGCGCCGCTTTCTGCAGGAGATCCGCATGAACCAGATCCGGCATCTGCTCGACGGAACAGAGCTGCCGCTCGCCGAGGTTGCGCGCCAGACGGGGTACGGCTCCGACATGGCGCTGTCGCTCGCCTTCAAGCGCGAGACCGGCATTACGCCCGGCCGTTACCGCGAATCCCGCCGCCGGATGCCGCAAGGAGAGCCCAAGCCATGAAAATATCGCGAGAAAAGCAATTTTACGCATCGAATTGACGATTTTTCACATTCACAAAATCATTTGCGGGAGTATATTGATTCATGACATCGTGGAATTATTTCGGCAGGAAACGATTTTAATACAGGAGGCCCGAGTGCTATGAGTTCCATTCCGCGTCCCGAATACCCCCGGATGCAGTTCCGCCGGGAGGATTCCTGGCTCAATTTGAACGGCGAATGGCGTTGCCGGTTCGACTTCGGCAAAACCGGCGTCGAACGGAACTGGCAGGAGAAAACCGATGCGTACGACCGCACCATTCTCGTGCCGTTCTGCCCGGAGAGCACGCTCTCCGGCATCGGTTACACCGACTTCATCGAGTCGATTTTCTATGCACGGCGCTTCACCATCCCCGCGGAATGGGCCGGGAAAACCGTCCTGCTGCATTTCGGCGCAGTCGACTATGCGGCAACCGTCTGGATCGACGGCCGGGAGGCCGGACGGCATCAGGGCGGTTCGGCGAGCTTCACCTTCGACATCACCGCGTTCGCCAGGCCCGGCGTCGAACAGACCGTCGTGGTTCACGCACTGGACGAGCTGCGCTCGGGCTGCCAGGGCGGCGGCAAGCAGTCGTACGGCCCGTATTCGGCCGGCTGCCACTACACGCGGGTGACCGGCATCTGGCAGACGGTATGGCTCGAAGCGGTCGATCCGGCCGCGCTGGCGTCGTGCCGGATCACGCCGGGCGCCGATGCGGGAGTCTTTGCGCTCGAGCCGCGCTTCCGGCTCGACCGGCGCGGCTTCACCTTCACTGCCATTCTTTCGGCGGAAGGCAGGGAGCTGACCCGGGTGACGGTTCCGGCCGCAACCGGAGTGCCGGTCACCGTCCCGGTGCCGTCGCCGCGCCTCTGGTGTCCCTCTGACCCGTTCCTGTACGATTTCGTCTTTGAAGTGCGGAATGAAAACGGCGGACTGATCGACCGGGTCGAGAGCTATGCGGGGCTCCGGAAGGTCCATATCGAAGGAAACATGGTGTACCTGAACAACGAACCGGTGTTCCAGCGGCTCGTGCTCGACCAGGGCTTCTATCCGGACGGAATCTGGACTGCCCCCTCCGACGCGGCCCTGAAGCGGGATATCGAGCTCTCGCTCGAAGCCGGCTTCAACGGCGCGCGCCTGCACCAGAAGGTGTTCGAGGAACGCTACTTCTACTGGGCGGACAAGCTCGGCTACCTGACCTGGGGCGAATATCCGAGCTGGGGGCTGGACTGGCACCTCCCGGAAGCGCGCTACCGCTACCTCGAAGAGTGGCTTGAGGTCATCTCCCGCGATGTGAACCACCCGTCCATCGTCGCCTGGAGCCCGCTCAACGAATCGGCGCACCCGTCGCCGGAAACGCTGGCCATCGCCTACCCCGACCAGGCGACGCTCGAACGCTACCGCACCTTCGTGCGGAACATCTACGACCGCACGAAATGTTTCGATCCGACCCGGCCGGTCAACGATTCGAGCGGCTATATCCATGCCAAGACCGATCTCTGGACCGTCCACCCGTACCGGGCGACCGCCGCGGAGCTGAAGGCCGCGCTGCGCCCGGCCGATTCGGAAGTCATGGCCCACGCTCCGAAACACGAATGCGCCTACACCGGGCAGCCGTACATCGTCGACGAGTGGGGCGGCTTCAAGTTCATCCCCGAATCGCACCGGAAAACGGCGCAGGCCGGATGGGGCTATCACGGACTCGACCTCAAGACGCCGGAGGAACTCTGCGCGAAAATCGAGGAACAGGTGGATGTCATGATCGCCGATCCCGGCATCGCCGGTTACTGCTACACGCAGCTGACCGATGTGGAACAGGAGGAAAACGGCGTCTACTGCTACGACCGCACGCCGAAAGTGCCGGGCGGCGACCTGAAACGGATTTTCGGCAAAAAACCCGCCTGGGACAAGACGAAATAGCGGACGATCCGGCGGCGGCCGTATTGATTCCGGCCGCCGCAGCAGCACCTGCCCGCAGAAAAGTCCCGGCAGCCCCGCAGCCCGATATGAAAAAATGCGGGAACCGCCGATGCCGGGACCGGCCAGTTCGGTTACTCCCTCCCCTGCCGCGGCGCCCCGCAGGAGCTGCGGACGACCAGCCGGGTCGGCAGGATTTCGCGGGGGAGCGGCTTGCCGGACTGCAGATACTCGTCCACGGCCCGTGCGGCGAGGAATCCGGCCTGTTCCGCATCGTGGCGGACGGTGGTAAGCGGCGGATCAATGAAAGCCGAAAAAGCGTTGTCATCGAAACCGATGACCGACAAATCCGCGGGAATCCGGAGCCCCGCCTCCCGCGCGGCGGAGATGGCGCCGAGCGCGATCTCATCGTTGGTGGCCATCAATGCGGTGAACGGCTTTCCGCGCGACAGCAGTTTCCGCATGGCCCGGAAGCCGAACTCCATTTCTCCGCCGCCCTCGATGCCGGAAACCGCCAGCGCGGGGTCGAAACCGATGCCGGCTTCGGCCAGCGCCTCCCGGTAAGCGTCGAACCGTTCGCGGTGATTCGAGGTGGCGGAACGGCTGACGATATAGCCGATCCGGCGGTGGCCGAGACCGATCAGGTAGCGGGCCGCCTCAAGCGAACCCGTGCGTGAATCGTTGTCGATGTAGCCCGATCCCGGAAAGACGACCGTCTCGTCAACCAGCATGACCGGAAGTCCGGAAGCCGAAAGAACCGGGAAATCGGCCGCAAAGCAGGCCGGTACAATCAGGATGACGGCCGAACACTGCTGATCGCGAACAAGGTCGAGCAGCCTGCCGCGTCCGCTCTCGGGAACGACGAGCGCCGCGGCCGAAATCGTCCCGCCGCAGACATAACGGCAGATGCCGGAGAGCACCGAGGCCGAATAAGGGGCGAGGTGCGCGCTGCCGGTCACCACCGCCACCCGCGGCAGCCGGCTCGCCGGATAGGCCGGGCGGAAGCGGTATTTTTCGAGCAGGACGCCGACCCGCCGCCGCGTCTCTTCACTCACGCCGGCACGGTTGTTGATCGCACGCGAAACCGCCGACGGCGAAACGCCGAGTTCCGCCGCAATGCTCGAAATGCTGACCGGTTTTATTTTTCTTGCCATGCCATACAATAGACCCGGAATGCCGCATTGCAATTATTTTGCGCAAAATAATCGTTTAAAAGTTCCGTTCCCGGCTTGATTAACGGTTTTGCCGGGATATACTATGGAAAGACGATATTTTGCGCAAAATAAAAACACGACCATTTGCAACAGGCGGAGGCGGCGATGAGACAGGTACTGGAACGGGATTGGACCCTCACTTTCACACACCCGGAGTCCGGGGAGACGATGACGATTCCGGCGCAGGTTCCGGGCAATGTGATCGCGGACCTGCACCGGGCCGGAGTCGTGCCGGACCCGTATTTCGGACTCAATTCCGCCGGGCTGCGGATCTGGGAGTTCGTCGACTTCGAGTACCGGACCGGCTTCCGCGCGCCGGAGACGGAGCCGGGCGAACGGCTCGAACTTGTACTCGAAGGCGCCGACACGGTCGGCGAGGTACGGTTGAACGGCGACCTGCTCGGCGAACTCGACAACATGTTCATCGAACACCGGTTCGACGTGACCGGCCGGGCCGCCGCCGGGACGGAGAACCGCCTTGCGGTCCTCATCCGCAGCGCAGTCAACGCGGCGCGGAAATTCCACCGTACGCCGGACACCTTCACGCTGGCCTACAATTATGAGGGGCTCTACCTGCGCAAGGCCGGCCACACCTACGGCTGGGACATCGCGCCGCGCATCGTGGGCGGCGGCCTCTGGCGCGGCGTGTTCCTCGAACAGGTCCCGGCCGACCGCTGGACCGGCGTGCTGCTCTACACGACCCATGCGTCGAAACAATTGGCAAAGCTTGTGCTGGACTGGAACTTCGAGACCGCCGCGGAACGGCTGACCGGCTTCGGGGCGCGTCTTGTGATGAAACACGGAGAGAGCCGGTTCGAGAAGCAGTTCCGCATCGATTTCACCAGCGGCCGGACCGCGTTCGAAATCGCCGATCCGCATCTCTGGAACGTGCGCGGCCACGGCGATCCGGCACTTTACGACGTGACGCTTGAACTGCTGCATGACGGGGAAACGGTCGCTGTCCAGCGCTTCCGCACCGGAATCCGCACCGTCCGGCTCGACCGGACCGAATCGCTGTCTCCGGGCGGCGACGGAGAGTTCCGCTTCCTGCTGAACGGCGAGCCGCTGTTCGTCCACGGCTCGAACTGGGTTCCGGCCGAGGCGATGCACGGCGAGGCGCGCGACCGCATCCGCAGGGGCCTCGAACTCTTCGCGGACCTCGGCTGCAACATGGTCCGCTGCTGGGGCGGCGGCGTCTACGAGGATCACGACTTTTTCGACTACTGCGACGAGCACGGCATGCTGGTCTGGCAGGATTTCATGCTGGCCTGCCAGCTTCCGCCGCAGGACGACGATTTCGCCCGGAGAATCGAAGCTGAGGCGACGGCGGTCATCCGGAAACTGCGCAATCACCCGTCGCTCGCGCTCTGGTGCGGCGACAACGAGTGCGACGAAGCCGCGCTCTGGTCCGGCGGCGGCGAGAGATTCCCCTCCGCAAACCGGATCACGCGCGAAGTGCTGAAACGCGCCGTGCTCGCCAACGATCCGGGCCGGGACTACCTGCCGAGCTCCCCGTACCTGACCGATTCGGCCGTGCGGCTCGGCAGCTCCGGCAATGCGCCGGAACAGCATCTCTGGGGACCGCGCGACGAATACAAGGGCGACTTCTACCGGTTGAACACGGCGCGGTTCGCGAGCGAAACCGGTTATCACGGCATGCCGTGCGTCGAAAGCCTGAAAAAATTCCTGTCTCCGGACCACCTGTTCCCGAAAACGGACGATCCGGAATACCTGATTCACGCCGCGCAGCCGTACGGAGACCCGTCCGGCCCCTATGCGTACCGGATCAAGCTGCTGCTTGACCAGGTCGAAAACACATTCGGCAGCGTGCCCCGGGAACTCGATAAGCTCGTCGCCGCATCGCAGGCCGTACAGGCCGAAGCGGTCAAGTTCTTCATCGAGAACTTCCGGTTCCGCAAATGGAACAAGACCGGCATTCTCTGGTGGAACGTCATCGACTGCTGGCCGCAGATTTCGGATGCGGTGGTCGATTACTATTATGAGAAAAAGCTCGCCTATTATTATATCCGGAACGTCCAGCAGCCGGTGCTGCTGATGATGGGGGAGCCCGCCTCGTGGCACTGCGAGCTGCGGCTCGACAACAACCTGCCCGGGCCGGCCGCGGGCCGTTACCGGGTGAGCGACCTGCTGACCGGGGAGGAGATCGCCGCGGGCCGCTACGAATGCGGCGCAAACTGCTGCACCGGACTCGGCGCCATCCGGGTTTCATCCGGAAAACACCGGATGCACCTGCTCGAATGGGAGGTGAACGGTGAATGGAAATGCAGCCACTACCTGCTCGGCCATACTCCGTACGACCTCGACTACTACCTGAAGTGCCGAGATGCGATCTTATCGAAATTGAATATTCCCCTAGCCGGCGCTGAATAGACCGGAGCTATTTTATCTGCCATTCAAACCAGAATTCCCGGGAATGGGTTCCGGGAATCAATCGGAGGAATGGCATGAAGAAGAATTTCACGTTGATAGAGCTCCTCGTCGTCATTGCGATCATCGCGATTCTGGCGGGGATGCTGCTGCCCGCCCTCGGCAAAGCGAGGGCCAGGGGACAGGCGTCCGCCTGCCTCAGCAATGCGAAGCAGATCGGGCTGGCGCTTTCGATGTACACGAATGACAACGGGGATTTCCTGCCGAATTTCAGCGACGGGAATCCCGGTAGCAACCCGATGAAGTTCACGAATCCGTGGCATCAGGCGCTGTCCGGATATATCGCTCCGGAATCGGTCTACAAGGACCCCGATGACCGGATCAGCCCCGAAAAGGGAGTCTGGCGCTGTCCCGGCATCACGCCCGGCGAGATGGAAGGCACCTACTGGGGCGGCGGATACGGCGCGAACCGCACGCTCATGCGGTATGCGTACAGAAACGGCTCCGCCGAGAAACAGGGCTCGACGAAGGTCGGCCGGATCGCCCGGCCGTCCATTACCGCCGCAATCGGCGACTCCGGGCGTCCGGTGGACGTCGCTGGCGGGCAGCCGCTGAATTATGTCGCCTGGATGACCTGGACCACCGGGCCGCAGTCCGGAAGCAACTGGAAAATGCCGTCGGGCGGCGGCCCGAAGTCCGGAACCGAACAGCCCGCCGCACGACACAGCGGCCGGGCCAATATCGTGTTCGCCGACGGCCACGCCGAGTCGGTCGCCTTCGCCGCGTTGAACTCGCTGGACAACAAAGACAGCTATTTCTGCAACTACCTTTACTGAAAGAGTGGAATCATGATAAAAAAACTGTTGTCCGCCGCCCTTCTCTCTGCGGCCGCGCTGCTCGCGGCGGAGGAACCGCTTTACTCCGTCCCGGTGCTCGGAGACTTTCACTACGACCGCCTGGAACTGCATGACGAGGCGTTCATCCGGGAAAAATACCCGCGCGACAGGTCGCAGATCATCAATTACACGAAAGCCTCGACCGAATTCGCCCCTCTGCTGCTCGATGCGGTGGCCGGGCAGGTGAACGCCGGAACGCCGTTCGTCATCCAGCTCGGAGATTTCACCGAAGGGCTGTGCGGCAGCCGCGAGCTTCAGGACAGGATGTTCCGCGGCGCGATCGAACAGGTCAAGGCGAAAATCAAAGTTCCGTTTCTCGTGACGAAGGGAAATCACGACATCACAGGCCCGGGAGCGAAGGAATCGTACCGGGAGACGCTGCTGCCGTTTCTGTCCCGGGAACTCGGACGCCCCGTCGACCGGGCCGATTTCGTGGTGAGGCACGACCGCGACGCATATATTTTCTTCGACTCGATGGAACCCGAACTCGACTGGCTTGAAGAGCAGCTCGCTGCAAACCGCGAAGCCCGCCATCTCTTCGTCGTGACCCATTATCCGGTCATCCCGTTCGAATACCGCGCCGACTGGAGCCTGTTCGCCAAACCGGGCCGGGAAGCGCAGCGCGCGCGGCTCTTCGCGATGCTCGAAAAAGCGGATGCAACCGTGCTGTGCGGCCACCTGCACATGGCGGCGATGATCGAGTACGAAGGCGCGAACGGGACCTTCCGGCAACTGGCCGAAAACAGCGTCATGCGGTCCGCCGAACCGCGGTTCCGCAACGTGCTCGAGGGGGCCGGACACTACACGCCGGAACTGGCGGAGTCGAAACGCTCGACCGGCGCGCAGCTCGAACACCGCAAACGGCTTTTCGCGGCGGCCGCCCCCGGAGTCAGGCGCTTTTTCCGGGCCGGCAGCGAGGGTTACCTGCTGCTGAAGGTATACGCGGACCGGGTGGACGCCGAGTATTACAACGGAACGAACGCGGCTCCGGACAAAGTGATCCGGGTACGCTGAAATGAAACGGCTGCTGTTCACCCTGCTCCTGCTGGGCGCCTCGCTCCAGGCCCGGCCGCCGGAGACGATTCCGAACGACACTCCGGAAGGGCTGCTGCTCTGCGGTTATCAGGGGTGGTTCAACACGCCCGGCGACGGTTCCGGGCGCGGCTGGCGGCATTACCGCGGCACGGACGGCAGGTTCGACGCGGACTCCGCCGGCATCGACTGCTGGCCGGATATGAGCGAAGCATCGCCGCAGGAGCGGTACGAAACGCCGCTCCGGAAACCGGACGGTTCGCCCGCCTTCGTCTTCAGCTCGAGGAATTCCGCGACGGTCGACCGTCACTTCCGCTGGATGCGGGAATACGGCATCTCCGGCGTATTTTTCCAGCGTTTCCTGCAGGAGATCCGCACACCGGGCGGCCGGGAGAACAGCGATACGGTCATGGCGAACGTGCGCAGTGCGGCCCGGAAGCACGGCCGGGTCTGGGCTTTGATGTACGACGCCTCCGGCTGCGAGGAGTTCGCCGTCTTCGAGCGGGATTTCCGCCGTTTTGCTGCGGAGGGAACGGCCGGGGAGCCCGCTTATCTCCGGTACCGCGGGCGCCCGCTGGTCGCCGTCTGGGGACTCTTCGCGAACCGCCCCGGCTCCATTCCGTTCTTCGAAAAAGCGGTTGCGCTGGCGCATGAGCTCGGATACTCCGTCATGGCCGGGGCCGATTCGCACTGGCGGACGGCGAAGGGAGAAGCCGCCGGCCGCGTCAGGGCGGTTCTGGAACAGGTCGAACTCGTTTCGCCATGGATGGTCGGGCGTTTTTCCGGCACGGAAGCGGAACGTTATTACCGGGAGACGGTGCGGCCGGATGCCGAATGGTGCCGTTCCCGCGGCATCGGCTTCCTGCCGGTCGTTTTCCCGGGCTTCTCGTGGGGAAACCTGAAAGGGAAAGGCTTCGACCTGATCCCGCGCGAAAACGGCGCGTTTTTCCGCCGCCAGCTTGAACTGGCGGAGAAATGCGGCGCCGGAATGATCTATGTCGCCATGTTCGACGAAATGGACGAAGGCACGGCGATCTTCAAGCTGGACTCCGTCCCGCCGTCCGGCGGCCGGAATCGTTTCCTCGCTCCTCCCCCGCCCTCCGATCTTTATCTGAGGCTGGCCGGAGAGGCGGCCGAACGGCTGCGCCGCCGGACGGCCGCTCCGTGATCCTGCTCACCGGAACGGTCAGCGATTTTTCCGGAACGCCTCCAGAAGGACCTGTTTGCGGTCGTTGCCGGCGGAGGGAACGAGCTTACCGGGAAGACCCTCGTGCTCGACGCTCCAGCCGTCCCACTCGCGGAAGGCGTGATAACTCCAGTCCCAGCCGTACTCCTCGAAGATTTCGATGCAGTCGCGGATGTAGCCGGCCGCGCCCGGCGCCCAGGCGACGGCGGAGAATTCGCCGACATAAATCCGGGCGTTGTGCCGGAGCTGGAAATCGCGCACGGGCTGCAGGCTCTTCTTCAGCATCGCTTTATCCCACATTTCACCGCCGATCCTCCCGGGATAACGGATGAAATTTTTGCCGCCCTGTTCGCCGAAGGCATTGTGGACAAACTGATGCGTGAACTGGCCCGGAACGTACATATGAACCTGATAGATCACGTTGTCCATCTCGAGCGGCGGTAAGTAGGCGAAGGCCGACGGTGAATCCCATTCGTTTGATTCGATCATGATCGGAGTATCCGGGTCGATCCGGCGGACCGCTTCGGCGGCCATGCGCTGGATGTTCCAGTAATCGTACCGGGCAGGCCCGTTCTGTACCGGTTCGTTGACAAGATCATAAGCCCAGACGGATGGATTCCCCTTGAAACGTCCGGCGATGCGCCGCCACACTTCCACAAAGTGATCGGCATATTTTTTATCGGAAAACATAACCAGGTTCTTTCCTGCATCACGTCCGCCCGGAGGCGTGTGCAGGTCGATAACGAACCGGAGCCCGTACTTCGGAGCGAGAGTGAGCAGCCACTCCAGATGGTCCAGCTTACCGTTCAGCCAACTGTCGTACTCCGCAAGATCCTGTTCGGTCCCGCTTTTACCCCAGTTGCGGCAGATCTGATAACGGACGAGATTCGCTCCCCACTTCTGCAGCACCGCAAGGTCGTCCTCCGTGATGGATCGGGTCGGGGACATGACGCCGCGGAGCGGCGGCGTTTTGGCAATCCGTTCGGGATAATCGATTCGGTAATTGCTTTCCGGCTTCGGAAAGAGCGGCTTGATTTTCAGGGTATTCAAATCGAACTCGACCGTTCCGCTGCTGTCCTGCAGTCCGAGCATCAGCGCGCCCTCGGCGGCTGTTTCCGGAACGAAGGCGATAAAATGGCTCTCCCGCCAGTCGAATGTACCGGCAAGACCGGACACATTGCGATAGAATTCCCCGCCGGACTTATCCCGGAAACGGAACATGAATTTCACACCGTTCCAGTTCCGGCGAGGCTTGGATACCCCGTCGGCGCGCAGCCGGATCGAAAACGTGAACACTCCTTTGCCCCGGTAAGGCGCAAGATCGATTTCAGCCTCGGAGCAATTCATTGCCGATTGGTCCGGCCCGGGCGGAACCGCGATCCGGAGGATTCCGTCGCGTATGGTTCCGTAACGGCCCGGCGACCAGGCCGGTTTCAGCGTCTCCGCCGCACAGGCTGTACACGCGGCAACCAGAAAAAGCATCATGCAGATTCGTGACAGTTTCATTTTGGTCCTTTTCTAATAGGTTCGATCCAGGTACATATTTTCGTCGGAACTTCCCCAGAAGTACCCGTTGTCCGCATCGTCGATCGTCTCGGGAATCTCCGGCGACCGTCGCGCCTCCACGTGGCCGTCCGCAAAGCAGACGTTCGCACCGGAGCGGCCCTGATGACGGTAACCGGTTCCGGAAATATTGTTCAAATCGCCACGTGACTTGGCGGCCGGGTCCGGCCAGCTTCCGACCCGGTCGATATCGAGCAGCATCGCCCGGCCGGAAGGCCTTCGGATTTTCCGCAGACTCCGAATCGGCGCTCCTGACCAGAAAGGCGAGGAAAGTGAAAAATTGAATCCGTAACCGCGGGAGAACTGCATGACATCCCAGGCGGAATCACCGGACGGACACGCGAAAAGACCGCGCATACGGCGAGTCTGGCCCGGCCCGGAAATTTGTACGGAGGAACAGTTATCTGAAACCGACGCTCCCGTTTCGATACAGAAAAGAAGATCGATCCATTTGACGTATTTTGTGCCGTAATTGTTGTTCACGGCGGGGAAAATCCCCCGATTGCCGTCGAGATACAGGAACATGCAGGTTCCGAGCTGCTTCAGGTTGCTTGCACATTTGATGTCACGGGATTTCGAACGCGCCTGATTCAGCGCCGGCAGCAGCATGGCCGCCAGAATCGCGATGATGGCTATCACGATTAGAAGCTCGATCAAGGTAAAGTGCAACCGCATAATGCGCAATATGTAATGATGCACAGGCAAAGGCCGGCACCGCCGAATGGCGGAAAAGACGGAATGCACCGAGAAACGGATCTGAACGAACTTATGCAGGGAGGCGAGAAGGACGGTAATGCAAATGAGCCCGATACAGCGAAGTCCGCAAAACGGCCGGTGGAAGTCGGCCGCAACAAAGGAGAAAAAGAAGAGACCCGGTTGCCGAAGGGCGTACAATCATCTTAAGCCGAAAGGAGTTGAATCATGAAAAATCAAATTCGAAAACATCACATATTGCGCATTATGCGCTGTTAGTTTCCGCACCCTTTTATTTTATTATACAGAAAAACCATAGTGGAACCAAATGAGAATTCGAAAAAAGCAGGAATTTTTTCAGCAGATATTCGAATACGGCGGGACTTCGGAATGCATGATTCCATGCGTACGGGTATTTCGCGGAACGTTCAGGACGGGAAGCAGAACTCTCCCGGGCGCCTGCCGGTGCGACTGAGACGGAAGCATTTCCGCTCCCGCGGCATACGCCGCGGGAGCGGAAACGGCGGTCACTCGAAAACCAGCGTGCAGCGGAGCCGATGCATCCGCGTCATGGTTCCGGGCGTGACTTCAAAACGCAACTGCATCGTCGGATGCGGCGAAAATGCGTTGACGCCGCCCGGATTGCCCGGCGTTTCGGGCAGCGGCACGGCTTTGACCTCCAGCCGGTCGCCGTCGTGTTCCGAGAGCCGGATATCGCGGACGACGCACTTCCGCCTGCCGCCCCAGCGGAGCGAGGCCGGAAGCGCATCGATTCCGGCCAGCGGCCGGAAGGTCGCGCCGTCCGCCGAAAACTCCGCATTCAGCAGCGGCACCGGCAGCACGAAGGTCACTCTGTCGCAGTAGTGTCCCGCGCCATGTGCCGCATGCCGAATTCGAGCTCGATACGGTCGGCATAATAACGGTTGTGGACGTGGAATTCGAGCTTGTTCCGCCGTTCGTTCCGCTGCCAGCACGCTTCGAGACAGCCGTCCGGCCCGGGGAACAGGTTGCACGGCGGGTCGTACGGATCGAAATCGGCGGCGGAAAGGATATCCCCCTCCGAACTGCGCACGGTCAGGACCGAATCGTCCTCGGGGGAAGTCGAGCAGCTGACGAAGCGCCGGCCGTTGTGGTCGTCAACCTCAATATGCCAGAGCGAAGAGACCGGAAAGCTCGCAGCGTACAGCAGTTCCCCGTCCGAGAAAAGCGTCGCCAGCGGCGCGCCGCCGATCAGCGTCCCGAGATTCGGGTCGCCGTAACGCGGCACGACCGGAATGTTCCGCAGGCAGGTATGCCCCGCGAACGAGGTCTCATAAACAGGCGTGCTGACTCTGAGCCAGGCCGCCTCCCACGCATAGGAGCCGAAGAACGGCGGTTCGATGCTCTCCAGCCGGTCGACCTCGCCGAATTCGACGAGGGCGCGCGCGATGGATGCGTAAAACCGGGCCGATGCAAGCTGCGAAAACTGCGCCTCGATATTGATCTTCTGCCCGAACGGCTGGCCCTCGGGCAGACCGCTTTCGGCATAAGTCGGGCGGCTCCTGACAAAATCGACGTAACGGTCGACGTACCAGCGGCAGTAGCCGGCCAGGACCGGTTCACCGAGCTCGGCGGCCAGCGCGGCCGATTCGAGCGGCAGCCCCTCAACCAGCACCGGGCCGTACCAGGCGCGGTGGATGCCGTAGCCGTCGAGGTCGCTGGCGAGATGGCCGCCGCGGCCCAGGTTGCGCAGGAGCCCGGCGATATAGTTCCGGCAGAATGCATCGAGTTCCGGCCGGCGGCCGAACACGTTGTTCCGCAGCGCGTGCAGGTAGACGAACATAAAGCCGTTCGGCTCGGTGCAGTAGTAGGCGGGCGTATGCGTATTCGTCGAATGCTGGTCGGTGAGGCCGCCGCCGCCGACATAGTTCCACGTCCAGTCCGGATTCAGGCTCGGCTGGATCAGCGGCCCGTCGATCGCGGCGGGCGTGACGTAGTTCCTCAACCCGTTCGCAAGCAAAGTTTCGAACCGCTCTTTCCAGACCGGATCGCCGGAGAGCAGCGCCATCCAGTAGTAGACGCGCAGCTCGAAACGAAGCTGCTGGGTCTTGCCCTGCGCCCCCTCCGGAAAACGCAGCCGCGGGTGGCGCTCCGCCATCCGGACGAGCGCGGCCAGCACGGTTCCGCGCTCCGGTTCCGACAGTCCGATGACGTCGGCATACCGGACGGCGGTTCCGAGCGCATCCCCGACGGTCGATGCATAGGCGGGATGGTCGGTGATCCCGTCGCCGGTCCGGCAGAGGCCGTCCTCGCGGACCAGCCCCGACAGCCAGACGGCCAGCTTCGCCGCCCGGCCCGGAACGACACCGCGGAGCTTCAGCTTCTCCGCATAGACCAGATAGAGAAGCACCTGCGCGTTGACGCCGCCCGGATCGCATCCGGTCAGTCCGGACGCGATCGGAAATTCCTCATAGTGACCGCCGTTCCGGCAAGTCTCGAGATAATCCGCGAAAGGGCTCTCTTCGAGAAAACGGAGCAGATCGACACGCTTCATTTCCGAGCCTCAACCGCCGGGAACGGATCGGAGCTGAAGGCCGCCTCGGAAACCAGCACCGGCAGCGCGGCCCCCGCTTCGATATCATAACGGTAGGCGCGGTCCTTCAGATTCTCGGCCCACATGGTGCCGACCCACTGGGCGGCGTGGCGGAAGTTCCTGTTTGTCTCCCAGTTGCGGCCGTCGACCGACACATCGAAGGTCTTCTTGTTGAAATCGAGCTTGACGTCGACGGTGAACCATGCACCGGGTTCGACCCGCCCGGCTTTCTGCCAGCGGATGCCGCCCTTGCCGTCGCCGTCGCCGGCCAGCACGTCGAACGCGGCGCCCTTCGGTTCGAAGCCGATGAAGGCGGCGGTCCGGTTATTGGCCTGCTGGAGACGCAGCGAACCCGTGATGCCCTTCCCGGCCAGCTCCGGCAGCAGGAAGCGGAAGCGGCAGTAGACGACGCTCTGCTGCGCATCGTTGTCGGACATGCTCCACTCCGCCGAATTGATCTGGAATCCGGGCTGGATTTCGAGCGCCCTGACGCCGTCGCGTTCAACGACCTTCGCGCCGGCCTTATCCGGTGTGCGCGGCCACATGCCCCAGGTCGGACGCAGCGTGACGGGCTTTCCGGAAGCGTCGGTTCTGACCAGAACGGTTCCGGGCGCGAATTCCGCAAGATCAAGCCGGTAGAATTCACCGGCCGCGACGGCCGTCGCCAGGGTGGCAGTGAGCAGTCCGCAGAGGATTATTTTTTTCATGTCGACAATTCTCCTGTTGCAGTATTTCTTATCTGGTTTCTTCCAGCCGGTTCACCATGCGGGTGTATTTCTGTTTGAGCCCGCGGTGGGTCTCGAAGCTGATCTCGACCCGCAGCGCATCGCGGTTCTCTGCCGGACAGGCGATGCGGAGCGACCGCCCCGGCTTGAGTTCATCGAGCCATTCGCTCTCGATGACGTTGTCGGGGGAAACGACCTGGAGCAGCACCTTGCGCAGCGTCGCAACGTCCTGATTTTCAAACTTCAGCGTGTCTCCTTCGCGAGTCAGCCGGAATGGCGACATGACCTTCTGGAGCCACTCGCGGCCGCTCACATCGAGAAGCTCGCCGTGGTGCGCGTAAAGGAAGCCGCCGACGCAGCCGGGGGCGTTGCGCATGGTATCGAGCTTCGCGCCCATATCTTTCTCCCACTGGGCGACGTCCTGCTTGCGCAGCGCAGTTCCCTTCGTCTCGTTTTCGAGCAGTCCCCACTCGCAGAAGACGAGCGGCATCTTCGTTTCCTCGTAGATTTCGGCCATCATCTTCCGGAAGTCGTCCGGAAAGCGGTAGCTGTTGTAACCGAGCACCCCCTGCCCCGCCGTGAAGAACCAACTGGTTCCGAAGGTGTCGAGGTTCGCGTAGGTAACCGGGCGGCGGCTCGGGTCGTACAGATGCAGGTATTTCTCGGCGGCGGTCAGGTACTCGTCCATCAGCACTTTGTCGTTGTATCCGGCGGTGTGGTGGTTCTCGTTGCCGGAGTTCCAGAACAGGATGTTCGGGTACTTGGCGAGCTCAAGCGCCATCTCCTTGTGCGCATCGGTGTTGAACTCATGATCCGGCGCGACGAGATTGCCGAGCGCGACCTCGGTCGTGTTGCAGGAGCCGGAGGCGTATACCGGCATGACGAGAAAACCGTAGTCGAGCGCGTCCCTGAGCTGCTGCTCGGTCACGCCCTCGATGCGGAGCGCATTGAAACCGAGCTGCTTGTAGGTTCCGAGCATCTTGAGCCAGCGGCGGCGCGTCTGGCGGCGGTCGTTGTCCCACTCGATGCCGGTCTCGGAGTTGATGCCGCGGATCACGAACTGATCGCCGTTCACATAGAGCTTGCCGTCGCGCAGCTCGATGACCGAACCGTTGAGCTCGACGTTGCGGCTGTCGAAAGCGCGGTTTTCCGCATCGAAAGCGGTCAGCGTGAAGGCGTAACGGTTGAAGTCGGCCGGAAGCATCAGCGCCCCCCTGAAGTTGCCCTCCGCGTCAAGCGGGAGCTCCACGCTGCGGCCGTGGCCGGAAAGCACGACCTTCTTCGCACCGGGAACCGTTTTGCCGGAAAAGGTGCGTTCGGCCATGCCGTTATCATCAACCCGGCCCGCCGCCGGAGCATCGACCCGGACGAAGGCCGGACGCGCTTCGGTCAGCAGCTCGACATCGCCGAAGATGCCGAATTCGTTGCGGTAGGTGCGGTCCTCGGTATGGCGGTAGATCCACCATCCCCTGACCGGATTGCCGTACAGCCGCACGGCGAGCGTGTTCTCGCCCGGCTTGAGCGCGTCGGTCACGTCGTAGACATAGTTCCAGGCGTATTCGCCGTTGTAGATCGGCAGCATCATGACTTCGGCGTCGGGCAGATCGGCCGGGTTGAACGGGCACGGAATGGCCATGCGTTCGAAGTGCTGGAACTTGACGACCTCCTTGACCGGTTTTCCCCAGGTGTTGGTCTGGCGCGAGCCGTTTTCGAGCACCCACTCATGCCGCTTGCGGACACTCGACTGCGTGCCGATCCGCTTGCCGTTCAAATAGATTTCGGCGCTGTCGGCAAGGTCGCCGATCTTCAGGTAGACCGCCTCCCCTGCCTTCGGATCGAAACGGAAGTTTCTGCGGTAGACGTAGTAACCGCCCTTCTGGTCGGCAACCGGTTTTTCGGGGACGGTCACTTCAGTGGAACCGGCGAGCTTCGCGCCGGGCTGCGCAAAACTTTCGTCGGCAAGCCTGTCGTATTTCCAGGTGATATCGCCCAGATAGGCTTTCTCGTACTTGCCGTTCAGGCTGCTGCGGGTCACGAACGGATTGCTTTCGACCGCTTCGGCCGGGACGAGCCGGTCGTACTTGCCGCGGTAGAACTTGCCGAGCTCCGGATAGCTGCGCCAGTTGTACTGCTCCCGGTAGCAGTCGCTTTTCTGTTTCTGGAAATCCGGCGCGCTCTTCACAAGCTTCGTGCCGTGGACGATGACCTTCGCCTTGCCGCGCGCCTCTCCGCCGATATCGTGGAAGAACAGATACAGATGATCCTTCTTTTCGGCGATCCGCTTCGGCGGAAGCGTATCGAAGTAGAAGCGGTAGGTGCGGCGTCCCGGCTTCATCGTGGCTTCCTGTTCGACGAAGAGGCGGGTCGGCCAGAAACGGGCCGGGTCGGCCAGCGACGGACTGAGCCGCAGGATCGGCGTGTCGATCTCGGCGTCGATTTCGAGATAACCGCCCGGCAGATACGGTGTCAGATCGAGATTGCCGAGGTCGATATGCAGATAGTTGTCGGCATTGGCCTGATCGGTGAAATCGATTTCGATCCGGTCGCTGTCGACCCTGACCGGCTGAAACACCTTCGTGTCGGAGCCGTTGTCGGAAGGCTTGAACACGAGTTTGTCGACATTATAAACCTGCGCGCCGGAAGCGGCAAGCGAACAGGCGGCACAAAATGCGGCCGCAATGACAGTGCTTTTCTTCATGTGAAAAATCTCTTTTTACAGTTTATTGCATTACCAGCTGGTGACGCCGTGGAGATCGTAATTCCGGGTGCCGGGGCTCGCGCCGGGACCGAAACTCGTATTCAGCGTATTGAACCAGTTGACGTGCCCGTCGGCATAAAGAATATTCACACCGGAGTTGCGATGAATCCAGCGCCCCTCGAAAGCGCCCCAGTTTTTGTTGTTGAGCACCTTGTCCCAGCGTCGGATTTCGGGAGTGCCGGACCAGTCGACATACGAATCGGTCTGCACATAGCGCAGACTCGGCTTCGTGATGCTGCCGAATTTCGGCCAGATCGAATCCACGAGCTTCATGCTGCCGGTAGGACCTTCCACCGTCCCGTCATCCTTCACGAACGGAAGCACCCACTGATTCGAGGTGTAGGTCATGCCGTTCTTCACTTCCGGACGCGCGATGGCGGCCTGCGGCTTCAGCGCGGAGGAGGCGCGGACCTGCGACATCCGCGGCTGCTACGAGTTCGTGCCGCGCGCACTCGGCAATACGACCGGCGTCGGGCACCTGAATATGCTGAAACCGATTGAACTGGTACTGAACGACGGCATCGACCCGCTGACCGGAATCGCATTCGGGGAGAAGACCGGCCCGCTCGACCGGCTCCGGACCTTCGACGATTTTCTGGCCGCCTACTTCCGGCAGCTCGACCGGATCATCGAATTCAACATCCGGTGCGTGGATGATTTCGAGCGGACGCTGCACGAGATCAACCCGGCGCTGCTGTTCTCCGCGACAATCCGGCACAGTCTCGAGACGGCGCGCGACGCATTCTCGGACGGGTCGGTCTACAATATTTCGTCGATTCTCGAAGCCGGGTTCGCCTCCGCGGTCGATGCGCTGACGGTGATCCGCAGCTATGTCTACGAGCGCCGGGAGCTGACGCCTGCCGAACTCCGCGACATCCTGAAGGCCGACTGGAACGGCCATGAAAAGCTGCGGCTGCGGATTCTGCGCGACGGGAACAAGTACGGCAACGGCATCGAGGCGGCGGACCGCCTTGCGGCGGAGCTCGCGCGCCACGTATCGGAAAGGATCAACCGGCGTCCGAACGCGCGCGGCGGCTTCTACCAGGCGTCGGGCCACTCCGCCCGGCAGTTCATCTGCCTCGGGGAGAAGACCGGCGCAACGCCGGACGGACGCCGTTCCGGAGACGAAATGTCGAAGAATCTTTCTCCCGTGCAGGGGGCGGATACGAACGGCGTGACCGCACTGGTGAAATCGCTTTCGCGTATCGATCCGGCCTGGTATCCGGGCGATTATCCGCTCGACGTGATGATGCATCCGGCCACGGTTCGCGGCGAGGACGGGCTCGCCGCGATGCGTGCGCTGCTCCTGACCTATATGCGGTTGAACGGCGTGGCGATTCACTTCAACATCTTCGATGCGGAGACGCTGGCCGCCGCTCAGGAGCACCCGGAGAACTATCGCGGACTGCAGGTCCGGGTCTGCGGCTGGAACGTGCTGTTCACCGATCTTTGCAGAAAAGAGCAGGACGCATACATCGAGCGGGCCCGCTGCATCAGCGAGTAGGGAGGGAGAGATGCGGGAAGGAATCATCTGCGACCTGAAACGCTTTGCGGTTCACGACGGTCCGGGCGTGCGGAGCACCGTGTTCCTGAAAGGGTGTCCGCTCCGGTGCGTCTGGTGCCACAATCCGGAGAGCATCCGGCGCGCGCCGGAGCTCGGAGTGCGGTTCCACAAATGCACATTGTGCGGCGAATGCGCCCGGGTTTGCGCCTGCCACCGGATTGCGGACGGGAAACACCGCTTCGGCCGTGAGAGCTGCACCGCGTGCGGAAGGTGCGTCGGGGCTTGCCTGTTCGATGCGCTTGTGCTGTACGGAAAGCGCGTGACGCCGGAGGAGACGGCGGCGGCCGTGCTCGAGGACCGGGCGTTTTACGAAACCTCCGGCGGCGGCGTGACCGTTTCGGGCGGCGAACCGCTGCTTCAGGCCGCCTTCTGCGCGGAGCTCTTCAGGCTGCTGAAACGGGAGTGCATCCATACGGCGGTGGATACCTGCGGGGAGGTTCCGTGGAGCGCGTTCGAAACCGTGCTGCCGGTGGCCGACCTGTTCCTGTTCGACTTCAAGCATCCCGATTCGGAGGCGCACCGGCGGCTGACCGGCAGCGGCAACGGGCGGATCAAAGCGAATCTGCTGCGGCTCGGCCGGAACGGCTGTCCGGTCGAAATCCGCATTCCGCTCATACCGGGCCTGAATATGGAGGATGAGACTTTGAAGCGCAGCGCGGAGTTCCTGGCCGGGATCGGCACGGTCACGGCGGTCCGGCTGCTGGCTTATCATTCGCTTGCGCGTTCGAAATACGAAGCGGTCGGGCGCGCCGACACGATGCCGCGGGCCGGGAGCCCCGGCGATGACGCGATGCGTCACGCAGCGGAGCTGATCGGCGGTTTCGGGCTGCGGGCAATGGTATGAGGCCGGCCGCTCAGCGGCGGAAAAAGGCCAGCAGATTGCGCATGTCGAGCTTTTCGATATAGAACCAGTTGACCGAGCGGATATGGCAGAAGGTGTAGACCGTTTCGTTTCCGTCGGGCTCCTGGATGGTGACGACTCCGAATTTCCGCTTTTTCATATCGTCGAGAACGGCGCGGTTTTTGAGCTGCTTGAAGACGACCTCATCGTCCGGGCTCCGGTAATTCGACCGGGCGATGTCGGCGAAGTCCCTGGTGGTGGAGACGATGATTCTGCCGTCGTCGTCCATGATCGCCTTCTCGAGCACGTGCGGGCCCGCGTTGCCGGAGGAGTGCAGTTCCTCGATCAGTTCGTCCAGAGAGATATCCACCGCGCAGACCCCGTTGCCGCGCCCGTCCGGCATGCGCAGCGGAACCGAACAGGAGATGACCAGTCCGATCTGCGGAACGCTGTCGATATAGGGGCGCGACCAGACGGCCCGTTTCTCCTTCCAGGCATCGGCCGGAGGAAACCAGATGCGGCGGCGCGGATCGTAGCGTTCCGGGAAGCCGTTCCCGGCCGGATAAGCCGCGTACAGCCCGTCCGGGAAGCCGAAGAGAACCCGGATGATCGGCGTGCCGTCCCGGAAGGCGGCGGTTTTGAGTTCCTCCAGATTCGAATCCGTCACGCGGGCGTTGACCGGGCTTTCGAGAATCGTCTGCAGCAGCCGGGGAATGTAACGCGAGATCGGCTCGAGGCGGCGTTCGACGCTTTCCGGGTTCGTATCCGGAGTCACATTGTAGGCGATGCTTTCCGGGTCGATCCGGCCGTGGTGAAAGACGGAGTCGATCAGTCCTGGCGCACCGGGACGGCGCAGCTCGGAAACCGCGCGGAACGCATGTTCTTCCCCCTTTTCATGATGCGGATCGTACTTCAGCAGGTACCGGATATCGGCGGCGAGCGAAGCGGTCATCAGCTCGAGTTTCGAAAACTGTTCGTCGAGCAGATGTCCGGCATGGGTGCTGCGGGAGTAGGCCGCGCCGAGGGCGTAGTCGCGCGAACGGAGCTCTTCGGAGAAACGGAACTCCCGGTAGAGCGTGAAGGCGAGGGCGCCGACTCCGGCCAGCAGCGCGCAGAGCATCAGGACCAGCGTCAGCCGGCGGTGCAGGTAGCACCAGCGGACCAGCTTCATGGCCGGATTGTCCGGCCTGGCCGACACCGACAGCCCCATCAGATAGCGCCGCAGATCGCCGGAAAACTCCCTGATCTCCTGATAACGCTGCTTCGGGTCCGGGGCGAGCGCTTTGCGGATGATCGCCTTCAGGTCCGCGTCGATCGGCGCATGGAAACGGTGTTCGAGCGGCTCCATCCGGCCGTCGGCGATGTTCGCCAGAACCTCCGATACGGAGTTGCCGGTGAAAGCGGTTTTCAAAGTGGCGGCTTCGAACAGGATTGCGCCCATTGCGAACAGGTCCGCCCGCTGGTCGCGCAGCTCGTGCCGGATGACCTCCGGCGCAAGGTATTGCGGTGTTCCGCAGAAATCGTCCTCCTGCGGAGGTGTTTCGGCCGCATTCTCCGTATGCCGGATGCGCCGGGCGATGCCCCAGTCCATGATGTAGGTTTCCCGGAATTCGCCGATCATGATGTTCGACGGCTTCAGGTCGCAGTGCATGACGTTGCGGCTGTGCGCATATTCGAGCGCATCGCAGACTTTGAGCAGGATGTCGAGGCGGGTGCGCAGGGCTTTCTTTTCGTCGAACGAGTTTACGCCGTCGAGCCGGTAGTGCGTGCAGATCTGTTCGAGGTAGGCCTTGAAGGTCTGCCCTTTGACCAGCTTCATCGCGAGGTGCAGCCCCGCTTTCCGGTCGGAATTCAGCGTGTAGATCGGCACGATCGCCGGATGGTCGAGCTGGGCGGTGACCCGCGCTTCGGAGAGGAAGAACCGCCGCAGCCGCTGGTTTCCGGAAAGTTCGCCGCGCAGCGACTTCAGGGCGACCAGCCGGTTCAGCCGGCGGTCGAAACCGTGAAACAATTCGCCCTGGCCGCCCTCCGCGAATTTTTTTCCGACGTCGTAGCTCTCCTCGAGCAGTTCGAGGCTCTCCTCGTCGCCGGAGAAATCGACCTCCCCTTCGGCCGGGTGGTCCTGAAGCTCCTCCATGACGGAGTTGACATCGCGCCGTTTTTTCAGCTGGAAGAAACGGGTCTTCGGCGAAGCGGGGAGGGCGGCGGGTTTTGCGGGGGGAGGCGTTGCGCCGGGTTCCCCCGTTTCCGTCCGGGGAAGGAGAATGGTACGCTCTTCCGGCTCGGAAACGGGCGTCCGGGTCTCCTGCTGCTCCGTCCGTTCCGGCGGCTGGTTGTCCGTATGAGTCATGGCTTTTCACCCGGAGGTTGTTGATCGATCAAAGCAATATAATCCGCTGTCTTCGAAAAATCAATGAAACTCCCTTGATTTTACCGAAAAGCCGCGTATATTGTTAGTGAATGATAACAAACCGTAATAAAAGGAGGGCCATGCGAATGAAACGGAAAATCATAGAAATCGACGAAAAGCTCTGCAACGGCTGCGGAAACTGCATCCCGAACTGCCCGGAGGGGGCGATCCGGATGATCGACGGCAAGGCGCGGCTGGTCAGCGATCTGTTCTGCGACGGTCTCGGCGCATGTCTCGGGGAGTGTCCGCAAGGCGCGATCACGATGACTGAACGCGAAGCCGCTCCCTATGACGAACGGCTGGTCATGGAGCGGATTGCCGCGCAGGGAGCCAATACGGTCAGGGCGCATCTGCACCACCTGAGATCGCACGGCGAACAGGAGCTTCACCGGATCGCGGTCGAATATCTGCGGGAAAAGGGCATACCGGTTCCGGAAGAGGCGGCGGAAGAGACGCTCGGGCGCGGCTGCCCCGGCACTCTGGCGAAGGCGCTGACGCCGCGGAAGCCGGCCGCCGCCGTTCCGCCGGAGGAGACGCCGTCGGCTCTGCGGCAGTGGCCGGTACAGCTCCGGCTGCTGAATCCGGAGGCTCCGTATTTCGACGGAGCCGATCTGCTGGTGTCGGCGGATTGCGTGCCCTGCGCGATGGGCGGCTTCCACCGCGAGCTGCTGGGTGGAAAGATTCTGGTCATCTTCTGCCCGAAGCTCGATGAGGATACGGAGGAGTATGTGTCGAAGCTTGCGGAGATCTTCAGGCGCCACGACATCCGCTCGGTTACGGTTGCCCGCATGACGGTGCCCTGCTGCGGCGGAACCGTCGCAATCGTCGAAAAAGCGCTCGAATCGGCCGGCAGGCGGATTCCGCTCGATGTCCGGATCATCGACCTGAACGGAGAGCCGGTCCGGGAAGCGCGCCGGACGCCGGGGCAGCTGTAAAGCCGGAAAGCCGGAACGCCGGCTTTTCGTGCGTACCGGCATACAGCGGTTTATTTTTCTCTCACGATGCGTTGCGGATTTTTCGGCACGTATCCGTGGGTCGACCCCTGCACCCAGGTGATTTTTTTCGGACTTTCGATGCTGTTGTAGAGGATTGCCACGCCGGATGGCGCGCAGGTGTAGTCGCCCAGGCCTGCCCGGGTGATCTCCACCGGACACCTGATCCGCTTTGCGTGGTTGACCGCATCGTAGTAATCGAGCGGACGCCGGTATTCCGGGTGCCAGCCGTTCAGCCGCCCGAGTTTCGCCGCCCCCGCCAGATCGCAGCACCACGGAATATCCGCCTTGCAGCCGGTGACGTCCGGATCGAGCCCCGCTCCCCAGATCGCCTGGAGCCCTCCCTGGCTGCCGCCGGCGACTTCCAGCCGGACGCCGTCCCACTCCGGCAGCGCTTTCAGGAATTCAAGCGAACGCAATACTCGCAGCGCCATGCCGTTGAAGTAGGCGCGTTCCGGATCGGCGTTCTGCTTTGGGTCGAAGGCGTAAGAGAATCCGTTGGATTCGATCGCCCGCGCGAATCCGGCATAATAATCGGCGTCGCGGTTTAATTCGAAGCCGTGCGCGTTCACGTGAAACACGATGCAATCCTCCGGCCCCTGCTGCGGCGGATTCTGTTTTTCGACACCGTATCCGGCAAAGACCGCGCGGACGGGCAGCGACCGCTTCCGCGCCCCGGCGGGTACGGTCAGGTAACCGGTGACCGGGCGCGGCCCGGCGCAGTCGACGGTTGCCGCGTAGACGGTCACGTTTTTCAGGGGACTCGTCTGCTGTTCGAGCCGGTACTTCAGCGGAACGGCGGCGAGGCGCGCTTTCTGCCTCCTCCAGAATGCGTCGAAATCGGCAATCTCCGGCAGCCCGGCGAGCTTGTCCGGTTCGACTCCCGCGCCGCCCTCGAAGCCGCAGTTCATCGGCTGCCCCCAGTTGTTGCGGGTCGGCAGCGGCTTGCCGCCGGCGTCCAGCAGCGTCGCCGTGATGCGGACGAATCCGGGCCGGTCCAGCAAGGTGCGGAGCACCAGAGGACGGGCGGAGACCCGCTCCCGGCCGCGCTCGGTCCTGCCGTCGTCGCCGGAGCGTTCCCAGGCCAGTCATTCC